>OFGD01001027.1_pt1 | contig 15330 bp, 10 predicted proteins | sample 1521671 | NCBI WGS metagenome assembly OFGD01 (sample SAMEA3504114, study PRJEB24116) | mouse gut metagenome | biome: mouse gut; feature: mouse-associated habitat; material: faeces | place: Denmark | collected 2011 | reverse complement strand
GCCGGCTTCTTTGCCAGGCCAGCCCGGTGGCGTGGAACAGGATCAGGCAGGCCGCGCCGAGAACCGGCAGGAGCCCGGCGCCATACACCAGCAGCTCCAGGGGTGAATACGCCCGGCGGCAGTCGACGGGGATGTCGGCATATTCCACCGCCTCCCCCTCGCCCCACTCGGGGCAGCGCAGATCCCACGTGCCGCCGCTTCCAGCGGAGGACTCAATGGCAACGCTGCCGGCATAGGGGGTGTACGGAAAGCCAAGGCGGACCTGCTGCGCGGCAAAGCGCATGGTCAGGCGGTTTGCCACCCCATCCTCCTCAGGCCAGATCATGAAGTTATCGTACTCTTCCCGGTACAGCCAGCCGGAATTTTCCAACACCTCCGCCTGCGCGACTGGGATGTTCTCCCCGTCTACCACCACATCGCACAGGCATATCTCACCGGCAGTCTTGGCAATGAGGGTGATATACGTCTCCCTCTGGGGCGGGAAAAAGGCAGTTCTGCATCCGGCCAGAATCAAAATGGCGGCAGCGGCGGACAGCAGCGCCACCCAAGGCGCCGGCGCTGATTTGAAAAGCCGTCCGGCAGCGTACAAAAGGGTCCCGCACACAGCCAGGGCGCACCCAAACGCGGCCAGGCGCAGCCACATAAAATTCAGCGGGTACAGGTTGTCCACATAAGCCGTCAGGCAAAGGCCGGCAAGCACGCAGGCCGCCCCCTTCAGCACCTTTGCCCGCACCGGGTCCGCAAGCAGTTTTTTCAGCGCGCTCATTTGGACCTCCTCCGTTTCAAAGGCATCCGGGCAAGCCGGGCCCGCAGTTTTCCCACCACGGAGCCCAGCGCCCCCAGGGCGGTCTTGAATTCCCTGCGCCGGCAGTACAGCGCCAGAAGCAGCCCGTCCCCCACAACGGCGCAGATTGCCAGACGAGCGGCCAAGACCCACGGCAGCGGCCCGGACACCAGCCCGCAAAGGACGTGCACCACGCCCCAGTCCAAGGCCAGGACGGCCAGATAACCGGCGTACCGAACGGCGAACGGCCCCACCGGTTTTTTCAGGCAGTGGCGGAAAAACAGGTAGGGATCCAGCCAGGCCGAGGTCAGCAGGGCGCTGAGCAGCGTCCCCAGGAAAACGCCGGCGATGCCGATGCGCCGCCCCAGTATGATAGAAAAAACCAGATTCAGCGCCGCCTCCGCCAGGGCCTTGTATTGATCCAGCCGGAACATGCCCAGGGCGTACCAGAAGGTGCCGATGGCGGTGCGCAGGCCATGGTAGAAGAACAGCAGGCACAGGATGCCCACCACCGTGCTGTCAAGGAGGAACTGGGGCCCGAAGCTCAGCTCGATGAAGGGCGGCAGAAGCTCGTACAGGCAGATTGCCGCGACGCCGTAAATCCACTGGGCGAGGAAAAACGCCGTCTGAAACACCGGCTCCATGGCTTCCCGCTCCCCGGTGGCCCCCAGGTTGCCCACGCTGGCGCTGATGTTCAGGAATATCCGGTCCAGCGTCTGCCGGATGAAGCTGACCACCATGTAATAGTTGGAATAGACACCCACCGCAGCAATGCCCGCGAAGGCGGAAAGGAGCAGGTTATCGGTGCTGTTGATCACGACCGCCCCCAGCTTGTGGAGGCCCAGGATGGCGAACCAGAACTGGTAGTGCCGCTTGAGCACCAGCATCACCCGGTCCCCCCGCTTGACGCCCAGGGCCTTGAAGTAGTTGGCCGCCCGGCCCGAGGCCCGGGACATGTCCTCGAAGGTGAAGCGCCGCTCCGTCTTGTGCTTGTCCAGGTGCAGCATGGCCAGCTTCCGGGGGTACTTGGCGGCGATGGCGTCCACGCAGTCGAAGGCGAAATTGAACTTCTCCGCGTTGGGGAAGGCCAGGGACTGGAGCACGCCCCTCTCGTCCTCCTTCACGTCGAAGAAATCCTTGCACACGTACTCCTCGCTGGACCGGGCCTCCACGATGGAGCGGCGCACCGCCATCTCGTCGGCCTTCTCGCCGGAGATGACCACGGCGCAGAACACGCACTTCCCGCCGCCTACGGCGATCATGCCGTGGGGGGTGGAGGAGTTGTAGAGGATGCTGTCCCCCTCCCGGAGGATCTCCGTGTGCTCCCCCACCTGGACCTTCATCTGGCCGGAGAGGATAATGTCGAACTCCTGGCCCGCGTGGGTGGTGAGGTGGATGGGCATGCGCTGCTGGGCCTCGTCGTAGTCGTAGGTGCAGTAGTAGGGCTCGGCCAGCTTGTTGCGGAACAGGGGGGCCAGGTTGGCGATCTCGATGCCCGGCTCCTTGGCGGTCTGCTGGCCCTCCCCCCGGCGGGTGACGGTGTAGCTGGACAGGTTGGCGCTGCGCCCCTCCAGCAGGTCCGTGATGCCGATGCCGAAGGCCAGGGAGCACTTGTGGATGAAGGTGAAGGGCAGATCCGCGCCGCCGGCCTCGTAGACCCGGTACTCCGCCACGGTGGTGTCGGTCCTCCGGGCCATCTCCTCCTCCGTAAAGCCGCAGATGTTGCGCATCTCCCGGATACGGAAGGCCATCTCCAGCAGCTGGGTGTTCACATGCCTGGTGTCCATAGGCGGTTCCTCCATGTCAAAGAATTGGTGAATGGGAAAAGAAAAAACCCGTCCCAAAGAATTTCTTCTTTGAGACGAGTTCATAAACAAGCGTTATGTACCCGCGGTACCACTCAAATTGCGCCCCCAAAAGGACGCCCCTTCAGGCTCCAGCAAGCCCTATGCACTGACGCGGCAGTCACGGGAGGCGTCTACTTGCCTGTTTCCAGGGGTTCGGACCTCCAGCTCGGAAGGGATGGGACATTGGGGCGTTCCGCCGCCGGGCTTCCACCGATACCCGGCTCTCTGTGGACAGAGGGCCCCGTCCGTCTTCGTCATCGCTTTTCTTATTCACTTGCGAGTATTTTACAGGATTCTCCCCTGGTTGTCAAGGGGGAAGTTGAGGAAATCCACGCGTTTCCGCGCGCCGAATCAAAATTGGCGCATACCGGACGCGGAATCCGCCGCGGCAGCCGCTTCCGCCGCACACCCCTCCGGCGGTCCCGCCGTCCGTTTGGTCAGCCTCCGTATCGGTCAAATACTTCCTGGAATGTAGGAATGGAGCATTGCGCGCCCCTGCGGGTAACCGTGATCGCGGCCGCTTTGTTTGCGAACTGCAGCGCCTCCCCGACGGTTTTTCCCCCCGCCAGGCCGGCCGCCAAAGCGCCGCAGAACGTGTCCCCCGCGGCGGTCGTATCCACCGCCTTTACCGGAACGCCCTCCGTACAGACGATCTCTCCCCTGGTCGTATGGCAGTATCCCTTCGCGCCCAGCGTGAGAACGACGTCCTTGATTCCCATATCCAGCAGCCGCCTGCTCCCCGCCGCCAGGGAGTCCCTGCCCAGCATGGAAAACTCCGTCTCATTGAGTACCAGCATATCGCAGCAGGGCAGGTATTCCCTGACCATCACATTCATGGGGGCGGGATTCAAAATCACATACATCCCCCGGCGCCGGGCCGCTTTCATGGCGTACCCGACGGCCTCAACAGGGTTTTCCAGCTGGCACAGGAAAAGATCCCCCTCCCCGGCCTGTTCCAAAAGCCGGTCGGCGTCCTCGGCCGTTACCTGGCCGTTGGCCCCTCCGTCCAGAATGATGCGGTTATCGCCCTCCGTCACAAGAATGACGGCGATGCCGCTGGAACAATCCGGAACCGCCCGAATCGCGCCGGTGTTCACGCCGCAGCCCTTCAGCCCCTCCACAAGGGCTTCGCCAAAGCTGTCCGCGCCCACGGCCCCACCCATGTAGGTTTCGGCTCCCAGTCTGCCGCAGGCAACGGCCTGATTTGCACCCTTTCCGCCGGGATTGGTGAAAAAGCCGGTCCCATACATGGTTTCTCCCGCCTGGGGAAGGCAGGGGCTGTTGACGACCAGATCCATATTGAGGCTGCCAAATACGAACACTTTCTTCATCATTTGATCTCCCGCGCCTTTCGCGCCATGCGGCAGGTGTACGCCGCCAGCTCCCGAATGCTGGTTTCCCGGATGCCCCGCATATAGGTTTCCAGCCTGTCCCCAATCGGGTCCGTCCACCGGGGGGCGAGGAGCTTTCCTTCCAGAATGGCGTAGGCGGTGGCAATCTGGGCGGCATTACAGTCCACGTCGTAGCCCTCCATGGCGATGATATGGAGCATCTCGTCAAAGCTGCTTCCATACCAGAGCGCAATCACCTGCGCCGCCGCGTTGGGGTAGGCGTGAATCCAGTTATAGGTCTTGAACCGCTCCTCGCACTGCCGCCAGGCAGCCTCCCAGTCCCCGCAGGACCTGCACAGCCCCATCGCGTAGTCGATCACGCTGTAGTACTCGCAGTCCTTCGGGATGGCCTGGAAGGTTTCCTGGACCAGCTCCCGGATATCGCTTTTCACATAGGCGAGGGAAACCAGCACAGCGTTGAAGATTTCCCCCATAACGCCGTTATTGTGGTGGGAAACCACCCCGTCCATATAGGCCAGGCGGGCGGCCAGCTCCGGGTTCCCGGGCGCTACCATGCCGCAGACCGCGCCCCGCATCTGCGCCCCGATCCACTCGCGGTACGGATTGCTCCGATAGCCGCTCTCCGGCGGATATACGCCCAGGCGGATGTTTTTCAGCGCAATCTCCTCCGCCGTCCAGCCTGTGGGAATAAGCGCGATCCACTGCTCGGCGATATCGGCGCTGGACAGCGCCCCGCCCCGCTTTTCCAGCGCCTTCAGAAAGGCGATCTCATAGGTGATATCGTCATTGAACGTATTCGGGGCCCGGGGGTAATCCCGGATCTCCCCGAATACCCTGCGGATATTGTCGGTCTTATAGCCCTCAATGGCGGTGCCCAGAGCTCCCGCGCAGATCTGCGCCACCCACCCCAGATGGGTCCGCTCCCAGTAATCGGAAGAATCGATGTCGCAGGCGTACGTCCGGAAGCTTACCGCCCGGCGGTACTGTTCGTAGCTGTCGTAGATCCGGTAGCTCCAGTAGGGATGGCCGGGGTCCTTGGGGGCCCGGGAGAGGAGGTGGAGCACCCTAGAATAGAGCCGGGACATTTCCGCTACATCGTCATCCCGGAACGCCTGCAGTCCGCTGTCGATCAGCTCCTCCGCCTGGGACACGTCGTACCCCATGTTGTGCATAGCCTGCATGGCCGCTACAATCACATGCTCCTCCGCTCCCGAACCGGGCACATGGCTCTCCCATCTCAAACGGATATTCCGTTTTTCAATGGCCTCGACATCAAATTCCTCGCTCCAGGTCTGCTCCTCCTCCGAAAGGATCACGGGCATGGAGCCGTTCATGACCTCAAGCTCAAACTCCCACGCTTTTTTCTTACTCATGGAATTTCATCACTCCTTCTGCCTGCCGGCACGATTCTTGGCAGCGGCCGCATAAACGGCAAGGGCAGCCATCGTCATAACATAGGGGAGGGTGTTCAAAAGTTCATAGGGCGCGGACAAAACCGTCTGGCTGCCAACGGCAAAATAATCCACCGCGCCAAAAAGGAAGCTGAACGCCATACACAGCCAGGGAATGCCCATGCCCATTGCCTCGGCGGCAATGCCGATAAAGCCCCGGCCCGAAACCATCCCCGCCGAGAAATAGCCCAGGCTGGCCATGGAGAGATACGCTCCGCCCAAGCCGCAGAATATGCCGCAGAATGCAAGGGCGGCCGTCTTGACCCGCCCGGTTTTGATCCCCACCGATTCCGCCGCCTCCGCGTGGAAGCCGGTAGCCCGGATGTCCACCCCCAGTTTTGTGCGGCCCAGCAGGAACGTAACCGCCCCAAGGCTGAGAAGCGCGGCATAAAAGAGGATATTCTGCTCAAACAGGACCCCGAGTATTGGGATTTTGGAAAGCACGGGAATTCGAATGACGGGAAGCATCGCCGATGGCGCCGCCGAGGTATCCCCCTTCACCCCCAATACAATGTACATTATCAGCACGCACGCGCCTGAGGCCAGCGTATTGAGCGCAATACCGGAGAGAAAGCTGTCGGTTCCCAGCTTCAGGGCCGAAAACGCCAAGAGCATGCTCATCATCACGCCCGCCAGAACGGCGCAGGCAAGTCCCAGGGCCCAGCTGCCCGAAAAGCTGGATACCAGCGCTCCGGTCAGCGCGGACACAGACATCGCCCCTTCAATATTGATGCTGACGATGCCGGCCTTCTTGGAAATCAGGGCGGCCAGGGCCGCAAAGGCGATCGGCAGGGCATAGGAAATGGAGGAAGCCAGAAACTGCTGTGAAAAAACAAACTGCATCATACCTTTTTCCCTCCCCGCCGCTTCAGCATGTCTCCGAAGGTTTTTGCACCAAACAGGATAATCATGACCGCCTGGATCACATAAATGAGCTCATTGGGCACGGAACCCATCCGGGCAGTCTGAAGGGCGCCCACCCGCAGATAGGACAGAAACAGCGCGGCAAAGGGCACATAGAACGGATTGTTCCCGGCAATGATGGCCACCACGAACCCGTCGAAGCCATAATTGGGGAGGGCGGTCCACTCAAAGCGGTAATAGCTGCCCAGCAGGAACGCGGCCCCACCGAAGCCGGCGGTCATGGCTCCGATGACCTGAGAATAGACGACAGCCTGCCCGCTGCGAAGGCCGCTGTATCCGGCGAACCGGGGATTGTCGCCGGTCATGCGGATGGTATAGCCCCATTTGGTGCGGAAGAGGAACAGCCCGCCCAGCAGGCATGCGCCCGCCGCAATCAGCAGATTGCCGGACAGCCGGATCGACTCGTCCAGAAAGGGGAGCTTCATGTAATCCTCCAGGTACCGGGTCTTGTTCACGGCATCCGGATCGCCAAAGACTTCGTGGAGGAGATACATGACAACCCAGAAAACGATATAATTGAGCATCAGGGAGGAGACAAACTCGTCCACCCCCAGGGACGCCTTCATCTTGGCGGGAATATACCCCAGCGCGCCGCAAACCAGCGCCGCCGCCAGCAGGCACAGGACGGGGATCATCGGCATACCGGCCGGAAGCGCCGGCGCCAGGACGCCGGCCACAAAGGCCCCCAGGAAAAATCCGCCCTCTACAAACATGTTAAACTGTCCGCACCGGTTCATAATGCATACCGCCGTGCCGGTAAAAAGGAGCGGAACGCATTCCAGCAGGACCTCTCCTATCTCATAAGAGGACTCCACAGGCCCCAGGAAGAACTGCCGGAAGGTCCCGGCGGCATCATATCCCGCCGCCGCGCAGGAAAGGGCCAGAATCCCCATGGCAATCAAAAGGGCGGCGGCCCCGGTCATCCCGGTGCGCAGCAGGGAGCGCCGGAGGCGGCGGCGCAGGACTCCGTCCATCAGCTTACGGTTCAATTGCGGACACCTCCGATCTTTCTAATCCCAGCATGTACCGTCCCAGCTGCTCCTCTGTCGCACGCTTCACATCGGTGATCTCGGCGGCGATCTCCCCTTCATGAAACACCAGAATGCGGTCGGCCAGATTGAAAACCTCCGCCATATCGGCGGAAACAAGGATGACCGCGCTCCCCTGGTCCCGTATGCGGACCAGCTGCCTGTGGATAAAGGCGATGGCCCCCACGTCCACGCCCCGGGTAGGCTGGTCGGCCACCACCACGGCGGGGTCCCCTTCCAGCTCGCGGGCAATAACCACCTTCTGCATATTCCCTCCGGAGAGGCTGGAAATGCCGTCCCGCAGACTGCCCTTGACGGCATACGCCCGCATCTGCCGTTCCCCGCGCCTGGCCAGGGCCCCATAGGGAACCAGGCCCAGCCGGCTCTCCTTCTCCGCGCAAACGGCGATCAGGTTCTCCAGGATGGAGGCGTTCTGGTCCGTCCCCATGGCCATCCGGTCCTCCGGGATATGGGATACCCCCATGGCCCGGACGTCCCAGGTCCGTGCCTGGCGGATATCCCGGCCCATGACCTGGATCTCCCCGGAATACCGCTTGCTGATGGCGGTAAGGCACTCCACCACCTGCTGCTGGCCGTTGCCCTCCACGCCGGCCAGGCAGAGGATTTCCCCCCGTCTGGCCTGGAAGCTCACATGGTCGACCCGATTTTTCCCGCCCGCCCCCGGAACCGTCAGATCCTTCACTCTGACCAGGACCTCGCCCGGCCGGGCGGCGGGCTTGTCCAGGGTAAGGGAAACGCCGCTGCCCACCATCAGCCGGGAAATATCCTCCTCGGTTACATCGGAGACGCGATAAGTCCCCATGTCCTTCCCCTGGCGCATGATCGTCACCCTGTCGCACAGGGCGGCGATCTCCTTCAGCTTATGGGTGATGATGACGATGGAGCGCTTGTCCTCCCGCATCTTACGGAGCTGCGCAAAGAGCTGCTCCGTCTCCTGGGGCGTCAGCACGGCGGTGGGTTCGTCCAGAATCAGCAGCCGGGAGCCCCGGGCCAGCGCCTTCAGGATTTCCACCTTCTGGGCCACGCCCACGGGCAGCGCGCCGCACAGCGCCTCCGGGTCCACCGCCATATCGTACTTCTCCGAGAGCTCCCGGGTTTTTTGAATCATCCGCTTTTTGTCCAGAACGCCCCGCTTATCGCAGAGCTCGGCCCCCAGAAAAATATTCTGATAGACCGGAAATTCGTTGACCAGCATGAAGTGCTGGTAGACCATCCCGATTCCCAGGGCGGCGGCCGCCTTGGGGGAGGATACCTGCACCGGTTCCCCGCAGAACCGGATTTCCCCGGACGTGGGGCTCTGCGCGCCGCAGAGGATCTTCATAACGGTCGATTTCCCTGCGCCGTTTTCCCCCGCGATTGCGTGGATCTCCCCTTCTTCCAGGGAAAAATTCACATTGTCGTTGGCAAGAACACCATTGGCATAGCGCATGGTGATGTTCCGCATCTGCAATAACTCCGCCATACTTACTTTGTGGGGTCCAGGCTGTCGATGAGGGCGTTGAGCGTATCCTGAGACGTATACCGCTTCAGGCCGGACTCCACTTGAAGCGTCCCGTCCACGATCTGCGCCTCCACGCTGTCGATATGGTTCCGTATTTCCTGCGGAACAGCGGCTGTATACCGCTCGTTTTTCACCAGGCCCACCATGCCCTCCTTCAAACCGGCTACCTGCAGGTCCCCATAGGTCAGAGTTCCTTCCAAAAACCGCTCACAGCAGTCGTAGAGGGCCAAATCCACTCGTTTGAGTACGGAAGTAATAATGCATGCCGCCTTTTCCGGGTCCGTATCGGCATAAAACGCATACTGGTCGGAGTCCACGCCGATGAGCTGCTTGCCGCAGGACTTGGCTGCGTCGATACATCCCAGCCCCGCCTGAGAGGCCGCCGCGAAGAGGACCTCCACTCCGGCCTCATAGAACCCGGCAGCCAGGGAAGAGCCCTTCGGGCTGTTGGTGAAGTCGCCGATATAGCTGTTGTAGGCGCCTATGGCGGACCCCTTCTCCCGGTTGACGGCGTCTACCCCCTGCATGAAGCCATAGCCGAAATCGTTGATAATGTCGTTTTTGGTGCCCCCAATGAACGCGGTGTTTTCCGCGCCCGAGGACTGGCTCATCATGGCGGCCAGCACGCCGGCCAGATAGCCGCCCTCGTTCTGGTTGAACATGATGGAGTGAACCGTGGGATAATCGGCCGCCGCATTGTCCTTGATTTCCGTATCGAAAATGATGAACCGGCGGTCCGCGTATTTATCCTTTTTCACCAGCCGCTGGAGCGCTTCCCGCATGTCGGAGGTGCCCACAATGATCAGGTCATAGTCCTTATTGGCTGTCTGCGTCAGGGTGGACTCGTACTTCGTCGCATCGCTGGAACCCAGCTCCATAATATCTACCGTTACGTCAGGATGGTCCGCAGCAAATTTGGTCATGCCGGCATTGGCGGAATCCCAGAAGGACATATCGCCCAGGTCCCCGCTGATCAGCAGGGCGATCTTTGTAGTGCCGTCGTCAATAGCGGCCACGTCGTTTTTGGCGTCGGAGGCCGGCGGCACGCCGGGATCCTTCCCGCCGTCTCCACCGGCAGGCTTCCCGCCGCAGGCGGCCAGGCTGAGCAGCATCAGTACGGTCAGAAGAAGCGCCAACCGCTGTTTTGTCTTGTTTTTCACGTTTTTACTCTCCTTTACTTACTTTGTTGTGTACAGCCAATCGCTCCGGCAATATCATTCCTCCGTATAACGCTGGAACGTCCACTCAATATAGTCTCCATCCAGCACGGGCATCTGGTTGCAGGCAAAGGGGACGTACTTCCCGTTCACCTCGTAACCCCAGAACATATAGCTGCCCTCGGCATCGGTGCCGGCAGTATAGTCGCCGATGGAGTTAATGAAGCCTGAGAGCACCCCGTCCTGACTGATCCCCGCCTCCACAATGGCGGCATAGGTGACTTCAGAGGCCAGAATGTTGTCCGAAGTAAGGGTTACCGTGCCGTTGTAGAGCACGTCGTCTCCCGCGGAAATTTTGATGTTCACCGTCTCGGTGGTCCATCCGGCCGAACCCTCCACGGTATATTCGGCGGTGTCGCCGCCCACCTCGAAGGGAGCGGCAATTCCGGTCGCGGAGGGCTCCGGGGCTGCAGCATCCTCATTGTAGCTCTGGAATTCCCACAGGATGTAGTCTCCCTCCAGCACGCGCATCTGGTTGCATGCCAGGGGGACGTATTTCCCGTTTACCGTATAGCCCCAATAGGTATAGCGGCCCTCGGCATCGGTGCCGGCGGCATAGTCGCCGATGGAGTTGACAAAGCCCGAGAGCACCCCGTCCTGGCTGATGCCCGCCTCCGTGATGGCGGCGTAGATCACCTCGGAGACAAATTGATTATCGGAGGTCAGCGTCACCGTACCGTTATAGAGCACATCGTCTCCCGCCGCAATTTTCACATTGGTTGTCTGTACCGTCCAGCCGGCGGCGCCGTCTACGGTATACTCGGCGGTGTCGGTCCCCACCTCGAAGGGGACCTGGGGCTTCCCGCCGCCGTCTCCGCCGCACGCGGCAAGCGTCAGCGCCGTCAGAACGGCCAGCAGCACAGATACAAATTTCCTCATTTCCTGTCTCCTCCTGTTTTGATTATATATTTTGTGAATAGGATTACCCGATCAAAATAGGGTTCGTAATCGCATACTGGCTGACGGGGCCCAGAACCTCGATCAGGACCCAGTCCCCGGCCTGCCAGTCGGCGCTGAGCGCAATCGGTTCATTGTATCGGTCCTCCGTTCCGTCCAAAGCGACCGTCTGCAGGATGCTGCCGTTGCGCACCACCCGAATCTCCCGGATGCCGTCCCGGTTAAAAATGTCTGTGTGAAGGGTTGCCTCCCGGCCTGCGGGGGTCAGCGTCTCTCCATAGCCGGCTCCATCCATGTCGCAGAGGACCACCGGCCCGTTGGAGATAAAGCTGTGTCCGGACACCAGCGCATTCTGGACGTTCTCCATCGTAAGCTCCTCGGGGGCAAGATGGACGTAGGTGGCCGGCATGCCGGGATATTTTCCGCAGGAGCGGATATAGTCATAATAGGCGCTGATATCGCCGATCTGCTCCGGATCGGAGGCGCCGGCCTGCCGGCTCAGGGAGTCGTGGTTGTCCGAGCCTCCAACGGCCGCATGGAAGGGATGTCCGTCCTTCATGGCGTTGAGGAGGCCATACCACAGCAGCTTGGCGTCATAGTTCTGATTCATCGCGTTGGAGTCCGTATAAATCCCATCGGGCGGAACAAAATATCCGTTCCATATCTCCACCGTGTCGATGGTATCCAGAAGTTCATAATCATCCAGGTCCACCCAGTTGGCGGCCCCCATGGTGGTCGAGGAGTAGGGGTGGTTCATTTGCGCCACGCCCCCCACCCGCTTGATGGAGTCGATGATATAGACCAGCTTATCCCGGATCATGTCCATCTTATCCTGCGAGGCCCGCTCAGACTCCCGCAGATTCAAGTCGTAAGTCTCCAGCGTAAGCCCGGACCCCAGGGAATTGAAGTGTCCGAACTCCGTGGTGACCTCCACGCCGTCGAAGCCCACAAAGGGACGGCCATTCCCCTGTCCGTCCGTCATGACGTTGACGCTGGTCCTGCTTACCCACTCAGGCACCCCGCGGGAGGTGTTGTGGTCGGTGAGGAAGCCCCAGTACAGCCCCATGCTGGCGTTGCCGTTGAACAGGCCGGAGACGCTGTCCACCCCGTCGGAGTAATAGCTGTGCTGGTGGCAGTCTCCGGCAATCCACCCTTTTCCGTAGCTGTCGAAGAGCTGAACCAGGCGGGCATCCGGCAGATAGAGGGTCTTCAGCGATGAAACCTCCACCTCTTTGACCTCCTCGCTGTACTCCGCGCCCTTGTTGAACGTAAGCGTATACTTTCCCGGCGGCAGTTTCAGCTCATAGCCGCCGAACGCGTTGGTCGTTTCCCGCACCGTGCTTCCCGCCTCATCTGTCACGACGATGCCGGCAACCAGCATATTGCTGTTGCTGTCCGTGACCTTTCCCCGGACGATGCCGGCCGTCTGCACCGCCGGGACTTCCGCCTGCTCCGATTCTGCGGGAGCCGCGGGGCCGGGCGCTCCGCCGGCAGCGTCGCTGCAGCCCGCCAGGAGCGCCGCCGCGACAAGCCCCAGGAGCAGAAACACGGAAAAACGGATGCCGAAAGTCTTCTTTTTCATGGGAATCACTCCTTGTCAACATATTTGCAGCATCGGACACAGCCGCACCGTTTGCCGCGCCGCCATCAAGACCGGCGAAACGGGAGGCAGGCGGCTTGGCGGACCGCTCCGGACCAACGCAGGTTTTCTTCCGCTTCTGATCTTGACATTTTATGTGTCCGCTTATATGATATAGAAAATGCACATAAAGCAAAACGCAAAAAGGACCAGATGTTATGCAAATTGAATCATTAGCGAAAATCTTCGATACGACCGAAATGTCCGTAAAGCATCCCTTTTCTCCCGAAGGGTTTCTGTTTACCTATTATCCCAACGAAAATCCCTCCAACGTACACTACCATAACTTTTTGGAAATCGGCTATTGTGAAAGCGGCGCCGGCCTTTTCATTGTGGACGGAGAGATTATCCCGTTCAACGGGAAGTGCGTTTCCATCATCTACGAGGGCCAGATTCATATTGCCAAAAGCATCGCTCCGGAAAAGAGCCTGTGGCACTTTTTATATATTGACCTGGAAAAGCTTTTTTACAAGGTGGACCCGGTGGAGCTTAAGGCTCTGAAATGCACACAATATGCGTTCTATACCTTCCCCAATATCATTCACTATCAGGACGACCCCGCCCTGTACCACATGGTCAGCGAGGTTATGGCCGAGTGCGCCGCCTGTCAGGAGAATTATCTCGCGGTTGTCCGCGGGCTGGTCTTTGCCGTACTGGTACACCACGGCCGCTACATGCAGCATCCCCACTCCAGGGCCGGAACGGCGGAAAAGACGTTCCTTCTCTCCGAGCTCTCCGAGCTCCTCAGCTATATCAGCCGTCACTACACCGAGGATATCACCATCGAGGACCTGTGCGGCGTATCGAACATGAGCAAATCCACCTTGCAGCGAAAAATGACCGCCGGCATCGGATATTCTCCGCTGCAATACGTCCAGCGGCTGCGCACCAGCCATGCCGCAGTCCTTCTCCAGGATAAGAGCATTCCGATCACGGAGGTGGCCACCCGCTCCGGTTACAACAGTATTTCCTCTTTTAACCGGTGCTTTATCAACCGCTTCGGCGTTTCTCCCACCCAATGGCAGAAAAACGCGAATTGAAGCGAACCGTTGCCGCGGGCGTCCAGGCAGGCCGCCTCATGCCAGAGGCAGCACGCCTGACAGCCGGATATCCCAGACAGAAAACACAGGCGGCGCAGGAGACATGCGGATATACTCTTTGACGCGCAAAACCCCCCTCACCCAGGACCACATTCCTGTGCGAGGGGGTTTCAAAACTTCATATATAAAACCGCTCACCCCTGCTCCCGCAGCAGCCAGGCAAACCCGGTAGGATACAGCTCCACGCTGCAGATGTTATCATAGCGGTTGCCGTACATCAGCTCGGCGTACCCGCCCTCCCGGTCCACGCCCGCCCGGACGAAATCCCGGCTGAAGTTGAACAGGCACACCAGCTCCCGGTCCCCCTTCCTGCGGCAGAGGGCCAGTACCCGGCTGTCGCCGCCGTCCTCCACCCAGACCTCCGCATCCCCGTCGAAGCAGGGCTCCTGGGCCCGCAGCCGCTCCATGCGCCGCAGGAGCTGGAACAGCTTTCCCTGCCTCGTCTCCGGGTCCTTCCGGCGTTCCGCCAGGTCCCACTGGAAATCGCCCCGATGGATGTAGCGGCTGTCCTCCCGCTTCTCCGGGTCCTCCCTGTAGCGCCAATCGTTGAGCTGCCCCACCTCGTCGCCGCTGTAGATCACGGGAATGCCGCTCTGGGACAGCATCCAGGCGTGAAGGGTCAGGTCGCAGGACAGGGCCTGCTCCAGCCGGAAGGGGTCCCCCTCGGCCTCCGCCGCCTCCACCCCGCACAGGGACGCGGTGGCGCCGCACAGCCGGGCGTCGCCCAGGCGCGGGTCATCGTTGTACAGCTCGCCCCGGCTGTTGCTGCCGGGGAATTTGCCGGTAAACCAGTCGTTGAGGTATTTTTTGTGGGCCACCTCGTCCGTCCCGAAGCGCTGGCCCAGCCAGGGGTAGTCCAGCCCCCACCCGATGTCGTCGTGGCAGCGGAGGTAGTTCAAAAACAGGAAATCCCTGGGCAGGGAGCAGAGGATTTCCATCTGCCGCCGGAGGAGGGACGCGTCCCCCACGGCCAGGGTGTGCCAGGTGGTCGCCATAGTGGTGACGTTGTAGAGCATATGGCACTCCGGCTTCTCGGTCGTGCCGAAGTAGGGGGCCACCTTGGCCGGCTCCATGACCACCTCCCCCAGCAGCAGCACGCCGGGGCACACGATCTCCACCGCCAGGCGGATCATCCTGGTCAGGGTATGTACCTGGGGCAGGTTCCGGCAGGAGGTGCCCAGCTCCTTCCAGATATAGGGCACCGCGTCCAGGCGGACCACGTCCACCCCCCGGTTGGCCAGATACAGCAGGTTCTCCGCCATATCGTTGAACACCGCCGGATTGGCGTAGTTCAGATCCCACTGGTAGGGGTAGAAATTGGTCATGACGATCTGCCCGTTTTCCAGCATGGTGAAGCTCCCCGGCGCGGTGGTGGGGAACACCTGGGGCACGGTTTTCTCAAACTCCCGGGGAACATCCCAGCTGTCATAGAAAAAGTACCGCTCCCGGTATCCCGGCTCGCCGGCCCGGGCCTTTTTCGCCCACGGATGGTCCTCGCTGGTGTGGTTCATGACGAAGTCCAGGCATACGCGGATGCCCTTCTTCCGGCAGGCGTCCGCCAGCCCCTCC
>OFGD01001004.1_pt1 | contig 15657 bp, 11 predicted proteins | sample 1521671 | NCBI WGS metagenome assembly OFGD01 (sample SAMEA3504114, study PRJEB24116) | mouse gut metagenome | biome: mouse gut; feature: mouse-associated habitat; material: faeces | place: Denmark | collected 2011 | reverse complement strand
CCACGGCCTGGAGCACGAGATGGGCGGCATGTTCGACGTGACCCACGGCGCTGGGCTGGCCGCCGTGTGGGGGTTCTCGCTCATGGGGGTGAGCACGCTCGTGGTCTTCCCCGTGTTCGTGCTCGGCGTGCTCATCGCCAGCCTTGAAACCGATTCAGGCCTGTGGGGCGGGGCGCTGGGGCTCGCCTACCTGCTGTCCTACGACTTCCTGTTCACCGACCCGGTGCTGGAGCTGAAGGTGCTCAACCGCACCGACGTGGTGGCCCTTATCATCTTCGTGGCCGTGGCGCTCATCATGGGGGTCATCACCCACCGCATGAGCCGCCAGGTGCAGGCCGCCGACCGCACCGCCGCGGCCTTAAGCCGCCTGAACCGCCTGAGCGCCGGGCTCTTCGAGAGCGCCACCCCCGAGGAGGCCTGCCGCTTCTCCCAGGAGTTCCTGGCGAAGATTTTGAAGCGGGGCGTGACCATCGCCCTGGGCGAGCCGGGTCCGGACGCGCCGCCCGCGGCCCGCGACTGCTACGAGCAGCGCATCCCCACCGGCTACGGCGAGGTGGGCTACCGCGGCGTGCCGGAGAAGTTCCTGCCCCTGGGAATGAAGGGCCGCATCTTCGGCGTCGTGGCCGTCGACTGCACCGCCGGCGACCTGGATACCGCCAGCCGCGCCCTCATCACCTCGGTGGTGGCCCAAACCCTCGTGGCCGTGGAACGCAACACCCTGAAAGAGCACCGGGAACCGCCGGAGGAGTGAGGGACGGCCCCACCCGTTCGACGTCCTCTCAGCCCGCTACCCGTTGGTCGCCGGCGCTTCTTCCCCTACCAGCTCGCGGGCGTGGGCGATGGCGTCATCGATGCAGCTGCGGAAATGCTCCTCCCCCACCAGTTCCACGAAACCGGCGCGGCGCATGGTCTTCATCGGCTGCTCGTTCACATGGGAGAAGATGAGGCTCACCCCGTGGGCGTGGCAGTAATCATAGAGGTTCTCCAGCGCGTTCATGCCCGTCGCGTCCAGGGAGGGCACGCCGCGCATGCGGATGATCAGGTAGCGCGTGAAGTCCTTCACCGAGATGTCGGCGATGCGCTCGGTCATGCCGAAGAACATCGGCCCGTTGATCTCGTACACGCGCACGCTCTTCGGCAACTCGCGCAAATGCGTGACCTCGGAGTTCTCGTCGCAGTAGTACTTCCAGCCCTTGACCTCAGTCTCCTCGCTCACCATCTTCATGAACAGCACCACGGTGATGAGCATGCCCACGCCGATGGCCACCACCAGGTCGAACACGATGGTCAGTACGAAGGTGAGCAGCAGCGTGGCGACGGCCCCCTTCGACGCCGTGCGGCACAGGTGCGCGAAGTTGCGCCAGCCGGACATGCCGTAGGCAACATACAGCAGAATGGCGGCGATGGTAGGCATGGGGATGAGCTCCGCATAGGGCATGAGGAACGCGAGCACGGCGATGAGCACAAGCGCGTGCACCATGCCGGCGATGGGCGTGCGCCCGCCGGCCTTCACGTTGGCGGCGGTGCGCGCGATGGCGCCGGTGGCGGGAATGCCGCCGAAGAGCACCGAGGCGATGTTGCCGACGCCCTGGGCCACCAACTCCATGTTGGCGCGATGGTGACCGCTGATCATGGAGTCGGCCACCACGCAGGACAGCAGCGACTCGATGGCGGCCAGAATGGCGATGGTGACGCCGTTGGCGAACTGATCGCGGAACAGCTCCAAGCTGAGGTGAGGCATATGGAAGGTGGGCAGGGCGCTGTCGATGACGTAGAGGTCGCCAATGGTGCTGACGTCAAGGCCGAGCCCGCTCACCAGCGCGATGCCCGCGAGCAGGGCCATAAGCGAGCTGGGCACCCGCTCGGTCACGCGCGGCCAGAGGAACAGCACGGCCAGGCAGACGACACCCACCAGGCACGCCTGCCCGGTCACTGTGGAGAAGTTGCCCGCAAGGGCAGCCAGCTTCTCCGTCGTTTCCACCGTGGCGGTGCCCGGCGGATAGGTAAGGCCGAAAAAGTCCTTCAGCTGGCCGATGGTCAGCGTGACGGCGATGCCCGCGGTGAACCCGGTCGTGATAGTGAAGGGCACGAAGCGGATAAGGGCGCCCAACTTGAACAGACCCATGAAGATGAGCAGGATGCCCGCGATGATGGTGGCGGCGATGAGGCCTTCAATGCCATCGGTGGCCACGATGCCGGCGACGATGGTGGCAAACGCCGCCGTGGGACCGGAGATCTGCACGCGGCTGCCGCCGAGGAACGCGATGAGGAATCCGGCGACGATGGCGGTGTAGAGGCCCTGCTCCGGCGACACCCCCGAGGCGATGCCCAGCGCGATGGAAAGCGGCAGCGCCACCACCGCCACCACGATGCCCGCCACGATGTCCTTGGGAACCTGCTCCTTCAGCTCCTGTTTGCTGGAATGCTTGATGATGCTGAAAAGGATGGGCTTTAACTTATCGCGCTGCTGCATGGCGGGAAAACTCGGCTCCTTGGGTCGTCGCGGGCGGAAAGACACGAGGCCGCATTCTATCGCTGACCAAATCGCCCAGCAATAGAGAACCCGCGTTCGGCCGAAAGTCGCCCTTCGACGCATGAAAAACGGCCCCGCATGTTGGTGCGGGGCCGTCGGATGCTGAATACGCTCAGCAGCTCTGCTGCCGCTCGCTCGCCCTGCTACCAGGTACGGGAAGCCATGGCGCGGAACTGGGCCACCGTGGAGACGTGGGAGTTCAGGCCACCGTCCACCGTCACCACCTGACCGGTGAAGTACGAGCTCTCGTCGGAGGCCAGATAGACGCACATGGCGGCGATGTCTTCGGGCGTGCCGTAGCGGGCGACCTCGATGTTGTCCAGGAAGATGTCCTTCAGCGCCTGGGGCACCTTCGCCTCGTTCTGCGGCGTGACGATGAGGCCGGGGCGCACGCAGTTGCAGCGGATGTTCTGTTTGCCGTACTGCAGGGCCGTGTACTGGGTCAGCATGTCGACGCCGGCCTTGGCGCAGGCGTAGGCCGTCGAGCCCAAGTCGCCGCCGCAGGAGGCCATGGAGCCGATGTTGATGATGGAGCCCGCGCCCTGCTCCTGCATGAAGGGCAGCACCGTCTTGGTGCAGTAGAACGTGGAGCGCACGTCGCTCGCGAACACGGCGTCCCAGTCTTCCAGGGAGATCTCGTCCACACGGCCGTCTTTCAGCGCCATGCCGGCGGCGTTGTTCACCAGCACGTCGATGGAGCCCCACTTCTCCTTGGTGTCGGCGAACAGCGCGTCCACCGTTTCGGGACGCGTGATGTCCAGCTTGTGGAACCAGGCGGTGCCACCCGCCTCGGCGATGGCGTCCACGACGGCCGCGCCGCGCTCCTCGTTGCGGCCGCACACCACCACGCGCGCGCCCTCGGCGCCGAACATCTTCGCGATGCCCGTGCCGATACCGCTGGTGGAACCGGTGACGATGGCGACTTTGTCCTTCAAACGATCCATGGTTTCCCTCTTTCTACGCACTATGGCCAGCCAGCCTCGATGATTCTAGCAGTAATGGAATGCGACGGTGCGTCCCGTCCGGCCCGCGCGCCCGATCTCCCTTGGCAATGGCGCAGCCGGGGCGTCGGTATCGGATTGGCGGCGCATGCGAGCCGCCAAAGCCAGCGGGGCGCCCTTGCGCTACTATGGCAGCAAGACGGCCGAAGCAGACGAGAAAAGAGGCGTCGTGGAAGATACCGAAGGCAGAGTCGCAGCGCAGGATTTTTCAGGGGAAGAGCCCCGCGACTTTGGCGCAGACCGCGCTGTATGCCCGATCTGCCCACACGCCTGCGCGCTGGCCGAGGGGCAGACGGGGCTCTGCCGTGCGCGCGTCGCCGAGGGCGGACAGGTGGTGGACGCCAACTACGGACGCATCACATCGCTGGCGCTGGATCCCATCGAGAAGAAGCCGCTGGCCCGCTTTCGCCCCGGAAGCAAAGTGCTCTCCGTAGGTTCCTACGGCTGCAACCTGCGCTGCCCGTTCTGCCAGAACGCCTCCATCGCCTGCGCCGGCGAAAGCGACGTGCCCTGGCGCGAGATCGCACCGGCCGAGCTGGTGAATGCGGCCGCGTCGCTTGCGCCCGAGGGCAACATCGGGCTCGCCTTCACCTACAACGAGCCGCTCGTGGGCCTCGAGTTCGTCCGCGACACCGCGCGCCTTGCCCACGAGCGCGGCCTGGCGAACGTGCTGGTGTCCAACGGCTACGTGAACGACGGCCCGCTACATGAGGTGGCACCATTCATCGATGCCGCGAACATCGACCTGAAGGGCTTCACCCAGAGCTTCTACGACCTCGTCGGCGGCGACTTGGCCACCGTGAAGCGCACCATAGAAGTGCTGGCCGCCACGTCCACCTGTCACTTGGAAGTGACGACCCTCGTCATCCCTGGCCTGAACGACAGCGATCAGGAAATCGCCGAGGCAGCCCAATGGCTCGCCTCGCTGGATCCGTCGACCCCCTCCCACCTGACCCGCTTCTTCCCCTGCCACCGCCTTACCGACCGCCCCGCCACCCCACCCGAAACCGTACACCACCTGGCCAACGTAGCGAGGCGCTATTTGAAGCACGTCTACGTAGGAAATTGCTAACGATCAAAACTTAAGGGCCGCGCCACTAAAAGCACCGACTACCCCTGTCGCCGCTCGACATACTCCTTGAAGCCGGGCAATGCGAAGTAGAAGTCGCCATCGAGAGTTTCGCCAATAACGCCACTTTGCACGAGCCGCTTCTTGTAGGTGGAAATATGCCCCGAGGGCTTACCCAGCCGTTCCATCAGATCGATGCGGCGGCTTGTTTTCCCATCTTGAGCCATTGCCGCAAGAAATGCCCTGTCCGCTCGGGAGAGTTCCGCATAGGTGACATCGAAGATGCGATCCTCTAACTCGCGCTGAGCCCTCTGCGCACCGGCACGGACATCGTCAACGCTCAGGAAGGCGTCATCGGGATGCATTCGCCACGCCCGGTAGCCCAGAAGCTGCAGCATGAAGGGAAACCCGTCGATGGCTTCAACGGCTTCGCCCAAGGCCTCTTCGCTGATGAGCCTACCGCCCTCTTCCACGGTCAGACGGAAAGCCTCCTCAACTTCATAGGGGGCCAACGGGCCCAACTCGAACCGCTGAGCCCGGCGCAAAAACGACGTGTTCTTTCCGCTCAGAAGCGAGCTTATATGGAAGGGAAGCCCCGCCATGACAAGAGCGACCTTACGATTCTCGCGCACGAAATGCTGGTACGTTGAAACCAGGTGGCTCATCTCGTCGAGAGACACGTCCACTTCGTCAACGGTTATCAGCAGGCCAATATCCGCTTCGCCGAGACGCTCCAAAAGGTTGTTCATGCGGGTGCGCCAATTCGCTTTCGTGTTGCTTTTCGCGTCCCAAGTCGCTCCTCCTATACCCGCTATGTTCACGCCCGTGAGACGTTTTTCGGACGAGGCCGCAATGAGGTGCGAAGCCGACTCCTCGGTGCGCTGGACAATATCTTCGAGCATACCCGAAGTTGCCGAAACGTTGGCCACTACCCATCCGAGCCGAGACGCCTCGTTGCCGAGATAGGTAAGGAGCGCCGTTTTGCCACATCCGCGCGGACCAACAAATAATGCGCAGAGATTCATCGTCTGCTCTTCGAAGGCACTCAAGATATCCGAGAGCACCTGTTCGCGACCAGCGAAATAAGCGGGCACTTTTCCGAATTCCGGCGTAAATGGGTTGAAGGTCTCTTGCTGCACCTTCGCAATCTTGTCTGCCACGGAAACCTCCTGCCATCTGCCCACCGCAACAGGAAGATCGTAACATTCTTGATTTCTTTTAGCAATCTTGATTTGTTTTAGCGCCCTTGATTTGTTTTAGCGATCTTGAGCGCCTTTAGCACGCGCAGATAGCCGATGCTCCACTCGCTTCTCTTCGAGTTTTCGCGAGCCCATAGTAGCTACTCGCTCCCCACGCCGCTAGCAACGGGAATTAACATCGCAGGCCAGCGCGGAAAACGAGTATACCAATACCCGGCCCTCCCTCTTGCGCGGTTGGCCCTTCTGCTGCTAGACTGCACTTCCGTCAGCGAGAGTGCTGGCGCATTTTATCCAGAGTCGGGGTAGAGAGTTGGCTCGACGATCCCGGCACCAACCGGCCGCGCGGCACGGTGGTCCCGCCAACATCGATGAAAGGAGTCCTGCCATGGACAACGTCTCTGTGCGCGATGCGCGCGAATTCCTTAACCTGAGCGTCGAGCAGCCGAGGATGCACCTCCTCGATGAGCCCACGGGCTACATTTCGGCCACGGGAAAGTCCAACTTGGGCCACCAGATGCGCTACAGCGTGGAACGTCTGGAAGCCGAACTGGCCGATGACGGCGAGCCGCGGGTGCTCCAGCTGGCCTGCGAAGGCGACGAGCGCGAGCCCCAGTCGTGGACGCTTTACGCCGACGGTCTCAAGTGTGCCCATGGAACCAGCGAGTTCGCTCGCACGTGCTTCTGCGAAGCAGCCGACGCGTTCATGGACGTCTGCCGTGAAGCCGTGCGCGCCGCCGCCCTCCCCTCCCGCAGCGCGCATGACTACGACCTGCTGCGCACCGCCCGAAGGATAGCGGCGGTGGAAGCGGGCGCCTCTCGTCCAGCAAATCGATAACGACCGATAACGACCGATAACGACCGATAACGACCGATAACGACCGATAATGCCATCGAAACTTTAACTAAGAGATGGGGCAACATGAAAGATGGCACCGTAATGACATTGCGCGAGAATGGTCAGCTGGAAGCAAAACGCGCCAAAGGCGGTGTGCCCGAGAGCATCTGGGAAACCTATTCCGCTTTCGCGAACACCAACGGCGGGCTGATCATCCTCGGCGCAGAAGAAGGCCCAAAAGGAGAGGTAGAGTACGTCGGAGTCCCGAACCCTGAACAGCTCGTTAAGAAATTCTGGGACGGAGTGCACAATCCCTCGAAAGTCAGCGCCAACATTCTCACAAATGATTCGATCACCATTGAGACAATTAACGACTGCGACATTATCCGCATTCAAGTTCCTCGCGCCAACCGTCATTTGAGACCTATCTACATCTGCGGCAATCGGGAAAAGGGAACCTACCGCCGAGATGGCGAGGGAGATTATCGCTGCTCATCCGAAGAAATCGTTGCCATGATTCGCGATGCGAGCAACGAGCCGCTCGACGACACCGTGCTTGAAGAGTTCCCGTTAGATGCTCTTTCGTGGGACACGGTAAGCCGATATCGAGCCGTGGTGTCAGCTGCCCGACCGAATCATCCGTGGCTCAAGCTCGATGATGAGGAGTTCCTCGTGAAGCTGAATGCCATTGGACGAACAAATGGAGAGGGAGAATTTCATCCAACACGTGCCGGTCTTCTCATGTTCGGTTTCGAGTACGAAATCGCAAAGGAATATGCGAACTACTTCCTAGACTATCGCGAAGCAGATCAAGAACGCCGATGGGCAGACCGCATCACATCGCAAGACGGAACATGGACGGGAAACCTTTTCGATTTTTGGACGGAAGCGCTACCGCGACTGACAAGCGGCCTTAAGAAGCCGTTTGCGCTCGACAACAATCTCCAGCGCATCGAAGACACCGAAATGCACGCCGCAATAAGAGAGGCACTCGCGAACGCACTCGTTCATTCGGACTACTATGGAAGAAGAGGCATCGTCGCTCTGAGATATTCTGACCGAATCGAAATAGCCAATCCCGGCAATTCGCGCGTAGCGCTCGATGTGGTGAGAGCGGGCGGAATTTCTGATGCGCGCAATCCGACTCTGATGCGAATGTTCGGGCTTATCAGCGCTTGTGAGCGAATGGGAAGCGGATTCGACGTAATGAGCAACGCTGCGAAAGCGGCAAGCGCTCCCCCGCCCGAAATCGAGGAGCTTTTCAACCCAGACCGCGTAATGGTAAAAGTCTACACAGGGAAGCTGTCTGCGTTCTATCTTGACACCGACGCACCCAGCAATAGCTCTCCCTCCGAGACAAACCACACGCCGGCTTCTTCCAGCTCTGCCCAGCCATCCGTGCCCGCTCCACAACTTGCCCTCTCCCACGATCTCGCAAAAATCGTAGAAGTCGCCCAAGAAAAGGGAGGTTTCACACGTAGAGATGTTGAATCCGCATTGAACTGCGGGGCGACCAAGGCCAAGGGGCTCATCGCCGAATTGCTGGGCATGGGCATTATTGCGTCCGAAGGCTCAGCGCGCGGGACAAGGTACCGCTTACGCTAAAACAGGGGGCGGCTCGCCGCCCCTACAACTCGACGCGGCCGAACTCAGCCGAGATCTCGCTAGCCGCCACGAGCCGTTGCGGAAAGTGATGCCTATGACCGTGCTTCGGCATCGCGGGCGACCTCGCGAGGAGGCGCCCGAAGCTTTCGATCTGCGGCGGAATGGGTGGAGGCCAGAATTACCGGCAAGATGCCAACGCTCAAACCGCACGGCACTGCCGACAACGAACTACCCGACAACTCCAACGCGAAACCGCAACGTTCCAAAGTATCCTTTGCGGGGAAAAGCCGCAGATCCGGAAAGCAGGCGAGCCCCTACAGCTCGACCGAGAAGACCTCCGTCTGGTTGACTAGGTCCAGCTCAAGCTGCAGCGCGGCAATCTCGTCCGCGACGGCGCGATAGTCCGCCTCCGCCCGAGCGACGTCGTAGTTCGCGTACCGATACTCGATGGGCCCGTTGCTGCTGCCGAAGTACCGGTTGCCCAGTCGCTCCTGGGGCTGACGCGAAGCGAGCGAGTTCAGGCGATCCTTGCGCCCCGACAGCTGCGCGAGCAGGATAAGGGCCTCGTCGATAGTGATGCCCCGCTCGGGCAGAACCGTCTGCATGTTGAATCGGTGCAGGGCGTGGCGAATGGCCCGCGCCTGCCCGTCGATCTGCGCGACCTTCTCACGCACGGCCCCGTAGTCGTAAGCAGGAGGCTCGGCTGCCTCCCCTTCCGCGAGCACGTAGGTGCTCACCTCCTGCTCGGTCCGCAGGAGCCGATCCTTCTCGTCCTGCAGCCTCCGCAGGTATTTGTTGGCACTAGCCGATGTGAATTCCACGCGACCACCTCTTTCTCGCGCCGATCATTCGATGGCCTCCACCATACCAGGCGCCAGCAGTCGCATTCAACAGTTCCACTAGTCCGATTTGAGATTGATACTTTCTTAACCAACAGCCATTTAAAGCGTACTCAAAAAGCTATTGATATCGGCACTGCTTTCTTGCCTTCTGATTTCATCCTCTCTCGCACGCACCAAAGCTTCGTGGGTCTCTCGCCTCTCTTTTTCGAGACGCTTCCTCATAACCTCATTTGCCCAATCAATAAAACGAGGCATCTCCTTGCAAGCATCTGCCAAATGCCCCCTATCTCCATGCGTATTTGGAACCAGAATCTTATCGCCATTCACCGTAAACCGCTGAGGGTCTAAGAAAAACCCATCTGTGGAAAAACTCGTAACGCCCATGTATGATCTAAAAGCTTGTTCCCAATCTGCGCCGGGACTCATGTTCAATTTGAAAACCAAGTTGGGCTCAATCCATTCCTTGCTCACAATTGAAATCTCAAATGGCTCCGGAACGCAAGCCTCAAATTCCAAAACTTCATCCTCTATCTTTTCAATATTCTTTCGCGCTTCAATATCCGCAAGCAGAATCGGAATACCTTCGTAACGACTGTCTTGATTTTGAGAAATCATTCTTGCAACGATGGGATCAAGATACGAAAACCGCTCCGATGCACCTGCGATTTCGGCATAGCCAGTTCCTTGAGGAACTGCACCGGTAAACAATTCATTGATTATTAATCCGAACGCATATTGGTCTGCGCGGTGATCAATCACACCATCGGCGATGCGTTGCTCGGGTGCAGCATATTTGAAGTTGGCAAGCCTTTCTGCGCGAGTTGTTTGCAGCGTTAAACCGGGCAGATCTTGATTGATATGGGCAACACCAAAATCAGCTAGCACTAATCGATTTGCATCCTTGTCTAAAAGAATGTTCTCCGGCTTTATGTCCCTGTGAACATGACCGTCGTTATAAAAGCTCTCCAATGAACTGAGAAGCGCGAGAAGCATACGTAAAATGGAAGCACGCTCAATTTTGGGGCTTTCCATCAGCTTTCTTAGGCTATTGTCATAAAGGGGCATCACATAAAACGGCCTCTTAAGTTCACCCTCCTGCTTGAATCCTTGATCAACAACCTTCACCAATGGCGCATCAGTAACTCGTTCGCAGAACGCCATCTCCCTAAGAAAGCGCTTCATCTTCTTGCCATTAGCGCAAGACTGACTATTCAGTATCTTGAGCGCAAAAGACTCGCCATCGTCGCGCTCAACAAGAAACACATTCCCCGCTCCGCCGTTTCCCAGAGAGTGCTTCTTCTCGTATGAATGCCTAGTTGTTTCAAAGCGACGCAACGAGTTTGAAGCGCCTGTCTCCTGACCGGCCATACGCACATCGTCTTCCACCAAATACGCAATCGCATGAATTCGCTCTATCGCCGCGCTAACCGAGATCCAATCATCCCAGTCGAAATCAACACCCTTGATCGCCTCGTTTGTAGAAAGACTAAGTTTTGCTCCAAGCGCAAGAAGCCTCTCTCTTGTACCCAGGATCCACGAGCACCAATCTACATATTCTTGCGAGTTTTTCTGGCAATTTCCGAAGTGGCCTTTGCCTCGTATTTCTTGCACTATTTCCCCAAGCGCCGTCAAAGTTGCCGATTGAGCCATCGCCTTCCACCCTTCCAGAAAGCCACCCGTCTTGAAATCATCTTCTTCTCTTCGCCACCCATACAGGCGAACGAGCGGGTTGTGCCCTCGTTTCCCCTGCGGTATCTACCGAATGGCCGCCGAACGTCTCTGCTCATTGCTCTTGTCATTATGATCTATTTAGCTCGAAGGAGTTTTCTTTTTCGCATATCTTGCTGCGCCCACTTACCACGTCGTCTCATCATTTTTCCATGATCGCAAAGATCTTTTTTCAATAATATAAGCGGACTGCTGACAGCAGATCTTCTCTCTTCATATACCACAGCTTATCGCCGAACGCGACCTGGTAGGCGACCACATCCATCAGCCCCTTGTCCGCATGCTCGAGGCGCATCCCATCGGGCAATATCCTGATTTCATCAGGCAGTTGGCCAGCGAAAGGTATAGTTGCGAGAGAATTACCCTTATCTCTACAGATCACTTCGGCGAGAAGAACTTGCCCCGTTCCGAGCACAGGGTGATCAACCGTCATGCCTGGCAAAACGATCAAATTGTCAGAGTTGCCCTCCTCGAGTCTCCCCTCCCTAATGAGATGCGTCCTATTCTGGACTGTCCGTTCTATATATAACTTCCATTCAGGCCCATCTAAAGCATCGCGTCTTATTGCACATTCGCGAATAAGATCTCTCAATTTTTCCGGACTGACATTTTTCGACTCAAACATCGCTACAAAATGCTCTCTAAACTGAGCCAGCGTCAGCGGAACGATGTCCAATCTCCGCTTGTTATCGCGTTTGTCATACCAAATGCCATGCCTAAAAGTTTCTGCTGTATTAGTGTCAATCTTTATTGCGACAAACAGACCGTAGACAGGGCAATTTGAGCTATCTATCGCATCTGACACGTGCCTTCTTACAGGTTCACCTTCCATTGCTTCCTGCCTCGACGAGGTAGACATCGAAACCTCTGTCACCAGCATAAAGTCCTGGTACTCGCAGCAAAGATCACCCCTGCCGCCTCCGGCCGTGCTCACAGGCAAAAAATCTGAGTCGATCTTGAATCCTCTGACTTCATTTGGCTCCGTGATCATATGGTCTATGGCAAGCTCCGCTCTCCAAAGAATCCACTCAAGATAAGCTGGAAGTTCATCTTTTGGAACTTCTATTCTTGAATCTTCATCCTCTTCGCGACTCACACCGCCGCCTCTTTCGATAAGTCTCATATACTCAGCAATTTCTCGCCATTGATCGCGCTGCTTGTCGGCATATGCTATTTCGTTGGTTAGCTGGAGCGCCTCTTCCACGCGATACCGCGCAATGTTGACGGCCGCAGTATCGTTCACATCTAGATCGCTTATGTCGTAATAAACGCTCTGATCTTTAGCCATCCCTTCTACGCTGGCAAGTAGTTCTTTTGCGATCGCCAAGTCATCACTCGGCAGCGGTGCACCATTTGCAAGGATTGTCTTTGCGTTAAATAGCGATTTGCTGCCTATGGTGGCTTTGGCCATTTTATCAGCAACGACATGCTTCATGGGCGCAATAATCAGACCGCGTCCTTTTCTTTGCACGACTCCGGTTATCCGGAGATAACGCATGTTCATATCTGCATAGTCGAAAAAGTTGCCTTTATTCTTCGAGTACTGCTTGCTGCGCTCGTTTATCTCGTTATGATCGAAAACGCGTTTCGAGGGCGCAACCGCCCTTCTTCTCCGTAAATCTAAGATATTATCCACTACGTACTGCAGATCATAGGTTGGATCTGTCGTATGGCCCCACAACGCAAACTCGGTTCTTGTGATCTCGCTAGAGCCAGTGCGCTTCTCCAATTCGAGCATCACAGCAAGGATCCAACGCAATGGCGAGAACAACTTACCGTTATCAGTCGTGGTCGGAATCTGTTCGACGCTCATTGCCCGCAGGAAGCATTCTTGTTCAGCAGGATATGTGTCGGCTTGGAGAAACATGTACCCGAAAGGCGTTATTTGGCCAATCGGGCCTAATTCTTCTTGCCTACACCCGATCCGTCTGACATCGGGATAAATCAAGCCGTTTCGCTCAAACATCAAACGCCATTTCCTCGCATGGCTTCCAGTCGTATCTTTACCCTGTTTGTTGTTGATTATCCCATTTTCCGAAAGATATTTCGTAAACGCTACGTCGTTTTTTCCTCCAATCAACTGGCCCACAAAAGGAGACTGAGCATATAGCTTGAAACCGTCCGAAATACGTGCGGGATTCCTAAGGCCGGTATTTCCAACCAGCCAGATATCTATCTGTTTTTCTTTCATGCTTAGTATCCTATGAATAAATACTCTTTGACTCTATTCCGATGAGTTTTCGCGGATGCCTGGTTCCCGAATCCGTAGGTATAATCTATGGGTATCACCTCTACATGCTTTTTATGACGGGCCAGCAGCTCAATCATCCTTTCACGATCAGGCAAGCAGTTAGAGGAATACGAGACAACGATTATCGAATCGCTGTACTTGTCAAACATGGCCTCGAAAGCTCCCTCAGCACCCAACTCCGTGCTGAATGGAGTTGGGTAGGACTTGAACTTCTTTGTTTTGGTGTGCTCCTGAATTTCAACACCATCCCAATCTCTCGCAAGACCCTCCACGAAATGGTACCGACGCACATATTCGTTATCTGAGTTTTTTGAATAATAAGGAGGATCTATATAGACCAAGTCAGGGGTTTGGGCGTCAAGTTCTAAGGCATCTCCGTTCACTGAAGCATTCTGCCTGCCGTTATCAAAAACAGCGCGGTCGATTAGCTCGACGGCTTCCATGAACTGCTCTTCAACACTCTTCCGAAGATCCTTTCTCCCGTCGTCATATCGATGTCCCGTATAGGTGAATATGCCCCTTGGTCTCTTTTTCGTGCATGCCCTGATGAGAGCCATCATGGCAATGGCCCTCTCATATTCATTCTCTATCTTTTTGATATTGGCACGCAAGGTATCGATCATTTCGTTCTCCTCGTCCTCGTAGTAAAGTCCCTTGAATTTAGTGGCCACGAAATGATCGTTGTCGTCTGAGGGCTTTAAGAGACGTAACGACGCCTCCTTGCCAAGGGTGGTATCGTTGTTTTCCACGAGAGCTTTGGTAAAGGTTGACGACATCCACATATAATCGTTACTAAGCACCTGGATACCTAGCGCTTTTAACATGTAGCTCACAATTCCTGATCCTGCGAACAAATCGATTGCCGTACTCGGTCCAAACCTCTTTACAACTTCACCGATGGGACCGAGCATCTTCTGCTTTGAGCCCATATATCTAGTTTGGGGGTACTTATCTATCTGCTGACACACATCGGTCTTGACCTTTGGCTCGCCTATATCGACAATAACATCTTCTCCACTTCTGCTGTCTCCCCTACATGAAACATGTCGTCGTGTTTGGACGATCGTCATGGGATAGTCACGATAGAGTTCCATCACGACAGGATGATTCGAGTTAGTAAGGACAACGCGACAACCCTTTTCTTCAAGATCCTTAATTGTCTCAGCCAATACCCTATGATCATCCTCGTGAAACTGCTCCTTCGTATATCGTTTGAAATCACCTGACGGCGTTACAGGAAGATACGGCGGATCGAGAAAAACGAAATCCCCCTCAGCGGCATACTCCCTCAACACGTCTTGGTAGTCTCCACAAACTATGATCGCTTTTCGCAACGCCTCTGATGCCGCCCGCAACGCTGTCTCATCGCAAATGTTAGGCTTCTTGTACCCACCGAAAGGCGTATTGAACTTTCCGCTCTTGTTTACGCGATACAATCCGTTGTAGCAGGTATGATTGAGGTAAAGAGTTCGCGCAGCGGCTTCGAACTTTGGCAGCTCTTCCCAGCTTTGGTCGCGTACGGCATAATAGGCATCTCTTTCATTTTTATACTCTTTAAGACGTTCGATTACCTTCTCTACATTTGATGCCACCTGCTCATACATGTTGATAATTTCCGGATTGCTGTCAGCAATAACAGCACTCTCCGGCCGCAGTGCAAAGAACAATGCACCTCCCCCGAAAAACGGTTCAATGTATTTGCCGTAGCCGTCAGGGATTCGTGGCAAAAGCTCGTCGAGAAGCTGAGTTTTGCCTCCCGCCCATTTCAAGATCGGCTTTATTCTTTTCGAAGAAGTTTTAGCTGCCATACCTAAAGATCCCATCCGATTTCTTCAACCTGATGCGCTTTTGCTAAAACTTCTGGATACTGGTTTTCTAGCATTGAGGTTATCAGCTCTGCATAGGTCATCTGTCGTTCTTTTGCCACTTTCTTTAAGGTGGCTCTAACGGCAGGTTCAAGCTGTAGCTGAATCGGAACAGTCGTAACTTTTGCTTGAACTTCGTCTATTCCTTGACCTGATCTTTTCCCCATGCACGTATCCTTAGGTCGAAACGTATTCACACTTCTCAATTATAGACGTTACAATCTATGTTTGTTAGTTGCATAGATTATGATCTCGTAAGTTTCTACTTTATACATTTTTCAGGTTGATTTGCGAGCCGTTCCACGCACCCTCCTTTTTTCCAAAACTCAACTGGACGCGTGCGGCCGAGGGCGGGGGGCTGCCCCAGCATTGGCACCGAAAAGGTGCCTCGCGAGCGGAAGGAGATTCCTGCCGAGAGAAAACAGAAGCTCTACGGGAGGCCCAACCGCGCTGAGAAGGTCGCGATAGAGCAGAGGTTCGACAAGAACGAATCCTTCAGCAGTCACAACCGCTCTATCAATCCGGTTCGCCGATGAGTCGAATCGGAGGCCTGTGAGGACACGCGCCGCTGGAGGCTGGGGCGACCGCAGACGCACGATGGAACCACAGCCGATCATACCGCGTCGCCGCACATCATCGGCGATGTGATAGCCGAGGGAGAGCGCCCGGGAAGGCGGCGTGATCCCATGGTTCAAAATGATGGTATTCTAGGGATGACTTGATCTCCTC
>OFGD01000997.1_pt1 | contig 15703 bp, 9 predicted proteins | sample 1521671 | NCBI WGS metagenome assembly OFGD01 (sample SAMEA3504114, study PRJEB24116) | mouse gut metagenome | biome: mouse gut; feature: mouse-associated habitat; material: faeces | place: Denmark | collected 2011 | reverse complement strand
TCCTTGGTACTGTACCCGGTATGGCCCATATAGCCGATCACATCCCCGGCCGTCACCACGCTTCCCTCCTGGAGCCCCTCCGCATAAGGATAATTCTGCCGTAAATGTGCGTAATAATAATACCTCTTCCCATCAAAACTACGGATCCCAATACGCCATCCCCCATACTGATTCCATCCAAGAGCCTCCACCACACCAGACTCTACTGCTATAATCGGAGTACCAACCAACCCCATCATATCATGCCCTAAATGTGGTCTACTGTATCCATAACTTCTGTTTACTCCAAAATCATCATAATGAGTATAGTCAAATCCCCTTGCAAGAGGAAAATATCCCTTTAGTCCATAGCACTCCTCATAACCCTCTCCAGCAGAGTCCCCATTCCCCTCCCTGTACTCTCCTACCAGGCCCCCTATTGCAGCGTCATAAGCCTCCAGATAATACGCATAATACTTTAACCCCTCTGCCAGTTCCTCCATGGTACAATCTCCCGCCGCAAGTTTTTCCGCCGCTTTGTCCATGATCTTCAAGGCATCCTTTCCAAATTCCCCACCTGTCTTTGCCGCCGTATAGGCCAGAAGTTCCACCCAGTGAATCTGGTGCTCCGTGCCATGGGTTTCCACATCCCAGTCATAAGCCTTGCAGAGCGCCTCATAGGACACTGTAAAATCCACCCATTTTATGTAATCATCCTCTATGGAAAGTGTATTTGTGCTGAAGCTTGCCTCAGTCTCCTGCTCGCCATTCTTCCAGATCACCAGCAAAGCAAGCACTGCCACCAGCACACACTCTGCAAATATTCCCCGCTTCAGCCATCCTGTAAATCCCTTTCCCTTCCCTCTCTCCATGTCTGCTCCGAATCCTTCTCACTCCATCACTGGAAATATATGAAGAAAGGCATAAATCCATGCCTGACGCGGCACTGTTCCCTAAAGCTGGTTCACCGGCCCATCACGCCACCCTTCGCCCACAACTCTTCTCTGCCTACTTACCCTCCCCCTCGCCCACAGCTCTTCCCTGCCTACTTACCCTCCCCCTCGCCCACAGCTCTTCCTGCCTACTTACCCTCCACCCCTCGCCCACAGCTCTTCCCTGCCAACTTCCCCCCTCCAACCCTCGCCTGCAGTTTTACATCCTTTTCCTTCAAAACACAGAAAAGCTCCAGGATCCTCTCCTGAAGCTTCTCCAAATCTGTTGTTCCAGATACAGCCCACCGGGCACAGAGAGCCGAATACAGCCGCATACCCCATGCCGACCATGCCCGGACTCTTTGCCCATTTCTAAGCTGTCCCCCTGTAAACGGCCCAAACTCTTCCGCTCAGCTCTCGGGCTCAATCAGTCCATATGTATCTCCCTTACGCTTGTACACCACATTCACCTGGTCCGTCTCTGCGTTGATAAATACAAAGAAATCATGTCCCAGCAGTTCCATCTGCACACAGGCATCTTCCGGATACAAGGGCTTGATATCGAACTTTTTCGTCCTGACAATCTTGACATCCTCATCATCCATATAGTCATTTTCTACATACAGCTTACTGAAAGATTCCGCCGCCTGCTGCTTGTCCACAATCTTGTTCTTGTATTTCTTCAACTGCCGCTCAATGATTTCCTCCACCAGGTCAATGGACACATACATATCATTGCTGACCTGCTCAGAACGGATAATATTCCCCTTTACAGGAATGGTCACTTCGATCTTCTGGCGCTCCTTCTCCACGCTCAGAGTCACATGTACTTCCGCATCTGTGTTAAAATACTTTGCCAGCTTGCCAATCTTCTCCTCAACAGCTGACTTTAAGCCGGGCGTCACCTCCAGGTTTCTGCCAACGATAACAAACTTCATACTCATACCTCCTTGCCCGCTCCACCGGGATGCTGCGCCTGAAGCTAAAACGCGCCCTGCATCTCTCCGGCTGATTATTGTATTTACATTATAGCATGTTACCCCACTCCTTTGCAACAATTTCATAAAATATTCAGAATGCATCAAAAAAAGTTTGAAGACAAAATAAGCCGTTTTTCTCCTACTTTTACATGGAAAAAACGGGAAACTGTTCTGTGGATAATGTGGATAAGGTGGATAATTCAGTGCATAAACCATGTTAAGCCACTTTTCTCCCAAAATTCTGTGGATAACTCTGTTCATACCTTTTTCTGGAATAAACGAATTTACGCCTAAATTGACAGTTATATTACGAACTTCTTAATTTACACTATTCTTCCCTGCCACAAAAAAGACCAACCCAACTTGGAAATACAAAAAAGAGTAGGGGAACAGCCTTCTCCACTCTACTCGCTGGACGGCATATTTTACCTGCACAGGCCTGTGTAACAAAAAAGTGCTGCACCCTGCTGGATGCAGCACCAGATATTTTTTAGAATATTCTCCTGATTGCCAGGATCTTCCTGTAGCTTGCGCCGGAAACACAGATTCCCTTGGTGGGGTTGGAGGCATGAACGATCTGTCCATTGCCGATGTACAGTGCCACATGGCCGGAGTAGCAGATCAAGTCACCCGGCTGCGCCTCGTCCAGACTGGCCACAGCAGAACCCTGAGAACGATCCGCCTTGGAGGAATGAGGCAGGCTGACACCGAAGTTCGCATATACACTCATAACGAAGCCGGAACAGTCAGCACCCTTTGTCAGGCTGGTACCGCCATACACATAGGGATTCCCCACAAACTGCAGCGCATACTCCGCCACAGCCACACCCATCTCGCTGCCGCTTCCCACAGAATAGCTGGCACCGCCGCCTGAGGAAGAACCGGAGGAGCTGGAAGAGCTTCCCTTCTGGCCGGAAGACCCTTTTGCCGCCGCCTTAGCCGCTGCAGCCTCCCTGGCTCTCCTGCGCTCTTCTTCTTCCTTGGCAAGACGCCTTGCCTCTTCCTCCTTGGACTCAGCCTGTACGAACTCCGTATGAACCGATACATAGTCAGCGGAAATCCATCCGGTACCTTCCTCCACGTCCACCTTGTACCAGCCCTCAGCCTCGTCCAGAACCAGCAGGTCATCCCCCTCGGGAAGCATGCCCAGAACGGAAGATTCTGTCGTGGGCTCTTTGCGGACAAACAGAGTCTGGGTGGTGACAGTGGCAAACCTGGTTCCCACCTTCTTTGCGATCTCCACCGCATTCTCCCCGGTGACACAGTACTCACCCTTCACATAGCCAGTAACGGTACCGGAAGTAATCTGATACCATCCATTCTCTTCCGATATAAATGTACCCACCGAATTATTGTAAAGCTTTCCAAGCACCTCTCCCTCTTCGCTGGGAAGGCTTCTCACATTCACACATGTATTTACCTGGGCAATCACCAGGTTGCGGAACAGCTCTTCTTCTGTAGGCTTCTCTGCAGATACAGGAGTCAATTCCTCTGACTGTATCCATTCAATAATCGACTCAATGGGCAGCGTGGCAGTTTCTGTCGCGATATCTCCCAAACTGCTCCCCTGACTCAGCAGCAGATCCACTCCGCCGCTGGGCAGTACCGCACCATTACCATTGGCTCCTGCCGTAATGCCGTCCAGACTGTTGCCCTGGCTCAAAAGCAGATCCACCCCTCCCCTGGGTAGCAGTGTACCGCTTGCCTGTACTGAAATCCCCATTCCCGCAAAAGCGATAGAAGCCGCCAGCACACAGGCTGTCATTCTTTTCGCGTTACGAACCATTTTTATCTCCTCTCCTACAGAAGGTATGTATATCAATCTCATCAATCATCAACTAAAATATTTAATATTTATCTGTAATTTGTTACAGATTTGTTACGCCGTTAATAAATATAACACTTTCTCTTAAATTTGTCAACCCCAGGAACGCAAAAGTTTGTAATATCATAACAATTATTCACCGATAAATTCTGTTGGCCGGGCATAAAAAACCAGGTCAATGTCTCACACTGACCTGGAGAAAAAGACAAGCCTGATCCTCAGCCCTGCCCGGAAAGGTTCCTGCAGTAATTCCCTGCCGCCACGGCAGCGTTGGCCCCGTCAGCCACAGCCGTCGCAATCTGGCGGATCGGTTTTTCCCGCACATCCCCCGCCGCAAAAAGTCCCGGAACACTGGTGGCGCAGTCCTCCCCTGCCAGGACATAGCCTCCCTCGTCGCAGATATCCAAATCCCGGACCAGTTCCGTGCTGGGCCTGATTCCCACTGCCACAAACACCCCTGCCACAGAGAGCTGGAAAACCTCATCCGTCTTTTTATTTCTGACCCGGATCTCCTCCACCTGATCTCCGCCCAAAATTTCTTCCACCACATGGCTGTAGAGAATCTCCACATTGGAGAGCCCTTGAAGTTCCTGCTGAAGGATCTGCGCGCCCCTCAGCTCATCCCTTCTGTGAATCAGATACACCTTTTCACAGAGGCGGGAAAGATAGATGGCATCCTCTAAGGCTACGTCGCCGCCGCCCACCACCGCAACCGTCCTGCCGCGGAAGAAAGCCCCGTCACAGGTAGCACAATAAGACACGCCCCTGCCTCCCAGGGCCTCCTCACCGGGCACCTCCAGCCTGGCGTGAACTGCTCCCGCCGCCAGAATCACCGCCTTCGCCTGAAGCTCTTCTCCATCTGTGCGGACAATCTTGCCTTCTTCCCCTGTTTCAATGGACAAAACAGAGGCTTCCCGAAACTCCGCTCCCAGCTTATCCGCATGTTCCCGGAACTTTACCCCCATATCAAAACCATTCATCCCCGGCATGCCCAGGTAGTTGTCCACCTCATAAGTATTCAGCACCTGCCCTCCGCTCATGGGATTCTTTTCCAGCACCACCAGGTCCAGCCCTGCCCGTTTTCCATACACGGCCGCAGAAAGCCCTGCGGGGCCAGAGCCGATAATAATCAAATCATACATAACTTTCCTCCATTCAGATATCTGAAAAGATTCCATTCTTCAAACTGCTGTTAAGTGTAACAGTTTTTACCAAAAAAAGCAAGACGCCGCAGAAAATTCATTCTCCAGACCCACCCTGAAAATTGAGCATAGGAAAAAGGAAGGCCCCATGGTATAATGCATTGAAACCCCTTTAACAGTGAATCCTTTTAATAATGAAACGCGACGTCAACAGACAGGCCCGATGGTGAAAAGGCAGCCGGCTGCACTGCCGGTGCAGAAACCGGACCGGGCAGGCCTGTTCAGACAGGCAGAAAGGCAGGCAGCGGAGATGGAACAAACTGAGAACCAGACAAAATACGCCCTGATAACAGGAGCTTCCAGAGGCATTGGGAGGGCGGCGGCGGAAGCCTTCGCAGAAGAAGGATACCACCTGATACTCACCTGCCGCCGTTCCATACGGGAATTGGAATCCCTGGCAAAGGATCTTCAAAAAGATTACCGCATCTCCTGCCAGGCCCTGGCGGCAGATATGGGCTGCGAAGCGGATGTGGCAGAAGTCTTCTCCCAAATCCACCGCCTTGACGTACTGGTAAACAACGCTGGCTGCGCCCACTTTGGCCTTCTCTCGGACATGACATCCCAGGAATGGCGTCGGGTGATGGCTACAAACCTGGACTCCTGCTTCTACGCCTGCAGGGGAGCCATCCCTCTTATGCTGCAGAGACACAGCGGGAAAATCCTCAATATTTCCTCCGTCTGGGGAGCCCAGGGCGCCTCCATGGAAGTGGCCTACTCCGCCTCCAAAGGTGGAATGAACGCCTTTACAAAAGCTCTGGCAAAAGAGCTGGCCCCCAGCAACATACAGGTCAACGCCATAGCCTGCGGCGTCATTGACACCGCCATGAACAGCCATCTTTCCCCCCAGGACACCGAGGCACTCCGGCAGGAGATCCCCGCCGACCGTTTCGGCACTCCCAAAGAGGTGGCACGTCTGATTCTCCAGACAGCCAAAGCCCCCGCCTACATGACCGGACAGATCATCACCATAGACGGGGGCTGGTATTAAAATACCCAGACCGGGATATACTTTATTGTATCAGCTGATTTTTGTGTCTCCCAGGACTCCCTCCGCGCGCACCTCCTGAATATCCGTATGGGGCACCAGGGAGTCCACAATTTTCTGCATCTCCTCTTTCGTCTTCACGTCCCTGCACCGCATGATCAGTTCTTCCTTCTGAGACTCGGTCAGCCCCGCGTATCCCGCCAGGGCAGGCTCGTTCATTGCCAGGGCCATGCCAAATCCCAGGGGCAGGCCAGTAAAAGGCGTACCGCTGGGAATACCGTTATAGTGGTTTCCACCCAAATCCATCACACACTCTCCTTCCCTGTTTCTTTCCAGGATAGTGTGTGCGGCTTTCCTCTGCATTATCCCTCCCCAAAACCGCCGGCGCTGCCACTTTCTGTCAAAGAACCAAGACACGCCTCTCTGTTGGATTTTCTGGTTCTGTTTTCCGGTTCAGGGCTTCTGCCCCATACACTTTCAGGCCTGTGCCGCCACCTTGGCCTCCGCGTCCTCCACACTGCTATAGCCGTACAGTTTCACGCTGTTTTCCATAATTTCGTAAGCCAGGTTCCGGCCTGTTTTGGCGCGATCCACCACATATCTGCCGTAAAGCTCAAGCATCTTGTCGGAATATGTTCCCAGTTCCCCCCGCAGGTAAGTTTCGTAAGATGTTTCTGAGGGCGTGTCCTGAGAGGTGTGAATGCTCCTGGCATTCTGCGACAGGGCAGGATAATTCCGGGAAAATTCTTCCATCCACCCCACCTGCAGCCCCACAATCTGTTCAATAATATCCTTCTTCTCCTGGGACAGCTCCGGAAAATTCCCTTTGATCTGCTCATATTTCTCCGGCGCAGTGCTCTCCATCATGCGCCCGTATTTTTCCTCGATCAGATTGTGCCCTCTGCGGTACTCCCTGTGAAAATCATACAGATACTGCATGAGCATATCCCTGCCCCAGGTCAGATACTGGCTTTTGCGCATAATGGAAAAAGTGCCCCAGTCATCCTGGCAGCCGGCTCTGCCTCCTTCATTCTTTACCTTGTCAAATGCTTCAAACTCCAGACGGGCAATCTCTTCCGCCAACCCATCAACATCCTTCGCCGCCAGAGAGGCCTTGTACACCAGCTCCTCCGTGTGAGCCTCCAGAAAACTCTCCGTATCGCTGATCAATCCCCTGGCGTACATCTTTCTGGCAAAATACGCCCCCAGCTGGTCAATCTGGCGCACGGCAGCATCTCCCCCGGCCAGGTTCCGCGCCCTTCCCTTCTCCCGGCCGGTTCCCTCCCGGCCATCCAGGGCTTCGCCTGCTGCCTCTTCACCATCCATATCCGCTGTGTCATCCCAGTCTGCAGAAGTTTTTCCTCTCTGATCCACGCCTGAGCAAAGCCAGGACGCATCGGAATCTGTCAGAGTGGTGTTCCTGGCATTCTGGGCCAGACAGCCTGCAATTCCCGCAAGCATCATGGCCACTCCACTGCCCTCCTCCGACTCCTGAAGACTGCGCCAGAGCCACTTGTCATGGGGCGGATATTTCCCTTCAAGATAGTGCTGCAGCTTCATAGCCTCCTTCATTCCGTCCCATGCCATCATATGGGCCGTGAGCCTGTCGCCCCGCTGCAGCATACGGGGATAATTATACTGTGCCGTCTGTGCAAATCTGGCAGCGCTTTCCGCCAGTTTCAGGTATAGCACATTTTCCGGATATCCACGCTTAAGCTTCTCCCGAAAAGCGGGGAATATCCCCTCCTGATCCCGAAACACTTCCCCGTTCACTGCGGCAGCCAGCGCAAAATCGTTTACATTCTGCCAGTCAATCTCTTCGTATACATCCGTGCCCACAACGCTTTTCATGAAATCGGATATCCTGATCACGCCCCGTCTGTTGCGGCCGTTCACATGGGGAGCCCGCCTGCAGCCCTGGAACTCTTCCGGAAGCTGTTCATAGGCCTGCTGCAGCGCTTCTCCGATCTCGCTGTAAGTCTCATCCGTAACCCACATGCAGAAATCCGGTCCCCAGTCATGATCTCTGGAAAAAACATCATCATATCCAAAACAGTCCGACCCCCGTCCGGCAAGTCCCACCGCAATCCTTCCCTCATAGGCAGGGAATTTCTCTCTTATCATCTCTGCCCCGTAGGCTTCATAATATTCTCTTGACAAAACCAGCCCCGGCTTAGCCTGGCAGGATCTGGCAAAACCCCCTCCAGACTGAGGGCCTGTCTCCCTGCCCGCTGACAGCATGGCGTTTTCACAGGCCGAAATGTTCTCCTGGAGCCTGCGGTAGTATTCGTTTCTTCCCAGATACTTCTCCACTGTCTCCAGGGCCAGATGATAATACCGCAGCGCTTCCTCAAAATCTTTCTCATGAAAATAATACGCCCCCATGGTGGCCAGGGCCGCGGCAAAATGGCTGTCCTCTATGCCCTCTCTCTGGAAGGTTTTCATGGACTTGGCGGCGTACTCCCGGGCCTCCTCCCCCTCCCCCAGCTGCATACATGTACCTGCCAGGTTGGCATAAGTCACTCCCAGTTCGTATGCCGCCTCCTTTTTTTCCACAATGGCAAGAGCTTCCAGAAGCCGCTGCTTTGCCCCTGCATAGTCCCCCATCTCCTGGTGCAGCAGGCTCATATTATTTTTCAGCCCTGCTATAAACATATCGTCAGATTCCAGTTTTTCATCATATACTTTCTGAACCTGACAGTAATATTCCATGGATTCCTGCAGCCGGCCACAGGCGCGGCAGGCATTTGCCACGTTCAAAAGGGTTGTGGCATAGGGAATTGTCCCCTCCAATCCCATCCGCCTGGCCTGGGCCACAGCCTGGGCCGCCATCTCCATAGCCGCCTCTTTCTGGCTGGTCTCACGATAGTACCCCAAAAGCTCATTCTGCAGTTGCAGCAAACTCTCGTCATCCTTCTCCTGCTCTGCCTGCTCTATCGAGCGCAGCATCAAAGCTTCCGCTTCCTTTCCCCTGTTCTCCTCAAATAGCGCATCCAATTCCGTCAAAATCTTATGAATTTCCAATGTCCCATCCCATCCCTTTCATCTGCACCGGACCGCCGCAATAACCGTCCCCCACTTTATATAATATTCTATACAATCCGGCGCAAAATGTAAAGACAGCTCCTAAAATGATTCCAGATATTTCTGGAATACCTTTTTCCGAAATTGGTATGTGATGGCTTTTTCCATTCTATTTACTCTGTTCTCAATCGCTCAACAATGCTCTGCTTTTCTAAATTCTTGAAACAGAGAAACGGGATAAGCACCGCAAAAGCCAAGAGGATAGGAGTACAAATCATCAGCGGCATCAGAGTAAAATGGAAAGTGCTGAACTCATTAGCTGTCATGGCACGTACACCGATCCCAACGGCCAGAGTGCTGACAATATAAGAAACCATCAGCGTAATCGCTGCGTAATCCAATCCCTCACAAATGAGCATCTTCCGCAGCTGGCGCTTGGTCATGCCCACGGACTGAATCATGGCAAACTCTTTTTTGCGGGAAACAATGGCCGTGACCATAGAATTGATAAAGTTAAGCACACCCACCAGAGCAATGATCACGCTGATGGTATTTCCCATAACTGCCGACGCCCGTGTTTCTGCCTCATACTGCTCCGCCATGGTTTTGCGGGATGTCACAGGCAGACTGGTGTCAATGGTCTTGATATACGCATCGAGCATCTCTTGTGCTGCGGGAATATGCTCATCGTCCACATTGAAGAACAGTCTCCGCAGCGTATTCTCCGGCCACTGCTGCCGGAATACCGAAGTAGGAATAATAAAGCTCATGCAGTGCTGATTCTGTACGCCGCCTTCATAAGCTCCTTCATCCACAGCCTGCAGCGGATATACAATGGCCATCACCGTGTAGGTACGATTTTCAAGTTCAATGCTACTTCCAACGGTAGGAACAGGCAATGCAGCCTTTCCCTCTGGGTCTGTGGAATCTATGGCAGGACCGATAACCAACACATAGTCGCCGCCGGCAAATTTTTCTGCATCATAGCTGCCGGAGAGCAAATACCTCTCCTGCGTAATTGCATCCAGGGGGATACCGTCCATTCCATACAGTACACCGATGGCTTCACGGGTTTCCATGGCGTTTTTTATCTGAGCAGGACCGGCCGGATCGTAAGTTGCCCAATCGTCCAGCATTTCCTGTGTATAGAAGGCGTCGATATTTTGCACGGTCTCATCATCCAGTGTCAGTTCAAATTGATGAGAATATTGATGCCCAATAGCTTCCATACCAGCCACTTCTTCCACGGATGCCACCAGTTCCGCATTCAGGGTGAAACCATGAGGGTCATATCCGCCAATATAGTCTGTACTGCTGCTATCATCCAGCTGGAAGTCACTGATCGTCAGCTCAGACAGGTATTTCTCCATATCAAAAGCAGCATTCTTGGCATAGAAACAGCTGAGCAAAACCAACCCCAGGGTCAGGGAGCAGATGACTGTCACTGTCCTTTTTTTGTTCCGCCCCAGGTTCGCCCAGGCCATACCGGTAATGGAAGCGCCATTCCGGGTGCGTTTGCTTTTCTTCCTGCCTGTGGCGGCATCGCTCATCCGCAGCGCTTCGATGGGAGAAACCTTACCGGCCAGCCTTGCCGGACGCAGGCAGGAAATCGTAACCGTCAGCCATGCAAAAAGGGCAGATCCAAGAAAGATCACAGGATTGGCAGAAACCACAGCATTGCCCTCCAGCTGTCCCATCAGCACAGGAACCAGCACCATGCCCAGCAGCCAGCCCAGAAGAAGCCCCAGTGGGATACCGATCACGCACAACCGGTTTGCCTGACCGTAAATGAGTTTCTTGATCTGCTTTGTGGTAGTTCCCAGTGTTTTCAACTTTCCATAGAACTGGATGTCGGCAGTAACGCTGATCTGAAAGATATTATAAATAATCAGATAGCCGGCAAGGAACACCAGCACCATACCCAAATACATGGGAATGCTTTCCTGCGCTGCGGTAGCATTCATCTCTGGCGAATATGCCAGATTCACGCCAAATTTCAAGTCCGTCAGTCCGGTGTCTGCCAAAATATTCTCCATGGTGGCCTCAATATTGCGGTCACTATGCAGGATCACTTGTGCGGTATGCAGACCTAAAACACTTGTCTTTCCGTCAGCAACATAGTCGCCGATCATCTCATCCGCAAATTCCCTGCTTACCCAAGCCATGCTGGCATAGACAGATTCGTTGCCCTCCCAGAAACCACAGAGGGTAAAGGTGGAGACAGTCACCTCATCCTTAGCAAGATCCTTGCGCCATTCCAGCGTTACAGGCTCCCCCAGCTGGTGGGGAATGCCCAGGCGATCCAGGGTCAGCGTGTCCAGAGCGATTTCGTCTGCTGCCGTCGGCATTGTTCCGGCGGCAGGCATGGCAAAGGAATGCCTGGCATTGATGTCGCTGCTCCAGCGGATCTCAACCTGTTTGCCGCCCAGCTTTTTGTTTTGTGCGAGGCCTAGAACAAGGCTTTCTCCGGCTTCCGCCACGTCAGGGTGGTCGGCAATCAGGGAAAACTGCTCTGGGGTGATGTTCTTGAAGGATGCCTGGCCGTCATAACCGGTCTGCCGGAAGGTCATTTCCACCATGTTTCTGCTCATGCTCTGTGCCAGGGTAAAGAGGGTGGTGAACATGATTGCAGTCATTAAGATGGCCATCACCGCCACCAGGTTCCGGCCTTTATTTTTCTTAAAATTACGCTGGTTCAGCGTTTGAATTGGTTTGAATCCTGTTTTCATCCTGCCGCCCTCCCTATTGAGACACCATGCGGCCGTCCTCAATTCGGACGATTCTGTCTGCCATCTGTGCGATTTCCGGGTTATGGGTGATCATCACGATTGTCTGGTTGAATTCTTTGCCGGTCATTTTCAGCAGACCAATCACATCGTCACTGGTTTTGGAGTCCAGGTTGCCGGTGGGTTCGTCCGCCAGGATAATGGCAGGCTTAGAGGCCAGCGCCCGGGCAATGGCCACTCTCTGCTGCTGTCCGCCGGAGAGATTGTTGGGCAGGCTGTCCAGCTTCTTCTCCAGGCCAAGCAGGCGGACGATCTCCATGATGAACGTTTCGTCCGGCCTGCGGCCATCCAGGGAGATGGGGAACACAATATTTTCCCAGACGCTGAGTACAGGCACCAGATTGTAATTCTGAAAAATGAAGCCGATATGATTGCGCCGGAAAATAGTAGCCTGTTCGCTGTTCAGCTTTGCCAGTTCCGTATTTCCGATTTGGATGCTGCCCTGGCTGGGGGTGTCCAGTCCGCCCAGCATATTCAGCAGCGTAGATTTGCCGGATCCGGAGGTGCCGATGATGGCGGTGAACTTGCCGCGCTCGATCTCCAGATCTACACCGTCCAAAGCCTTGACCAAGGCTTCGCCCTTGCCGTAATATTTTTTAAGACCGGTAGCCTTTAAAATTGCTTCCATAGATATTTCCTCCTTGTGACCGGGAATCGGTTTCCCTTTTCTGATTCTATTCTATCAGTTCCATGTCACAGGGAAGGTACAACAAAGGTACAGTTTTGTACCTTTTAATCGAGTAGGGGAATGCTCTTCTCCCCTCTCGCTGCGCGGGGCGCGTGCGGCTTTCGCTGCTGATTTCCTTACGCGCCCCTGTGCACAAAAAGGCGGCTCCGCCTTTGTAAGCGAAGCCGCCTTAATATTTTATCTCTATCACTCACGCTATAATCCGCAAACGCTCCGTAATGCTCCCTTTCTCAATAAACCGGCAGCACATCAGGGGTACTGCCACTGCCAGGAACAGCATGAGAGGCAGGGTTGCCCACAAGGGCGCCAGCGTATAATGATAGGTCATGCACCAAGTGTTAAGCCGTGAAAAAACCATCGGCATCCCAAACCAGGTCACAGAGAAGGTCACCGGCAGCAGGATCACGGTCAAAAGAGCCCCATGGAGCAGGCCCTCTGTGAGCAGAAGCCATCGCAGCTGTCCGCTTGTCATACCAAGGCTCTGATAGACCGCAAATTCTTTTCTCCGCACCATGGTCTTTGTGACCAACATATTGGCAAAGTTCAGCAGGCCAATGGCCATCAGCACGATCCCCACGATCAGCTTCGGCAGGCATTCATTCAACCTGGCGTTTTGGAAAACTTCCTGATAATCGCTGCGCATCCGGACACTGATCCCGCGGTTCAGGCTCTGTTTATACGAGCTGAGATAGTGTTCAAATTCCTCCTGCCCGTCATGGTCAATGTTGACGGCCAGCTGGCGGATACCCTCATCCGGGAACAGCCTGTCAAATAAGGACAGCGGCACAAAATAAGTCAGATGAAAGCTGGACTCCAAGCTGTTGCTTCCGCTTAAAAAGGAGGTATCCCCCATAACGGAAGCCAGCACGGAAAGCCGCTCTCCCCCCAGCTCCACCGTCTCCCCGGCGGCAGGCGAGGACACGCCCTCCACATAAGCCCCTGCGGCCACGACATACCGTCCGTCAGCAAACTGTTCTGCGTCAAAATCACCGCTGGTGACGGGACAGTTATCCAGTACATACCGCAGGTAGGCGTCCTCCAGCGCAATCACGATGCCGTAATAGCTGCCTGTCTGTTCCAGGCAGTCCAGACCGGCACACCAATCGGGGTAGGCAGCCTGACTTTCTCTGCGGGTCATGGTCTCATCATAAGGTTCATTGTAAAAGTCCACGATTCGCTGGCGCAGCTCCTCAGAAGCCGTCAGATTCACTTCCTTAGATTTCAGGACGCTTACTTCCAAAACCTCACTGCGTCCACGCAGATCGCTGACGATCTGTTGTGTGATAGCCCGGTTATTGGGGTTATACCGCTGTACGGTGGAAGCCGCAGAGCCATCCTCGATGGTGTAGTCCCAGGGGGACATCCCGTTTAAGTACAAATCCTCATCGTAGCTGGTGTAGCGAATCCAGGTGGAGCAGAGCAATAACAGGGAGAGCAGCAAGGACAGCAGGGAAAGAATGGTACGCCCTTTATTTCTCCACAGGGAGCGGAGAGCCAGACGAAGAATGCCGACTTTCCCTGTACTGCTGCGCCCCCGCCCTTTCGGCACCCGCTCCTCCAAATTCCGCAGCATCTGTGTGGGCATCCTTCCGCCTGTCCGGACAGCAGGCAGAAAGTACGCCAATACAACGGTTCCTAAGGCACTGAGCGCTGCCAGGGCGAAGGTCTCCCAGGACAGGAAGTAGATGGCCGGATTCTGCTCCATGCCAGTCACGATCCGCGGCGTCACCAGATAGTGGATGCCAAACCCCATCAGCCAGCCGGGGAGCAGGCCGAAAAGGGAGAGCAGCCCAGCCTTCTCCAACAGAAACCACCGGATCTGCCGGGGTGTCATGCCCAAAGTCTTCAGCCCGGCAAAAAAGCGGGTATCCTGATCCATGGCCACATGGATGATACTGTAAATCATCAAAAAACCGCACAGAAGCACCACCAATGCAGGAATGTAGAAAGGCGTGGCCTGCTTGCCCGCCATTTCCATTCTGGCTTCGTTATAGGCCAGATTGGTGGTGTAAGCCACCTGATTGACCCCCTGATCCGCCATGATCTGCTGCGCCTGCTGCTCCAGTTCCTTTGGCTGCCAGAGATCCACCCCCATGGTGACGGACGCCGTATCCGGGTATCCGGGCAGAAGTCCGGCAGCGCACTCCGCTGTCACCCAGGCACAGGCTTCTGTGAAGTTCGTGGGGCTTGCCCACCATCCGCAGAGGGTAAAATCCGTACTGTGCCGTCCTCCCCTGCTGTCTGTCCACTGAAGGGACACCGGAGCGCCCAGTTCATGCAGAACCCCCAGAGAGTCCATGGTAAATTCATCCAGAGCGATTTCTCCCGCTTTCTCCGGCAAACGCCCCGTTGTAGGAACAGAGAGGACGCTCCGGGCATAGTCCCGGTCGGTTACCGCCAGCTTAACGCTGCGAACCCCCATCATCTCATCGGAGAGCTGCCCCAAAGCGCTGATCCGGACTGTGCTTTTTACATTGGGATGCTGCGCTAATTTATCTGCCTGATGCGCGGTCAGTCCATGGTAGAGGATGTGACTGGTTGAGCCATATCGGTACTCATAATTGAGCAGATACGCATTTTCTACGGAGCTGCCCAGGAGAAACGTGAAGGAATACAATCCCGTAATCAAAACCACGGCAAAAGCCAGCAGTAAATTTTTCGTTTTGTGAAATTTGAAATCCCGCCGCGCAAGCGTGTGACATATTTTCAGGTTGTTATTTGCAAGCATGGCACCCTCCTTACGCCTTCAGACGGCCGTCTTCCATACGGAGCACACGGTCGGCCATCTGTGCGATCTCAAGGTTGTGGGTGATCATAATGAGGGTCTGATGATACGTCTCCACCGACAGTTTCAGAAGCCCCAGAACATCCCATCCGCTCCTGGAATCCAGATTGCCGGTCGGCTCGTCAGCTAAAATGATAGCTGGTTTGGTAATCAGGGCACGTGCGATAGCGACACGCTGCTGCTGCCCGCCAGAGAGATTGTTCGGCATATTACTAAGCTTATCTTCCAACGCCAGCATTCCCACGATCTCGTCCATGAATTGCTCATCTGCCGTATCACCGTCCAGCTCCACGGGCAGGACAATATTTTCATAGACATTCAGGATCGGGACAAGGTTGTAGTTCTGGAAGATAAAGCCGATGTTGCGGCGGCGGAAGATGGTCAGCTCCTCATCATTCTTTTTCGCCAGCTCGTCCCCGCGGACAATGACACTTCCGGAGGTAGGCGTATCCAGCCCGCCCATCATGTGAAGCAGGGTGGATTTGCCGCTTCCGGAGGTCCCTACCACCGCCACAAA
>OFGD01000996.1_pt1 | contig 15746 bp, 18 predicted proteins | sample 1521671 | NCBI WGS metagenome assembly OFGD01 (sample SAMEA3504114, study PRJEB24116) | mouse gut metagenome | biome: mouse gut; feature: mouse-associated habitat; material: faeces | place: Denmark | collected 2011 | reverse complement strand
GGACGCTGGCCCGGCTCTTTGGCCTGCTCACGGCCGCCATCGCCCTGCGGGAGGGCCGGGGGGCGGTGCTCCTCTTCCGGAGGGAGGGATTTTCCCTTCTCCGGAAGGCTCCCGAAAGGGGGTCTGCATAAACTACCAGCTCTGGCAAAGAATAGATACGACCGACCGGCCCGGAAATCCCCCAAGGGGGGAAGGGCCGGCCATCAGAGAAAAGGAGCGATATTGTCATGGGAAACAAAAATACCATTATCCAGTTTGTCCGGGACAAAGGGTTTTACATCGCCCTGGCAGTCTGTATCGTGGGAGCCTCGGCGGCGGCCTGGGCCACCGCCAGCCGCACGCTGGACAGCATCGAAAAAAACAACCGCCAAATTGTGGAGCAGGGAATCAGCGGGGAGGAGAAACCGTCATGGAGCAGTTCATCCGCAGCAGCCAGCAGCCGGGGGGCCGAGGAAAGCAGGCAGAATATCTCCAGTATCGAAAAGCCGCCTGCCTCCTCTACCTCTGCGCCGTCCTCGTCCTCGGCCTCCGCGCCCTCCTCCGTCTCCGAAACGGCTGCCGCCGCGCCAGAGCCGCTGCCCGATTCGCCGACCTTTGCCTATACTCTGCCCTTGGAAGGGGGTAAGGTGCTGAACCCCTACAGCGGGGGGCAGCTGGTAAAGAACAAGACCCTTAACGTCTGGCGCACCCACGACGCCGTAGACATCCAGGGGGAGAAGGGGGCCAGGGTCTACGCCATCGGGGACGGCGTTGTAGCCTCGGTGACCAACGACGCCCTCTGGGGGGGCGTGGTGCAGATTGACCACCCGGACGGCCGCAGTTCGGTCTACAGCGGTTTGGTGACCGGGGAGCGAATCAAAGCCGGAACAGAGGTGCTGGCGGGAGAGGAGCTGGGCACCCTGGGGGATATCCCGGCGGAGATTTCCGCCGAGCCCCACCTCCACCTTGCCCTTACCAAGGAGGGAAAGGCGGTGGACCCTGCCGAGGTGCTGACCTTCCAATAAAAACCGCCTCCCAAAGCAGCTGCCTGTCCGGGGCGGCTGCTTCCTTTTTCCCCGGCGGCGGAAAATGTCGAATTTCTTCTTTTCTTTCGCCCTGCGGCGTGCTATACTAGTTATACCAGGTTCAAAGACTGCCCCGGCTTCCGCCGGGAGGGGAAGGGATGTGAAGGCTTGGAGGCTGTTATCTGCACCCAGGGGGAGGCCCCTAGGTTCGACGTTCTCCCCACCTACAAAATCACCTGCTATCCCCTGGAAAAACGGGACTACAAACCCTTTGCCCAGGGGCAGCTGTGCCTGACGCCGGGGCAGCTGTGCATCCGCCTTTGGGCCTTTGAGGCCCGGCCCCGGCCCCAAAGTATGTTGGAATGCGTCCTCACCACCCGCCAAAGCCAGGGGATGTTCCGGCTGGCGGCCTGGGCGGAGGGCCGGTGGAGCTGCCGGGTGGACACCCCCGCGGGGGAGCGTCCCCTGGACGCCATCGCCCACACCCTGGCGGGGGACGACTTCCAGGGGGAGTACTGGGGAATCAGCGCCGCCATTCCCCGCCGCCCGGTGGAGGAGGCCCTGGGTCTTCTGCTGGAGCCGGGGGCGGTGGTGCTGGGGAACCTCTATAAGCGCAGCCGGGACCGGGAAAAGCCCCACGACGGCTCCTGCTGGCCCGCCGATTTCGCCGGGGGGCGGGAGTACGCCCTGCCCTCCCTGGTCCCCTTCACCGTAACCGATTACTGACGGACACCAAAGCCCGGTCTAACATAACATAGCATAACATAAGGAGGATTCGAGGATGAAATTTTTAAGCAAGGTTATCGCCCTGATTGTAAAGGTCACCGTGCTGGCCGCCGGCGTGGTGGTGGCCATGGAGGCGGTGGACCGCATCCGGGAGCGGGAGCAGTCCCGCTACCTGGTGGATGAGGACTTTGAAGACTAGGAGCCTGTATTCACAACCATCCAACACCAGCTGGCCGGCTATGAATACAGGCTCTAAGGGCCTATCCATCACTGCCAATTTCCCAAAACAAAGCGGCGCTGTAACTCTTTTTCAGAGCTACAGCGCCGTTTTTTATATTTTGCGTCCTACTGCTTCCCGGTGGAGCCGAAGCCCCCGGCGCCCCGGAGGGTTTCATCCAGCTCCTCCACCTGGAGGGGCTCCGCCATGGAAACCGGCAAAATCACCATTTGGGCGATGCGCTCGCCGGGGGAGACGGTGTACCCCTCCCGCTTGTGGCAGGTGAGGAAGACGGCAAGCTCCCCCCGGTAGTCGCTGTCCACCACCCCCACGGCGTTTACCGGGGCCACCCCCTCCTTCACCGCCAGGCCGCTGCGGCCAAAGACCAGGCAGACATAGCCGGGGTCCAGCTGGATGGCGATGCCGGTGGGGACCCTGGTTATCTCCCCGTGGCGCACCTCCACAGGGGCCTGGATGGCGGCGGAAAGGTCCAGCCCGGCGCTGCCGGGGGTCCCCCGGCGGGGCATCACCGCCCCCGGCCCCAGGAGCTTCACCCGGAGCACCGGCGGCTCTCCGGCGGCCCTCTCCAGCCCCTCCAGGCGGCTGGCCATGGCGCGGAGGCCGTCGGGGGTCAGCCCCTGCCGGGCCATCTCTTTTAAAAAATTATCCAAATATTCCATGCTGCTCCTTGACGATTGGACTTGGTTTTAATATAATTCACATAGCTAGAAAGAAAGGAGGTTGCGACAAATGAAAAACGAAAAACAGTGTGTGTTGGTTTTGCTTCTCCCCCCGGAGGTTCTGGATGGATTGGACAGGCTTTGCGCGGATTCCGGCTGCACCAGGGAGGAAATGGCGGCGGAGATACTGTCCAAGGGCGTTGCCCCCGGCTCCCCCTCCACTTGATTTTCCCAGGGCATTTTCTACACCCGTCATCTCCGCCCGCCCCTGGGATACCCCCTGAATTATTTCAGCTCCCGCAGGTACAGGCCGTTGGTCCGCTCCTCCCGGAAGGGGGCGCCCTCCCGCCACAGCTGCATCACCCGGATGCACCGGGCGGGGTCCTCGATGGTGAAGCGGAGGGTGGCGTGGGAAAAGCCCTCCAGCAGCTGCCGCTTATCCCCCAGGTAAAGGGGCACGGTGTTCAGAAGCTGGCTGTACTGCCGCCCCCGGCAAACCACCGGGAAGCTCTTTCCAAGGCGGTCGGTAAGGGCGGCCTGGCCGGTGCACCGGCCGCAGCCCTTGGGCCCCTGGACCGGGCAGGCCCGGAAGGTCATCAGGGGCAGGTACCCATAGGCGATAACCCCGCAGGGGAGATAATCCCCCAGGGAGGCCCCCTGGCGGAGGTTTGTTTCAAAGGAAAGGGTCATGTCCTCCGCCCCCAGGTCCCGGCAGGCGCGCAGGGCGCAGGAGTTGAGGACGTTCAGCCCGTAATCCCCGTAGGGCCGCAGGCCGGCGGCCTTCGCCAGCAGCAGCTGCCCAGGGCCGGGACAGAGGGCCTTTTCCAGCCCCGCCTCCCGGAGGTCCGCCAGGGTCTTCCCCAGCCCTTCCTCCGCCCCAGGGGGCAGCAGCACCGGCAGCTCCGCCGCCAGCCGTCCCCCGTATTCCGAAAGCAGCTGCCGGTGGGCGGCAATCTCCTCCACCGGCAGAATCACCAGGGCCGCCTCCCCCGCCACCTCCGGGGAAAGCTGCTCCGCCCGCTCCAGGCGCACCCGCAGCTCCGGGTACTTCAGGTTCAGCAGCTTGGGGTGAGCCGCCGGGTCCCCCTTTGGCATTTGGAAGGGATGGGGGAGGGTCTCCTCCCGCAGGGCCAGCAGACGCTCCAGCGCCTCCTTGCGCAGGGCGTTGAGGGCGGAAACCGGCACCACCAGCCCCTCCCCCAGGGCGCAGTCCAGCTTTTCCAGGTAAAAGGGGGTGCCCCCTGTCTTTTCCAGGGCCCGGCGGCAGAGGGCCTCGTCGGTGGGGCGGTTTTTGGCCGTCTCCGGAAGGGGGCCGGAGACAGCGGCCTGCCGCTCCCCGTCGGAGACGACAAGGGCCGCCGGCTGCGACGGCTGGATGGAAAGGCGCATCTCCACCGGCACCCGGCGGGCCTCCCCCCGGCAGGCGAGGGCCAGCTCCCCCAGGACCCCCGCGGCGGCGGTGACGTCCTCCTTGCGCCGCCAGCCGAACATCTCCACCCCCCGGCGGCCGGTGAAGTACCCGTCGGTAAAACCGCTGCGGGAAAAGACCGCCCGGAGGGTGTCCATGTCAAAGGGCCTGCCGTCCAGGGCCGCCCGGCAGGCGGCGGTGGCGGCGGCCACGTATTCGGGGCGCTTCATCCGCCCTTCAATCTTCAGGTAGGTGACCCCTGTTTTCTCCAGCTCCGCCATCCGGGGGACGAGGGAGAGGTCCTTCAGGGAAAGGGCGTACTCCCGCCCCTGGGGGGCGCGGAAATCCAGGCGGCAGGGCTGGGCGCACCGGCCCCGGTTGCCGCTGCGCTCCCCCAGCATGGCGGAAAGATAGCACTGGCCGGAAAGGCTCATGCACAGGGCCCCGTGGACGAAGGTCTCCAGGGCGATGGAATCCCCCATTCCCTCATGGATGGCGGCGATTTCCGCCCCGGTAAGCTCCCGCGCCAGCACAATGCAGGAAAAGCCCAGGTCTTTCATCGCCTGGGCTCCCTTTAGACTGTGAACCGAAAGCTGGGTGCTGGCGTGGCGGGGGAGGGCGGGGCAGCACTGGCGGGCCAGGGCGGCCACCCCCAGGTCCTGGACGATGACCGCGTCGGCTCCGCTTTCGGCGATTTCCTGGAGCTGCCGGAGCAGGGGCAGGGTCTCCCGGTCGGTGATCAGGGTGTTCAGGGTGACATGGACCTTCACCCCCCGGCCGTGGCAGTAGGCCACCGCCTCCCGGAGGCTGCCGCCCCCGAAGTTTTCCGCCCCCGCGCGGGCGTTGAAGCCTCCGGCCCCCAAATAGACGGCGTCGGCGCCGTTTTTTACCGCAGCCTCCAGCTGCTCCCGGCCCCCGGCGGGAGCCAGCAGACGCATCCGGGACATCTTACTGCTCCTCATCCAGGCCCAGGCGGCTCAGCTCCATCCGGGCCCGGTCAAACTGCCGCTTCTGCTTTTCCAGCTCCTGGCGGAACTGGGTGCAGAGGCGTCTTTCATCCTCCAGCTCCTGGGTGACCCTTTCGCAGACGCGCCGCTGGTCCTCCAGCTCCATCCGGGCCTTGGCGGCGTCCTCCAGGTACTGGCTCAGCTGCTCCCGCATCCGGTCGGTGGAGTTTTCCGCGTCGGTGATCTCATCCATCAGGTTCAGGGAGAGGATCACCAAGGCGTCCAGGGTGGAAAGGCTGGGGCGCTGCTCCTGGATGGCCGCCAGCTGCTCGTTCATCTGCTCCTCAATGCGGCGCACCCGGTCCTCGCTGCCGGAGGTGGTGATATAATAGGTGGTGCCCAGCACCTTTACCTTGCTTCGTGTCGCCATAGCTCTCATGCGTTCCTTTCTTTCATAGTCTGTACAGTCAAGTTTTATTTTACCACAAGTGAGAGGAATGGACAAGGGATTTCCAGGTTTCTTTTCGATGTATACATGGGAAAAGCCGGCGGGGCCTGAACGGCCCTGCTGGCTAAGACTCCAGGCAGTGGCTATCGCCCTCCGGAGGGTTAAGCCCCCAAAGGGGGCGGGTAGGGCGTGACACCGGCGGCACGCCGGAGGGGGCACGCCGGGGACGTGACACCGGGGCCTCCCTGTGGTACAATGGAGCTATCAACAAAACAGGAGGCAGCCTTTATGGATGAAAAACTTTACCAGCAAATTGAAGCGTGGCACAAGGCGGATGAGCACCAGCAAATCATCCAGCGTGTCCTGTCCATCCCCAGGGAGGAGTGGGACTACCGCCTCACCTGCCTGCTGGCCAGGGCTTATGTGAACACCCAGGAGCCGGAAAACTGGGACACCGCCCTTTCCCTCCTCCTTTCGGCGGAGGAAGAGGGGAAGGCGGACCCGGAGTGGTACTTCCGCACCGGCGGCGTCCTCTGCCGCCTGCTGCGCAGGGAGGAGGCCCAGGCCCGCTTCCAGGAGGGCTTTGCCCTCCTGCCGCCGGACAGCGAGGCCCGGCCGGACTGGGAGCGGCGCTGCACCCAGGTGCTGGCCTTCTGCCAGCAGGAGCTGGACCGCAAGGCCGCCTGGGAGCGCTACGGGGATTCCCTGGACCCGGAAAAGGCCCTGGACTTCTATCTAAACGGCCTGCTCCACGGCGGGCTTCAGGACGAGGACCGGGTGGAGGGAAACGCCATCCTGCTCCCCCGCCAGGGCGTCCGCATTCTTCCCCAGGTGGAGCAGATCAGCCAGCGGGGGGCGGTGGTGAACCTTTGGCTGGAGGCCCCCCAGTGGGGCAAGCGCCTCTTTGAATGCTCGGTGGGGATGGGCAGCTCCCCCAGCCAGGCCCTGGGCCTTTCCGCCAGCTCCTTTATCTTCTCCTTCCTGGAGGGGGTGATGCGGATGGAGGACCGGGTGGAGCCCAGGGAGCTGGAGACCCTCTTTGACGGCAAAGCCCACCGGTGGGAGCTTTACCCCAGCAACATTGTGGGCCTGGGAAGCGCCCCCCAGCCGGAGGGCCAGGTCTGGTGGGAGCTGCTGGGGGAGGACATCCAGCGCCGCCTGGGGAACCAGCGGGTCTGCTATGTGAAGATTTACGGGGCCAAGGTGGACGGCCAGGTGACCGGGGAGTGCCGCGTTGACGACATCAAAAGCGAGGAGCTGAGCGCCAAGGTGGCCCAGGCTGTGGAGCGGTGGCCCGCCGGGCAGTTCGCCAGCCAAAAGCAGTTTTTCTTCATCCGCCAGCAGGAGGAGACCATCCTCCCCTACCCCTACGAGGGGGCGGAGGGGGAGCGGCGGCTCCGCAGCGCCCTTGGGGAGGCCGTCCGGATGTTTATGGCCTGCCGCACCGAGGAGGACTACGACCAGTACAGCCAGCGCCTGGGGGAACGGATTGGGGACGAGACCCTGGCGGACGAGTGCCTCACCTTCCTGCCGGAGCTTTGCGCCGCCAACGCCTTCCCCCAGCTCCAGGCGGCGGAGACGGTGGAGATCTGCCGGGAGGGGCGGCCCCCCGAAACGGTCTATAAAAACCAGCTGGCGGATTATTACCCCCTTTGGACGCTGCTGCTCCAGCTCTTCCAGGAGGAAGAGCTGGGGGCGGACCCCGACGCCATCTACCGGGAATACGTGGGGTACAGCTCCACCTGTAACGTGGTCCGCCAGATGGAGCAGCAGGGCTCCCGGCTGGAGGACTGCCGCCTCGCCTCCCTCCTTTGCCAAATGGGGAGCGGCTTCCAGCTTCGGTAGTTTAAAATTCGGCCCCCGTGGGGAAAACGGTTGATTTTTCTGGCTCTTGTGCTATACTGGAATAGAAAAATTTTTACCGGAAGAAAGGAAGGACGGCTATGCTGAACCAAAAGGTTGCGGAGCTTTTAAACACCCAGGTGAACAAGGAGTTTTACTCCGCCTATCTGTACCTCCATTTTGCCAACTTTTACACCGAGCAGGGCCTGGGTGGCTTTGCCAACTGGTACCAAATCCAGGCCCAGGAGGAGCGGGACCACGCCCTGCTTTTTGTGAAGTACCTCCAGAACAACGACTGCCCGGTGGTCTACGAGGCCATCGAAAAGCCCGCCGCCGAGCTCCATGATAAGATGGACCCCCTCGCCGCCGGTCTTGCCCACGAGCAGTATGTCACCAGCCTCATCCACACCATCTACGAGGCGGCCTATGAGGTCCGGGATTTCCGCACCATGCAGTTCCTGGATTGGTTCGTCAAGGAGCAGGGGGAGGAGGAGACCAACGCCTCCGACCTGGTGAAAAAGATGGAGCTGTTCGGCGGCGATTCCAAGGGCCTGTATATGCTGGATTCCGAGCTGGGCGGCCGGGCCTATTCCGCCCCCTCCCTGACCCTGTAACAAGACGCCTGCAACGGCCTTCGGCACAGCCTCTATGGGTTTATAGGCGCTCCCTGCCAAGGCGGCAGGGACATCCGCCGTGGCGTTTCTCCACAATCTCAGCCCCCCTCCCGCTATGGCCATACGCCGCGGGACGGGGGCTTTTTCTTGCAGCCGGCGCGGACCACTCCCCCAAAAGCGAGTAAAAGGCACCGGTCCCTTTGCGAAAACCGGCGCCTTTTGCTTTTGTTTTTTATGCGGGCTTTTGTTTAATCCGCCCGGATTCCCTCCAGGGCGCTGCGAAATTCGGGGGACTCCATAATCTTGCTGATGTCGTTGTCTCCCCCCTCCACAATAAACACCAGCTGCTCTTCGTCATTTAAGGCGAACCGCGCCTCGTAGTTCTGAAAGGTTTTCCCGCCGTAGGTCATCCAGTGACCGGGCAGGCCGTTCAGGGTGATGGGGGCCGGGGGCGAAAGGGTCTTGAGCTCTTTGGTCATCTCCTCCAGGGCTTCCTTTGTGCCTTCCTCTTCCTCCTCAGAAATTGCCCACAGATACAGATGGGCACGGGTCGGGTCCCAGGCCGCAAGCCCCCTTTCGTAGTTCACATCCGGGTCCGTCTCGATATAAAACCCCTCCGGAATTTGGAATGAAGCGCCCTCGACCCAAAATCTTCCTTGCTTATACAGCATCATAGTGAATCCTCCGTTCTTTTATTTTTAGAATCATACCTGCGGCCCGATAGGAGCGATGTTCCAAGAGCCTATTTAAAGCCTTGGGGGACAAAAGCTCCCGCAGGCTTCGGGGACAAAGCGGCTATTTTCTCATGCGCTACACACTGCCACAAATTTCTGTGCTTAATTATACTCATTACATCTAATTTTGTCTACAAGATTGTGGACTTACTACGTCTAATTCGACCATAATATAGCCGGAATATTTGGTAAGGATGATAAGCGAATGGATTTTAAACAGGGTGGGCAGGCGATACAGTGCATACGAAAACAGCGCGGGATGACCCAGGAGCAGCTTGCCGAAGCCATCAACATTGCTTCTAACTCCGTTTCCCGCATCGAGCGGGGCTTGCTGGTGCCTGCGCTGCCAACCCTAATTGACATTTGCAACGCCCTTGAGGTTGGGGCGGATTCAATTCTGGCCTTCTACATCGCCGCCGACGCGCCCATCCGCTGGAGCCCCCTGGCGGAGCGGCTGGAGGGCCTGGACCTGGAAAAGCAGCACAAAATTGAAGCGGTCCTTGCCTGCCTCATCGAAACCCTTTAAAGGCGGGGCCCAGGCGCTTACAGGCGCCTTCCACTTCATTGTTCCATCCAGCGGGAAAATTTATAAGGTCCCCCCGCCGGTGAATACTTTTCATTGGCATTATACACCTTATAGTTTGTATAAGCAACCAATAGTTCGTACAAAACCGGAACTATTCGTTGTATATTACGAACTGTAAGGGGCGAGCATTTATGACACGCCAGCAGCTTCTGTTCGGGGAGCGTCTGCGCAAAAGGCGAAAGGCGCTGCACTACACCCAGGAGTACGTGGCCGAGCAGGTTGGCATCACCTTGCGGTTTTACCAGATGATTGGGCGCGGCGAAAAGAGCGTTTCTTTGGATACCCTAATCGCCTTGCGAAAAGCCCTGACCATCAGCATGGATTCTCTTTTGCTTGGGGAGCTGCCATCCTCCTGCGAAAATCCCATTACAGAGATTCTTTCCGCTTTGACGCCAAGCCAGCGGGAGGACGCGGCGAAAATACTGGCGCTATATGCCAGTGCCTGCAAAGCGCCATAAAAAGAAGGGCCAGTCCAACGACTGGTCCTTTTGGGCTGCCGGTAACCGGACTGGAACCGGCGGGGAAACCGCCGGCGGTTTTCCTTTGTGGCCCCCTGCTCCTGCGTAAATTTCCGCATCTTCAAACGGTTTTACCGCAGCCGGTTCTCCAAGGGCACCCAGGGCATCGGGTTGGGCCTGCCGCTGGCCAAGTCCATCGTGGAGGCCCACCAGGGCAGCATCGAAGTCCACAGCGAGGGGGGGGGCATGGGACCGCCTTTACCATCCATTTTCCCATTCTGACAAAATAGTCATCTGCGATTCAACTGAGCGTAAGGTTTGCGTGGTATGCTGGTCTACACAGTCCAATAAAGGGACGGAGCATTGCGCTTACGGAATCAGCAGCGGCGTGGTCATGGGGCTGGTCACGGTGCTGCTGGCTGCCAGAGCGCCGGCAAAACAGGCGGCAAAGGTATCCCCTGTGGCGGCGGTTTCGGGAAACACGGAGAACACCGGCCGGGTACGGCGGCCGGTTCGCGCCGGGGCATTTCCCATCGAAATTTCCCTGGGCGCCCATCACGCCATATCCGCCAGAAAGAACCGGTTCCTACTGACCGGCTCCTTTGCCTTGAGCATCATTCTGTTTCTGACCTTCTCCGTCCTGCTGGACTTTGTGGGCTATCTGCTGCCCCAGTCCGCCAGCGACGCCGGTATCACCATCTCCTCCAGGACCGGCGGGAGCAGCGCACCTTCAGGACCTATCTCGCCTTTGTGCTGTGCGTTTACAGCTTTTTGGCCATTATCGCCATGGTTACGGTGCTGAACATTATGAACAGCATCTCTATGAGTGTATCCGCCAGAAGTAAGCAGTATGGGGGCGATGCGGGCCGTGGGGATGGACGGCCGTCAGGTGACCTGGATGATCGCCGCCGAGGCCATCACCTACGCCCTGGCAGGATGTGTAATCGGATGCACCGGCGATCTATTCATAGGGAATGTGTTGTTTCACATCCTGATTCAAGACCACTTCCCTGAGCGCAACACACATCTACCTCCATATCATGGTAACTTCCTCGCCGTCATAACCAACAGACAGAGCCGGATCATTTGAAATCTTCAGACTGTGGGCGCCATCCCTGCCACATAGATAAACGCAGTCGGAATCCATGCGGTTGATAAAGTACAGACCCTGCTCGGTCAGACAGAAGTCAGAGGCAACAACATTCCGAAACGGTCTTTCTTTGTGGGTTTTAGTGTCATACGCTGTCAGCAGAGAATTTTCATTGATGAAGTAGATCGTCCGGCCATCAAACGCTATATTCCCCCTGGTGGGGATGTCCAGCATTTGCGTTCGCTGAATCGTCCTGCTTACTTCCGTAATCCCCTCATTCGTAATGAAAAAGAGGCTGTCGTTGTTCAAGAAAAAGCCATAGCAGGTTTGCAGAAACATCCAGGTATCCCCCACGGTATAGTCAATTCCCAGCAGAGAGCGCCCGCTGTCCGTTATTTTCTCGAAAACAACCTGTTCCTCAAAAGTTTCTGTATCAAGCTGGACAATGGACACCTGGGTCGCTGTGCTGTTGTAGCTGCCGACCCGATCCACATACTGTTCTGTGCGGGAGGTCATATAGTAAATGAAGGGGTCATCCATATAGACGGCCTGGATAGATTCCCCATCCGAAAAGGCCCCAAACAGCGGGGAGAGGGCTAAATTCGTCAAAGCGCCGGTTTCCCGGTTTTCCAGAGAGTATGTCCGTGTCTGATGGTCGAAGATCACACTGTAAGTTTCCGACACACTTTGCGAAGATGAATTGAATATCCCGTTTGTAGATTCTGCGACAGAGCAGCCGGACAACGAGAGCAACACCAGCAGGCAGAGCGCGGCAACCCCGCAGCCTCTGACGGTTTTTCTTCCAGACTGCCAGCAGTTTGTGCTTTGCCGCAGCACCCACCATACCATGAGGGCGCAGCACACAGCGGACAGGCCAAGCAGGGCCAGCAGCTCCTGGGGGGAACGCTCTGAAAAAGTCACGACGGCTTCTCCTGTCAGCGAATCCTCCACGGAGGAAGCCCCCTCCAGAAAGCCGGTTGCCAGCAGGAACGGCAGGGGCAGCGGCAAGCGGTAGCAGATCTGTCTGGACAGGCCGATATACGGAATCAAGGTGGATGCCACTCCGATCACCACTGTTAAGGCATATTTTTTCACCAAAACGGAGAGAAAGAGCAGCAGGGCGGCAAGGTACACCGAGCCAAAGCAGCGCAGGACGGTCAAAATCAGATACGCAGCCAGCAGGGAGATGCTTTTTGTACTGCCCCCGAAACTGGCGATACTCTGAACAGGGTACTCCCCATTGGGCAGGCCGTATTTTATTCCGAAGAAAGCAAAGCGAATCAGGGCCAGCCCTCCGCAGAGAGCGAACACGGCGCAGAGGGTCATCACGACTTTGCATCCGGCACTCTTACGGCTCTGCGGCGCAGTCCGCAAAAGCGCGTCCATCTGACAGCTGTACTCCGAACAAAAAACCGTGGTCGCCAAAATCAGAACGGCAAAAAGCAGCGGGAAGTCCAGCGTTTGGGAGGAAAACAGCCCCGCCCAGCCGTTGGTGTTCAGAAAGTAACGATTGCCGGTGTTCTCGCAGATATATAAATATTGCTGATACGCAGCTTCAAAGCCATGCTCATGAGCCAATACAGTGTTGATCTCCGCAATCTGACGCTCATACTGTTCCGCCGTGATCTGATTGCTGTAATAGCTTTCCTGCAGCCGGGTGCGAGTGTTGCGGGTCTCCGTGATGGCCTGGGCCTCCTGTTCCAGCCAAGCGGCCTTTTCCTCTGTGTACGCCCCGTCCAGCCGTTCCAGATACCACTCGTATTCCTCGCGGTATTCTTCCATCGCGCTGTTCTGCGGCCTGTCGGTTGCAGCCAGCCAAACCGTACTGACCAGGAGCGCAGCCAGGATATATAACAGGCCCCGCTGCATGACCATCAGTTTTTTCCATTCATAAGAGAAAACACTCATTTTGCCCTCCCAACACAGCGGTGACAGTTTTCCGCTGACAGAAAATAGATTGCGGTAACAAGCACAAAGCCCGCTGTCAAAGAAATCCAAACTGCGGCCTGCCAAGTCAGGACGGGGAACCCGCCCAGATTCACAAACTCCGTTTTGCCCAGGAGAACACGGTTGGTCAGCAGAGAATAAGGGTTCAGCGCCTTCGTCCAGAAGAAATTGGAGTAGGCGCAAACGGCTCCGCTGACAATCAGCACCATACAGAGGGCAAAGTCAATGACAAAGGGAAGCAGGGCATTTTTCCAGAACATCGAAACCAACAGCCAGAGCATCCCAATCACCCATGTGCCAGCGCATTTAAGTGCCGCAGACAAGAGGGCATACTGGAAAATGCTGAGATTGACGGATGCCTCCGCGAAGTTCGGAATTGCGAATACCGGGAGGGTCAGCCCTTCAAAGGTCTGGAATGCGGCCGCAAAGCCAATCAGATCAAGCAGAGAAAACCACAGCGATGTCAGGAACAGAAACAGGGTGGCCGCAAGGATTTTTGCCAAGGTGGTTTTTCTGCCGCCGTTGGGACTTGCCATCAGCAGCATATCCATCTGCGTTTCCCTCTCGCCCACAAAGGTTCCGATGATTCCGTAAAGGCAGAGCATGAGGGTCAGAACGATGGAAAAATCATAGTTCAGATAATAATTACACATTTCCTGGTAGGCAAAGGCAGGTATGGTGCGTCCTGCGTAAAGGTGATAGATTGCGCCGCTCTCCCTCTGCCGGTAGACGGCTCCCTGTTCCTCATAGAGCGCGGCATTTTGCCGCGCTCTATTTTCCACTTGCTCCGACCGACCACTGTACTCATAGAAATACTGCATAGGCTGCACAAAATACTTATCCAGCAGATTCCTGTCGCTGTATAGGTTCCCGGTCATGGTGTTGGGGTCATCAGTGGCTGTGCTTGCGGTCATATCCGATGTGGCCTGCGCCAACGGCTGATAGACCGCAAGCAGTTGTTCGATCTTCTCCGGGGTAATCTCGCCCCGGTATTCCTCGTAGAGCTGCCAATAGACCGTGTGCCAGCTCTGCGCACCGCTCCCGTCTGCCAGATAGGAGTAGGACGTGTATTCACCATAGATTTTGAACAGGTTGGCAAGGCTGAATGCCACAAAGAGCACCAGAATAGAACGCTTGCAGAACTGCTTGATAAATTCATACCGTATCAGACGTATCATGGCGTTCCCCCCTGCAATAGTACAAGAACACATCTTCCAGGTTAGGCTGAACAGGCTGTGCGTTCTTGATCGGGCATCCATCCTCGACAATGCGGAGCGTAAAATGTTCGCCCTCCTGCTTCATGTTGCTGACGCAGTACATATCAGTCAGCAATACAGCGTCCTCGGCCCCGACAGTCACATTCCATACCTTGCCTTCAATGTTCCGCTCCAGCGCGGCGGGCGTTCCCTGCATGAGCAGCGTCCCTTGTTTCAGCAGCAGGATTTCCCGCGCGATGCACTCAACATCCGAAACGATGTGGGTTGCCAGCAGGATTGTCCGGCCCTGGGCAAATCGGGAGATCAGGTTCCGAAACCGTATCCGTTCGCTGGGGTCAAGACCGGCGGTAGGTTCGTCCAGAATCAGAATTTTAGGGTCGGACAGCATGGCCTGCACAATGCCAACGCGCTGGCGCATACCGCCGGAGAGTGCGCCGATTTTCTTGTCCTGCGCGTCCGTCAGGTTCACCGTGGCCAGCAGCTCCGAAACCCGGTCTTGCGCTTCATGGGTGGGAATGTCTTTCAGCGCACACATATAGAGCAGAAAATCTTTGACGGTAAAATCCCGGTAAAAGATAGGATACTGCGGCATATAGCCGATTTGGGACAGGAACGCTTTGCCCAGCGTTCTCACGTCCTGACCGTCCACCCGGATCGTGCCGCTGTCACCGCACAAAATACCTACAAAGGTATTGATAAGCGTGGTTTTTCCGGCCCCGTTTTCACCCAGCAGGCCGTACACGCCCTCGTTCAATGCGGCGGTAAAATTTTTCAGTGCATGCTTGCTTTTGTATTGTTTTGATATACCTTCAAATGTGATCTCCATGTTATTCTCCAAATGTAAATGTGGATACCAACGTATCAACTTCGATAATGCTGCCTCCGAGAACAACCACGGCGGTCTTGGCCCCATCTAAAAGGTAAATCCTGGGGATACGGTTGAAATATGTGGTATCGGAGTTCTCAATTACTTCGGTGGCAATCAGTTCGCCAGAGGCCACGTCATAGACACGAACGGTCAGGCTGCCATCTAAAACGGCGGTCGCAACATAGTCTCCATGCTCCGAGCTGTATACGCCGTCTTTACCCTCACTGTTAGTAGAAAAGGAAAGCGTATTGGTGCTGCCTGTTGCCCGATCAATCCAAAACAGCGTTCCATCGGCCTGAGTAAAGGTTTGCGGGAAAAACAACCGGCTGGCGCTGCTCTGTATTTCTTCCATTTCATAGGCAGACGGTTTTGTGAGCTTCAGACCGCTGCCATCCACGGCGATGCTCCCGTAGATGGAAAAGCTGTCCTCGCCATTGACAGCCGGAATCGAGTTGCCGCTGCCATAGAACACGATCTGGCTGTTATCCTGGGCAAACGCGGCGCCGTTCAACATGGAAATTCCAATGCTGGCTGTCCCGTCATTTTGGGCCACGTTCAGGAGAGTAGTCAGGCTCCCGCTTTCCAGGTCATATAGATACAGCCCGCCCATGGCAGAAAACGCCAGTTTCTTTCCGTCTGTGGAGGCCGCTACGCCTCCGGTTTCGCTGATAACAAAATCTCCCGCCAAAAGCTCATTCACCGCAATTTCCTTTTTCAGCGAGAGCGAACTGTCGTATATATACGCCATCATGCCGCCATCGCCTATGCCGGACAGGACGTAGCCTCCGTCAATGGCCTGTGCTTCAAAGTCGCGCAAGGGCGCTTCTGCGGTGGCCAGCACCGAGACAGCACCCGTGTCATAGAGGTACAGCTTGTCCGCCAGCACAAACAGCGTTCCGTCCCCTGCATAGGCGCAGCTCTGGAGCTTGCCGCCAAACAGGGCGGGGTCGAAGGTGCAGG
>OFGD01000980.1_pt1 | contig 15943 bp, 18 predicted proteins | sample 1521671 | NCBI WGS metagenome assembly OFGD01 (sample SAMEA3504114, study PRJEB24116) | mouse gut metagenome | biome: mouse gut; feature: mouse-associated habitat; material: faeces | place: Denmark | collected 2011 | reverse complement strand
CATCCCCGGAGCTGGTGACCCGGCTGGGGCTGCTGGCGGACCGGCTGAGCGTGAACATTGAGCTGCCCTCGGAGCAGGGACTGACCACCCTGGCCCCGAACAAGACCCGAAAGTCTATTTTCAGGCCCATGGGGCTGATCCAGAGCGCCCTGCGGGAAAACAAAGAGGAGCTGGTGAAGTACCGGCACACGCCCCGCTTCGCCCCCGCCGGGCAGAGCACCCAGATGATCATCGGGGCCACGCCGGATTCGGACCGGCACATCCTGTCCCTGACCCAGTCGCTGTACGACAAATACAGCCTCAAGCGCGTGTTCTACTCCGCCTATGTCCCGGTGGTGGAAAACACGCTGCTGCCCGCCCTGGATACCAAGCCTCCCCTCCTGCGGGAGCACCGGCTGTACCAGGCGGACTGGCTGCTGCGGTTCTACGGCTTCCGGGCGGAGGAGCTGCTGGACGAGGATGACCCCAATTTCAATCCCCTGGTGGACCCGAAGTGTAGCTGGGCGCTGAAGCACCCGGAATTTTTCCCGGTGGAGGTGAACACCGCCAGCCGGGAGGAGCTGCTGCGGGTGCCTGGCGTCGGAATGATATCGGCGCGGCGAATCCTCTACGCCCGGCGGGCCCGGCGGCTGGAGCACGAGGACCTGCGGAAAATGGGCATCGTGATGAAGCGGGCCCAGTACTTCATCACCTGCAAGGGAAAAATTCTGGACGGACTGAAGCTGCAGCAGGACAGCATCCTGCGGAACCTGATCGCCGCCGAGCGGGCGGCGCTGCCCGGCGCGGAGCTGGAGCAGATGAGCCTGTTCCAACAGGCGGGATAGCGGATCAAAAGAGAAAGGAAGAAATTTGCAATGATGATCAAAATGCCGGCCCACTACGGAGACGACACCTGCTCCTCCTGTGTCGTAGCGGGAGACTATATCTTTCTGGCCCACCACGGCGGCGGCCAGGACGTGGGGGACATCGTCCACCAGACGAGGGCTACGCTGGAGAGCATGGCCCGCACCCTGTCATCGGTGGGCGCATCGCTGGATGATCTCGTCCAGCTGAATTTCTACATCAAAAACACCAGCGACTTCCGGAAAGGGGCCGACGTGTTCCGGGAATATTTCAAGCGCGGCGCTCCGGCAAGAATGACGGTGGTGACCGAATTTGTCGGCCCGACCTGCCTGTGCCAGATGGATGGGATTGCGTACAGGCCGGAACGGCATGCGGAAGCAAAAAGCGATGAAAGAGATTGAAGTTACGATTTTTGCCCTTTGGCAGGCTGTGGCGGATCAGGAGGAAGCGGCGCTGGCCCGGTTTTTCACCCCTGACGCGGAGATTTTCTGGCCGAATTCCGGCGAGCGGTTTGATTTGAACGGTTATCTGCGGGCAAACTGCGACTACCCCGGACAGTGGACGGGAAAGGTGGAAAAGATTGCATTGGACGGCAGTTACTCCATATCAAGAGTCTGGTCGCAGGAGGGCGCAGCCGCCCGGGCGGTGACGTTTTACCAGTGGAGAAACGGAAAAATCGCTCAGATGACCGAATATTGGGGCGACATCGGCCCCGCGCCGGATTGGCGCACGGGCCTGGGAAGCGTTTAAATCAGGCGCCGCCGCAGGCAAAGGACGCGGGAGAAGAGCTTGTGACTATGGAAATTATTTACCGCTATGACGGAACCTTCGAGGGGTTCCTCAGCTGTGTTTTTGACAGCTATGTAAACCGGGAATACCCCGCCCAGTTTCAGGACGAGGCCCATATTGAACACTCCTTCTTCCCCGCCCGCTGGGTGGGGACGGACCTCGCCCATGCGCAAAGGGTGCTGACAAGCCTGGGAAAGATCGACCCCTGTGCCAGGGAGCTGGTGGTCAAGGGATTTTTGACCTGCGCGCCGGAGAGGGAAAAAATCATCTATCGGTTTATCCGGTCCCTCTATGTGATCGGAAAGCCTCTTCTGCGGCGGCTCAGCGACGAGGCGGTGCTGCCGCTGATGAAGGCGGTGCGCCATCTGGACGGAGAGGTCCATCTGCTCAAGGGGTTCGTGCGCTTTTCGGACTTCGAGGGTACCTTGGCAGGCGAGATCAAACCCAAAAACCGGGTCCTGCCCCTGCTGCGGCCCCATTTCTGCGACAGGATGTACAATGAGGTTTTCCTGCTTTACGACCGGACCCACCGTGAGGCGCTGGCCCACCGTCCGGGCCAGTGGGCGATTCTGCCCCTGGACGAGTTCAAAATGGCCGCTCCATCGGCCCAGGAGGCCCAATACCGGCGGCTGTGGAAGCGGTTCTACGACACCATCGAGATCAAAGAACGCCATAATCCCCGTCTGCGAATGACCAACATGCCCAAGCGGTACTGGGAGACGATGACGGAATTCCAGGACGAGGCGTATTTCCTTGCGGGTTCCGACTCTCTGCCGGAGGGGCATGCCAGCGGCCTGCCGGAGGGGCGGAAAAGCCTGCCGTAAAACGCACAACTCCTCCGGTTCCCCTTTCGGGTGACGCTGTGTGGCAGAACCAGAAACTTCCTGCCGCCGGTTGACAAATTTTTTCTCTGCTGTTATAATATGTTCAGAAAGGCAGGTGAATGGTATGAAAACGACAATCCGTTTCGGGAACTTTTACCATTCGCCGTCCGCCGCCTGACACGGCCGCTCCGGAAAGCGCAATGGAAAATTTCAGCGTTCCCGAATTCGGGAACGCTTTTGTTTTGCCGTGAGAAGGAGTTTTTATGTCTGTCCATCCCATTCTGCTTTCCGATTTCACCGATCCCCGCTTCCGCGCCGCTTTCCAAGCGTATTTTGCCGAGCTGGGCATTCGCGTCAACGATTGGGACGGCCTGTTCCGCGAAATGAACGAGGAGGGAAACAATCTGGCGTACCTCCTGCCGGGGGACAACGGAGAGGCCGCCGGCTTTCTCCAATTCCAGATCACCGAATTCTCCAACTGGTTTTTCACGGAACCTTTCGGCTTCATCCGGGAATTCTGGATTGCTCCCGCCTACAGGAAGCGGGGATACGGCGGGGAGCTTCTGCGCCTGGCAGAGGCGTATTTCGCGGAGCACGGCGCGTACCGCGCCCTTCTGACCGCCGATAACGCCATCGAATTTTATCTGTCCCGAGGCTACCGGAAAGCCTTGGGCGCCGCTGCGAAAAACAAGATGGAGGTCTTAGCCAAGCCGCTGTATTGAAAGGAGGCTTTCCATGGAAGCTCTGAAAACGCTGTTCCTGCTGGCTGTTGTCATGGCCCCGTCTTTCTTCGCCCTGCACCGCCTCGGGTTTTTGGTTGTCAAAAGCGGCTCGTTTTGGGGCGGCGCTATGGGAACGCCAACCAGATTCTGGGGAAGTTACCGGCGCTTATGCGGTTCTGTCTCCAAACGCTTCCGCATCTCCCCAAAGCACAGCGTACTCTCCCTCCAGCTGGAGGCTGATTCTGGCAACGCCAACATAGAAATCCTACTCCCGGGCTCTGCCGCTCTGTACAGCTGGCATTTCTGCACCTCCCTGTCGGAGCAGGTGGACTGCCGGGAGATTGGAAACTGCACAGTACGCATCACATCCGAAAATTTCGCGGGAAAATTCCAGGTTTCCCTGGAATAACCGCAAGGAGGATCTTATGGTAAACATCGACCCCGCCCTCTGCACCGGCTGCGGCCTGTGCGCCCGCAACTGCGCCGTCCACGCCATCGTCCGAAATGAGGACGGCGCCTACCGCTGCAACAAGACCTGGTGCTTCGCCTGCGGCCAGTGCGCCGCCATCTGCCCCACCGGAGCCCCGTCCATGCCGGAGCTGGAGGAACCTATCCCCTACGATCCCGCAACCTTCGATCTGCAGCCGGAGACGCTGCTCAACGCCATGCGCTTCCGCCGCAGCATCCGGCAGTTTACCGGCGAAAAGGTTTCCCGCCGGGAGCTGGAGCTGCTGCTGGACGCCGGCCGCTGCGCCCCCACCAGCTCCAACAGCCAGAGCGTGGGCTTCACGGTGCTGGACGAGGAATTTGAGGCCATGCGCCCCAAAATCTGGAAAGCTTTCGCCCGCCACGCCCAGGAACAGGGCCGCAAGCTCCTCTACCGCCGCTACGAGAACTACCTGGCCCACCCCGACCGTCCGGACACCCTTTTCTATGGGGGAACCCAGATGATCGTTGTCACCTCCGAACGCCCGGTGGACGGCGGACTGGCCCTGGCCAATATGGAGCTGATGGCCCACGCGCTGGGACTGGGAGCCTTGTACTGCGGCTTCGCCGCCCGCGCCATCGACAGCGATCCGGAGCTGCGGGAATACTTCGGCATCACGGAGACGCGGCATATCGACAGCTGCCTCATCGTAGGCCATACGGACCTGCGATTCCACCGCACCGCCCCCAGGAATCCGGCGCGGGTGGAATGGCGGTAATGCAAAAGGAGGAAGTACATTTGGAGCATATCTCCATCCGGCGCGTTTCCGCCGGAGACGAGGATTTTCTGTTTCAGCTGATGAACGAACCGGCCATTCTGGCCTCCCTCCACGAGGTTCCCACCCAAAAGCGGGACTGGGCGGAAGCGATCTCCGCCTGGCAGGAGGACGCGGACGAGGCGGGGTACCTGGTCCTGCGGGAAAGCGTCCCTGTCGGCTGGTTCGCGGTAAACAGCCTGCTGGCGGGAGACGGAACGGCGTTTCTGAAAATGGCAGTCCTGCTGCCCGCCTGGCAGAACCGGGGCATCGGCCGCTCCGTACTGGGATATATTCTGGACGGGCTGCGAAAACAAGGCGTAAAAGAGGCCGCGCTGTACACGGACCAGGACAACATCCGCGCCCAGTCGTGCTATACCCACTGCGGTTTCCGGATAGCCGAGACACTCACCGAGCGCATGTCCGATGAGGCCGTGGTCCCGCGGTACAAAATGGTGTGCAGCCTGTAAATCTATCCGAGGCCCGTTTACATGAACAAGACCGCCCCGTCGGCTAAGCCGGCGGGGCGGTCGCTGTCTATGGCCTATGGACGCCGAGGCTTACTCCTCGTCATCGTCTTCTTCCTCGTCGTCGTCCTCATCCTCTTCGGCGCAGGCGCCGCAGCATCCGCCGCAGCCGCTCAGGTCCTTCAGATCAAACTCCAGCTCCTCGCCGCAGTTGGGGCACAGGACGCTGCCGTCGGCCAGAATGTCCTCGTCGAAGAAAATTTCCTCATCACAGTTGGGACAGGTGGTCTGGTAGACCTCTCCATCCTCATCGTCATCGTCTTCTTCCTCATCGTCCTCCAGATCGAACAGGTACGTCTCCACGTCCGCCAGATCTTCGCTGACGGCGTCCAGACCTTCCTCCAGATCTCCCTGCTCGTCCCGGATGTCCTGCAGCTCCAGGGCGATGTCATCGAGGATGTCCATCATCACCTTGAGGAGCTTGCCCTCCTTGGACTTGACGTCCAGGCCAATGCCCTCCGCCAAACCCTTCATATACGCGACCTTTTCCAGAATCTCCATAGCAATTCTCCTTTCAAAAAGTCATGTTGTCAGGTTCTCCTCTAAACACACGGCCCCAGGCCGATGGAACACAGATTTACTCCTTGCAGCGGGAGAGGTACTCGCCGGTGCGGGTGTCGATGGTGATCTTGTCGCCCACGTCGATGAACAGGGGCACCTTGATCTCCGCGCCGGTCTCCAGCACGGCGGGCTTGGTGACGTTGGTGGCGGTGTTGCCGGCAAAGCCGGGCTCCGTGTCGGTGACCACCAGGTCCATGAAGTTGGGGCACTCCAGGCCGAAGACATTGCCCTTGTAGCTGAGGACCTTGCACATGGTGTTCTCCTTGACGAAGCGGAACGCGTCGCCCAGCAGGTCCTTGTTCAGGGGCACCATCTCGTAGGTCTCCTGGTCCATAAAGTAGTACAGATCGCCGTCGTTGTAGCTGTACTCCATATCCTTGCGCTCCACGAAGGCCTCTTCAAACTTGGCGGTGGGGTTGAAGCTGGTCTCGGTGACGGCGCCGGTAACCACGTTCTTCATCTTGGTGCGCACAAAGGCCGCGCCCTTGCCGGGCTTGACGTGCTGGAACTCCACCACCTGCATGACCTTGCCCTCCATCTCAAAGGTCACGCCGTTGCGGAAATCGCCTGCTGTGATCATTGCCATTGGTCTCGTCCTCCAATATTGAAAGTTTTGTAAACGAAGAAATAAATCACTATATTATACCCCATATTTGCCCAAATTGCAAGAGGGTTCTTGTCACGCTGCGCGCTTCTTACAGGATAATCAGCTGCTTGGGGGAGCGGGTGATGTCGATGCAGCCCCCCTCGGTGAGCATAATCACGTCCTCAATGCGCACGCCGAACTTTCCGGGCAGGTAGATTCCCGGCTCGGCGCTGAGCAGCGCCCCGGCGGGGATGGGCTTGTCGTTGCGGGTGTGGAAGCCGGGGTCCTCGTGGATCTCGATGCCCAGGGAGTGGCCGAAGCCATGGCCGAAGTAGTCCCCGTAGCCCGCGTCGGCAATGACCTTGGCCCCCGCCTCGTGGACCTCCTTGCCGGTAACGCCGGCCTTCGCCACGGCGATGCCCGCCAGCTGAGCCTCGAGCACCGTGTTGTAGACCAGCTCCATCTCCTCGGTGGGCTTGCCCACCGCCACGGTGCGGGTCATGTCGGAGCAGTAGCCCCCCACCACGCAGCCGAAGTCCATGGTGACGAACTGGCCCTTCTCAATCACGGCGGGGCCGGGGACGGCGTGGGGCTTGGAGCCGTTGGCACCGCAGGCCACGATGGGGTCGAAGGAGTTGCGTTCCGCGCCCTTCCGGGCCATGATGTAGGTGAGCCGGGCCGCCACCTCGCTCTCGGTGAGGCCGGGCCGGATGAAATTGAGGATTTCCAGCAGGGCCTCGTCGGTGATGCGCTGGGCCTCCCGCATGGCGGCCAGCTCGTCCGCGTCCTTCACCTGGCGCAGCTGGGTGAGCAGCTCGGAGGCGGGGACGAACTCGGCCTCCACCGCCTTGGTCCATTCGGTGTGGCTGGCCACGGACATATACCGCTCCTCGAAGCCCAGCTTGACAATGCCGTGCTCCTTCACCAGTCCGGCGATGAGCTTGCGGAAGCCGCCGCCGAGGGCCCAGTCCGCCACCTCCGCCCCAGTGATGAGCTGCTGGGCGGATTCAATGTACCGGGAGTCGGTGTAGTACCAGGTCTTGTCCGGGGTGATGAGGGCCGCGCCCTCCCCGTGGAAGCCCATGGCGTAGAACTCGCCGGGCTCGCTGGTGATGAGCATGGCGTCCAGGCCGCGGTCTTTCAGCTGCGCGGCGATTTTTTCAAAATGGGTCATGGGAAACATCTCCTTTATAAAATGTCAGCTTTATTCAGCAAGGTGTTCAGCAATCATGCCTCCGGTGTAGAACAGCCCCATCAGGATCACGCACACCCCGATGATTTTACCGAAGGTTCGATCCACGTCATCCGGGGGACTGTTCCGCTCCGTTAGGGTTATAAACGGCCATCTCCGCCACAGGGCCTTGGGATCAAAGAACAGGAGCACCCCCATCCCCACGATGGCAAGGCCCTCGATCACGTCCATCGCAAACCGGCTCATCCCGGTACGCCCCGCTCAAATTCCTGATAGATACGCTTCATGGCCAGCGCGTCCTCCGCCTGGGTGCCCGCACTCTCGCAGATGAAGGTGGGGCTCCACCCCCGCCGGGCCACCGCTTCCGCCAAAGGCGCCCAGTCCGGGCCGTACCCCCCGTCGTCGGCGAACGTCCGGTGGCATTTCTCCCCGCCGTTGGGGGTGAACTCGATGTGGGAAAAGTGGCTGTGGAAGCGGGAGGCCCGCTCGCCGCCCAGGACCTCCTCCATACGGCTCAGCATCCGCTCCGCCGCCTCCGCCCCCTGGTCCGCGCCCAAAGAGCGGGCGTACAGGTGGCCGAAATCCACGCAGGGGAGCAGGCGCTCGTCTAAAGTGCACAGCTCCAGCACCTCGTCCAAATCCCCCAGCTGATTGATTTTCCCCATGGTCTCCGGGCACAGGGTGAGGTGGCCAAACCCCTCCCCGTCACAGGAGGCGATAACCTCCTTTAACGAGCCCAGGGCGATATCCAGCGCCTCCCGGCGCGTGCGACCCATGAGCGCTCCGGAGTGGATCACCACACGCGCGGCCCCCATCCACTCCGCCACCCGGCAGGCCCCGGTGATATAGCCAATCGTTTTTTGCAGGGCGTCCGGGTCTGGGTTGGCCAGGTTGATGAAGTAGGGCGCGTGGAGGGACAGGGATATCCCCTGCTCTGCGGCGGCCGCGCCCACCTTTCGCGCGGTGGCCTCCCCCACGTGGACGCCCTTGCCGCACTGGTACTCGTAGCAGTCCAGGCCGATCTCCTTCAGCCATTTTGGCGCATCGGCAGAGGATTTGTACGGGAAGCTTTCCGCGTTTCCCGCGGGGCCGAAGATTGCGCTCACAGCTTCTCCCCCTTTCCCGACAGCAGCCGGAAGGGCCACTCCGCGGCGTACCGCAGATACCGCCCCGGATTGCCCGCCAGCCGGATGGGCTCCACCAGGATGGTGGACACCCCCGCCCGGTTTCCGCCCAAGACATCGGTGAAAATCTGATCTCCCACAATGGCGGTCTGCTCGCGGGTCACGCCCATCCGCTCCATAGCCTTGTGGAAGGAGAGGGCCTTGGGCTTGCCCGCGTGGCCGATATAGGGTACGTCCAGCCCCTCGGAAAAAACGCGGGGGCGGCTCTCGTGGCGGTTGTTGGACAGAATAAACAGCGTCACCCCGTGGGCGTGCAGCTCGTCCCGCCACGCCGTCAGCCTTTCATCGGGCAGGGACACGCCGTAGGGGACCAGGGTGTTATCCAAATCCGCCAGCAGCAGCTTGATGCCCCGGCGCTCCAGGGCCTCGCCGGAGATTTCGTAAATGTCATGGGCCTTGAACCGAGCCCGGAACCACACCATACTTAACCCCTTCTATTCCGCCCCGGACGGGCATAGGATTCAAAGAGAACGCATTGACTATATCACAAAATTGTGCCGTCTACAAGGGGGAAGTCCCATGAAAGAATTGCTGCTGGCCCTGCCCGCCGGGCGGAGCACCCAGGGCGCGCACTTCGGCCTCACCCCCGCCCATATGGCCTACCGGGTGGGGCCGGGACTGCGGCTGCTGGGCCAGCGCCTGCCCGATGGGCTGCGGGGTGGACTGATGCTGCTGAGCTGCGCCGGACTGGAGGGCGGGGGGGACCCGGTGAACTGCTGCCGCCAGGTTTTGGGGGAGTGCCGCCGCCGGGGCTACCGGGGCATCGTGTGCGATTTTGAGGGGATGCCCTCGGACGTTCTGGGCCGGACGGCGGAGATTCTCGCCCGCAACTGCGCCGCCCAGGGCTGGCCGCTGTATGTCCCAGAGCCCTATGCCCCCCGCGCCCCCGGCAGCCGGGTGCTCATCCCCTCCGCCGTCACCAGCGGCACGCTGGAGCGGCGGCTGCGGGAGGCGGCGGAGCGCTATGGCCCCCACCGCACAGCCCTGGCGGTGGAGTGGGTGCGGGAGGATTTCCCGCTCCCCGCCGCCGGCCGAGGAGAGCCGGTGGACCGGGAGGCGCTGGACGAAATGCTGCGCCGGCTGCAGCCCGCCACCTTTTTTGACCGGGGGCTGTGCGCCCACTACTTCACCTATATGGCCGGGCCCAAGGCCCACTTTGTGCTGTACGATTCCCCCCGCTCCATCCGGGAGAAGCTGGGCCTGGCCCGGCGGCTGGGGCTGTGCGCCGCCCTGCTGCCCCAGCCGGAGATTGAGGCCCACCTGGAGGAGATTTTCGGCCCAAATGCGTAAAAAGCCCGGCCCCGCAGGCGCGGGGCCGGGCTTTTTCATGCTTTCTCAGCGGGGCGGGTAAACTGCTCCACGTAAATCCGTTTATAGATGTCCAAAAGCTGCTGGTTGGTGGTCTCCCGGCAGCGGACGATGTCCCCCAGGGCCTCCGCCTTGGCCTGACCCATGACGTCCCCCGGCGAGCCCGCCTCGCCGCTCTCGCCCACCCCCATCTCGGCGAGCTGCTGGATGGTTTGATAGAGATAATCGGTGTCGCTCTGGATGGCGGCGATCTGCTGCAGCAGCCAGCTCAGTTCTACTTTATTATCGCTCATTTCAGTGTCCTCCAAATCTGTATTTGGCGGGCACGCAAGGCATATCGTATCTTCAGATAGGAAGCGTGCCCTGCCATGTTTCACAAGACCTCTGGCCCGTCTCGGCCAGGTCGCTTCATATTCTCTGCCCCGCTCATCAACGACGCGAATGTTTTTTTCGATGGGTGTCATCCCCCTGTTGTGAGATTCGCGGGTGTTTGGACGCCGTTTTTTATAATGGGTGCCTGCCCCTGTCCAGGTCCAGTTTACCACCCGGCGGGCGTCTTGTCAAGCTCGCCCGGCTGTGCTATACTATAGGGCAGCTTCAGCATACGGCCATGAGAAGGAGCGATGAAAGATGGCAGAGCAGTATGGCAGCGCCCCCAGGGACGATGGGCAGAACACAGTCATGGTATACATCAATCCCGAGCTCATCCAGAGCATGGCGGATATGTCGGCGAAAAAAGAACGGGGCTTTCGGGAGCTGCTCAGCGCCGCCGAGGAGGGGGATCTGGACGCCCAGTATAAGGCGGCGGTCCACTACTGCAACGGGACCGGCGGCGCGCCCAAAGATGAAACGCTGGCCTTTCAGTGGTTCGCCCGCGCCGCAGAGGGGGACCATATCTCTGCTCAGCACAGCCTGGGGCTGTGCTGGCTGCGGGGCATCGGCACAGAGAAGGACCCCGAGCGGGCCATTCCTTTTTTGACCCAGGCTGCGGAGCAGGGCTATCCCCCCGCCCAGTGCGAGCTGGGGCTGTGCTACGAGCTGGGCGCCGGCGTGGAGATGGACAAGCTGCGCGCCGCCGAGCTCTACCGGGACGCGGGGGAGCAGGAGTATCCCCCCGCCCAGTGCAATCTGGGGTTTTTCTACTATCGGGGCATCGGCGTGGAGCAGGACTATCAGGAGGCCGCCGGCTGGTTTACCAAGGCGGCCCAACAGGAATACCCCCGCGCCCAGGCCCTGCTGGGGGAGTGCTTCGAGGCCGGACTGGGCGTGGAGCAGGACGTGCAGCGGGCGGTGGAGCTCTACCGCGCCGCCCACGAGCAGGGATATGAGGCGGCCACCTGCGCCCTGGGCGTGTGCTACGACCGGGGCGTCGGCGTGGAGCAGGACGAGGCCAAGGCCGCCCAGCTCTATCAGCAGAGCGCCGAGCAGGGCTATGTAAAAGGCCGCTTCCTGCTGGCCCAGTGCTATGAAAGCGGAACCGGCGTGGAAAAGGACGAGGCCAAGGCCGTGGAGCTGTATCGTCAGGCCAGCGAGGAGGACTATCCCCCCGCCGCCTGCGCCCTGGGCCTTTGCTATGAGCTGGGCACCGGCGTGGAGCAGGACTTGCTCCAGGCGGTGGAGTGTTACCGCTTGTCGGCGGAGCGGGGCTATGTGCCCGCCCAGTGCAATCTGGGCTTCTGCTATTACCGGGGCATCGGTGTGGAGGTGGACGACAAGGAGGCCGTAAAGTGGTTCGAGCTGGCCGCCGAGGCGGGCTACCCCCGCGCCCTGGGTCTGCTGGGAGACTGCTACGACTTCGGCTACGGCGTGCAGGCCGACCCGGAAAAGGCCATGCGGCTGTACCAGGCCGCCAGCGAGGAGGGCTATCCTCCCGCTGTGTGCTCCCTGGGGCTGTGCTATGAGCTGGGCCAAGGGGTGGAGCAGGACAAGGCCCGGGCGGTGGAGCTCTACCGCCAGGCCGCCGAGGCGGGGGACGCCCGCGCCCAGTGCAATCTGGGGTACTGCTACTACCGGGCCATCGGCGTGGAGGAGGACAACGACCAGGCGTTCCACTGGTTCCGCAGCGCGGCGGAGCAGGGCAGCGTCAGGGCGCTGTACCTGCTGGGCCAGTGCTATGAAAACGGCTATGGCGTGACGCCGGACCTGGCCCAAGCCGCCCAGCTGTACGCCCAGGCGGACGAGAAGGGCCACCTCCCCGCCGCCTGTGCCCTGGGTCTTTGCTATGAACTGGGCCGGGGGGTGGAGCAGGATAAGCTCCGGGCGGTGGAGCTATACCGCAAGGGCGCCCAGGCGGGAGACGCCCGCGCCCAGTGCAATCTGGGCTTCTGCTACTACCGGGGCATCGGCGTGAGGGAGGACGACAAGCAGGCCGCCCACTGGTTTGAGCAGGCTGCGGGCCAGGGTTTTCCCCGGGCCCAGCAGCTGCTGGGCGAGTGCTATGAAAATGGCTACGGCGTGGAAAAAAGCATGGAACGGGCGGTGGAGCTATACCGCCTGTCCTATGAGCAGGGCTTTCCTCCCGGCGCCTGCTCCCTGGGCCTTTGCTATGAATACGGCCAGGGGGTAGAGCAGGACAAGGCCCGCGCCGCCCAGCTTTATCTGGAGGCGGCGGAGCAGGGGGACGCTTGGGGGCAGTGTAATTACGGCTTTTGCTGCTACCAGGGCATAGGCGTGGAGGAAAACGACACCGAGGCGGTGAAATGGTTCCGCAGGGCCGCCGACCGGGGCAGCGCCAGGGCCCACCTCCTGCTGGGCGAATGCTACGAAAACGGCTACGGCGTGGAGCCCGACCTGGACACCGCCGTCCGGATGTACACCACCGCCCATGAGATGGGCTATCCGCCCAGCGCCTACGCCCTGGGGCGGTGCTGCGAGCTGGGCATCGGCATGAAACAGGATTTGGAGCAGGCCAAGGCATATTACCGCGCCGCGGCGGACCGGGGCAACCGCAGCGCCCAAGAGGCCCTGAAGCGGCTGGCGTCCGCCGCCCCTGCGCCTGATCCCGCGCCCCAACCCCCGGCGAAAAAGAAGCGCCGCCGCTTTTGGCCCTTCGGGCAGCGATAGCGTTGGAAGCCATACTTAACCATCCGTATTCACAGCCACACCCTCCTCCGGCCCAGCACCGGGGAATTTGCGGCGGTCGATACAGCGTCTCAGAGATACGAGAAAGGGGGCAGCAGCCGTGGAGCTGGTGCAGAAACAGTTACAGCAGCTGGACCAGCGGCAGATCCAGCGCCTGGAGGTGCTCCAGATGAGCGCTCTGGAGCTGCGGGACTATTTACAGGAGCTGTCCCAGGAAAATCCGGTGGTGGATTTGAACGAATCCGCCGCCACATCCGAGCCGGGCCGGGAGGACGAACAGCTTCAGCACCTGCGCTGGCTGGCGGACAACGACCGGCAGAACCGCTACTATCAGGGGCTGTGGGACTACGAGTCCGACCCCATCGCCCGCATCGGCGTGAGCGGCGGGCTGGAGGAGACTCTGCCCCAGTTCCTCTCCCGCCAGCTGGACCGTCTGGCCCTGGACGGGGAGACCGCCCGAACGGTGCGCTTTCTCGCCTCCTGCTTGGACGAGGACGGCTATCTCCGCGCCAGCCCGGAGGAGCTGGCCCAGGACGCCTCCATCCCTTTGGAGACGATCCGGGCGGGCTTAGCCGCGCTACGCACCCTGGAGCCCGCCGGAGTGGGGGCGGAAAACCTGTCCCAGTGCCTGGAGCTCCAGCTGGAGCGGGCAGGGGTGGGAGGGCCCGCGTTGGCCATCGTCCGCGGCCACTTAGAATCCCTGGCCCGGTGCCGCTACCGGCTGATTGCGGATAAGCTTGGGGTGTCGGTGGATCAGGTGCTGTGCGCCCAGCGGACCATCCGGGAGCTGGACCCCAGACCGGGAGCGGTGTTCGACCGGCCGGAGCCCGCGCCCTACATTTACCCGGACATCTTCGTGGACGAGCAGGACGGCCGTTTTGTGGCCCGCTCCAGCCACCCGGAGCGCCCCGCCTTTCACATCAACGGCTACTACCGGGACCTGCTCGCCCAGTCCCAGCAGCGGGAGGTCCGGGACTATCTGCGTCAGAAGATTCAGGCCGCCCAGGAGGTCCTTCAGGCTATCACCCAGCGGCAGGACACCCTGCTGCGCTGCGCCCAAGCCATTGTGGACCGGCAAGAGGAGTTTTTCCGCACCGGGGAGGAGGCGCTGCGCCCCCTGCGCATGGCCGACGTGGCTCAGGCTCTGGGCATACACGAGTCCACCGTCAGCCGGGCCGTTCGGGAAAAATACCTGCAATGCCAGCGGGGCGTGTATCCCCTGAACTGGTTCTTCTCCCGGGGCGGCGCGGGGGGCGATGTGGGGGGCGCGGCGGCCCGCGTCATGCTGCGCCGGCTCATCGACGGGGAGGACAAGGCCCATCCCCTGTCCGACCAAAAGCTGTGCGAGGCCCTGGCCCATGCGGGCTGTCCCATCTCCCGGCGCACCGTGGCCAAATACCGGGATGAGCTGAACATTCCGGGCACCTCCGGCCGAAAGGCGCGGAAGGTATAGCTTGAAAGCGGACAAAAAGCGCGCCGCCGGTCTGACAGGCCGGCGGCGTAAAGCTGCGCGGAGCCAACAGTTGTGAGTTTTCAGAAAGGCGGAGAAATGTTGACAGGTGGGGGTGTCCGTGAAAAAGGCGGGAAGGGTCGAAGCGGGAGGCAAAAACGGAATAAGAATGAAAAGGGCGGACGCACCGTGGTAACGGCTGCGCCCGCCCTGTTGCGTTAGTATATCTACAAAAAGTGACATGGTTAAAAGTTAGGGATTGAAATACGTGCTGCTATCGAAGTGTAGGCACACAGAAAAGGTTCCATATTTTATGCCGTGGTTTTTGTGTGAATAGGTACAATCAAAAGTTAACCCTATTTTATGTGCCGCACATATTTTTTGAGCAAAATTTAGCCCAAAACCTTGTCCTACTTCTTGGGCTATTTTGGCATTTTCACTACGAAATCCCTTGTCACAGAGATGCATAAGTTCATTTTCATCACAATATGGCCCTATGGAACGAATCGTAACATCCAAGATATGAGCATCTTCACTAAAAGTAACTTCTACTGGTTTCCCGCTTGGGGAATACTTTATAGCATTTTCTAAAATAATGAATAGTAACGTTTCAAAGGTTGGGTAAATATTATATCTGAAATCGCTCTGAATTGGTGAATCGATAGTTATCCAAACATTTTTTCTCTGATATCCTTTCAAAAGCCTTCGCATTTTATCAAACTTTTTAAAGATGACGGCAGGGTATGGGGAGCCTACAGAAAGAGAGGGATTTAACACCGAATCAAAATAGGAAAACCTGTTTGATATCATGAAACTGCTTACATGTGCTTTTTTTAGCGTTTCAATTAAAGTATCATAATCAATATCATGTTCATCAGAATTTGTTTCCCACAGTAAATCTATTGAATTCTTAATTTGGCTATTTAGAGACCTTGTTTCATGTAATAAGTCTCTAATTGTTTCAAACTCTGCTTCCAATTTATGCTTTTCCCACAGTAAAGTTGAAACTTCTTGTGCGATTATATTACAAGAAACCTCATCAATCACCGGATTATATACATATTCTTGCGTTTCTGTTACTTTGGCTTTCTTCTTATTGTAGCTACCTTTTATTCTTAGCCCTGTGAAGATAACTCTTCCTTCAGGAGATGCATATATATAAGAGGACAAGCCATATGGGCAACAATAACTACCACCCTCAACCCTTTTTAGTTCTTCATAGTACATTTTGCATTTTTCACTTGAACAGTTTTTTCTGCAAAACGGAAGAAGATGAAAATACGTCCCATCAACAATCGTGCCTGAAGCATCCCAATATGGAAGCAATGACATCTTTATGCACCTCCTATACTGCCAAGAATAATTTTAGCGCATAGAGATGATAGGAAGTCCGTTACTATTGAAGTAAGTTTTGAATCTTTGCCCTCCACAAAAGTTTTAAGTTTGTCAAAGTTTCTGTTATTAACTGCTGCAACATATTTATCCTCGATTTTGGCTATTGTTAGTGTAGACACGCCATTTTCCAATAAATAATCACGTATTTTAGCCCACTGGCTAACAGGATTAATAGATTTTCTTACTTGCTCATCAAGTACATTAATCCAATCATCAATGCCAAAATCTTTGGGTGCAACA
>OFGD01000972.1_pt1 | contig 16005 bp, 9 predicted proteins | sample 1521671 | NCBI WGS metagenome assembly OFGD01 (sample SAMEA3504114, study PRJEB24116) | mouse gut metagenome | biome: mouse gut; feature: mouse-associated habitat; material: faeces | place: Denmark | collected 2011 | reverse complement strand
TTTGATTTTGTTATCCCTCTGACGCCACTTCTTTATCAATCCGATTTCTCGGTCGATAGCTTTGATATATCTGCCGTAGACATTGACGTCCACCTCAAACACTTCTACCACTCTTTGGAGTTCATTTATAAGTTGTTCGCAGCCAACAATCGCTGCATTTTGATAATCTCTCCGCTGCTCATATTCATGCAGAGTAGTCGGATATATGGTGTTTGCAGCCCTGACATTTCCGGTAACAGAAGCCGCAAATTTATCTATCCGGTCTTTGAATTTCTGCATTAGATACCGGTATCTTGCGAAATCCTCATACTCATCTTTTCCATACGCATATCTTAACCGGACAAATTGGTCTAAATCCTTAACACCAAAACTTCTCTGCATAAGCTCTATCAGCATATTGTGAAGCTCTATTGAATATGTAATAGCCTCGAATTTTGATTCGGAACGGTCACTGACAAGGACACTCATTTAGTAATCCTCGCCAGTAATTTCTTTAAATTCCTCCTCAGTGATCCAATCTTTTACTACGGCGTTTCTGACACGGTTTTCATTCCACAATCTTTCTCCATTTACAATGGTGTTGTAGAACTTTCTTACCTTGTCAAAATTCTTGCTATGATTCATGGTGTTCCTCCTTTCTTTTTACAGCTCAACATCACACATAAGCGCAATATACTCAATATCAGACTGAAGCTTTGCTGCTGCCAGTTCCGCAGATGAAAGTTCCCGGAGCACAAACCAGTACTCATCACCCATCTGGGTTACCTGTACGCATTCCATATTTTCATAAACAACTTCGCTTTCTCCATCTGAAATCATAACAGAATGACAGTTGCCATCGAAAATGCTCTTGTCGATTTTGGTTTTGGAAACATAGTTATTTCCGTTAAGTGTCAGATTGTCAATGGTAGATCCATCGGCTAATGTGACGGAATAAATCTTTTCATCCATTTTGATATCTCCTTCCAATGTTTATGACTTTTATAACATAAGTTTCAAGCACCTGCGTGCTGTTTTTTTTTATTTTCGGGGCACAAGGCCCCTGGATTTACTAACCAATAGCAAATACCGGACGAACCCCACTAGAGCCCGTAGCGCCGTAGTAGTTCGTAGCGCCAACGTGGCCCACAAGGGCGAAGTAAGCCGAAGACACGACGTCCCGTAACCAATAACTAGATGCTCTGTTTACTATCAACTGTGGACGCAGTGCAAATAAGGAAAGTTGTGTTTTGTCGATTGTGTAAATATATGGCACTGTAGAGCCATCCGAGGTCGGACTAAAATGCAAATGTCCGTATATCATACATTCATTTGGAATCTCAACAGTGGAATCACACCATGCCCCGGCAGTTGGTTTTCCATTTGAAACTGCATTAACTAACAATTCGCGATGGGTTAATACCATACTACCGAATGCTGAAGTAACAGTTGTTTTCGCATTATTTAGACCTGTTTTATACATTTCTGAATTAACATAACCGCCTTCTGTAGTACTAGTCGCGTTCATTCGAGCACTATACAATGTAGTCTCTGGAATAATAACTAGATGGTGCTTTGTAAACGCTGTATCACCACAATTATACCAGTAATCCATATCAGCAATCAGCCACTTCACGCCGCCAATTGTCCAGTAATCTCCGATAAACAGGTCATCAAAAGTTCCATTTTGAATTGCTGTTTTCTGAGCTGCTGTAACGGATGAACCAAGATTTTTCCCACGATAGGTATTACGATTATCCAAATTTAACGCTGCGTTTTCTTCTGCCTCTCCAATCGCAGGATTTACCAAATCCTCATACGTCATTGCCCTTGTTCCATTTGATGTCTCAACAAGCAACAAATCACTTGATGTGGGTTTGGTTGCACGAGACAAATCCGTAATTTTTCTTGTTGCCATTATTCATTCCTCCTAAATTGATAATATAACGGTTTGATTATCACTTGTTACCAACTCACTTCCTGAATCATCCACAATAAGATGTGCGAAACCAGAAAGATCTTCTAATTCCGTAATTCTGGAAATGAGCGTATCTATTATGTTGTTAATACCAGAGATGAAATTATCAACACTTTCTTTATCATAAGAACCGATATCCTCCGGTGTAATATTTACAAATCCTTTCCGATATTCAGTTTCAGCATTTCCTTTTATTCCAGAAAGCAAAGAACCTGAAAGACAATCCCAATATCCATCCGCGGTATAATACACATTCGTTCCGGTCGGATATCTAATATCACCACCATCTTTAAATGTACTATCAGACACAAATTCATCCGAGATATTGAACATATATCCAGCGACTTTTGTTTGTAAATGTAAATCGTCAAAAGCTATTGTTCCCATGGGAATCAATCCACCAAGTCCTTCGCTTATCTGTTTTGCCTGCTGATAGTAATACTTTGCGTTATCAACATTTTCTCCAACACGGTGATCCGTATCTCCCACTGCATATGACCTGGCGATCTTTGCATTTAATTCACTATTCTCTTCATATGTGGATGCCTGCTCCGAATAATACTTCGCATTGTCGGTATCTTCACCCTCTCGTCCAAAGAGTTCGATTGTAAATCCGTCATCGGTAACAAGTTCATCAACGCCATCCCCCAAAGTAACTGTGCTTTCTCCGACAGCATAGCTTTTGGCAAGCATACTGTGCATGTCAGAATCATAGGCTGATTCCTTTGCATCGTTTGATGAGTTTTTAGCCTCCTCCGAATAATACTTTGCATTATCGGTCTTTTCGTTTGAGCGAATACCGCCCTCACCAATTGCATATGATTTTGACATGATGCTGTAAACATCTGCCTCCGACGCTTTCTCTCCAGCTTTGCGTTCTGAATTTGCTGCATTGGTTTCCGACGTTTTAGCATTCGTCTCGGAAACCTTGGCGTTTGTCTCCGATTCTTTGGATTTTGTTGCCGAAGTATCCGAAGCTGATGCCGAGTTTGCCGCATTGGTTTCTGAAGTCTTAGCTTTAGTCGCAGACGTAGAGGCTGCCGATGCTGAGTTTGCTGCATTGGTCGCAGCAGTCTGCGCCGCATTTCTATATACCAGTGCATTTGATTCCGACACCGCTGCGGCTGAACGTGAAGCAGAAGCACTTGCTGCGGCTGAAATCGCCTCTTTAGAATAGTTGATTGCCTGCTCAATAACCTTCCACTCCGATGTTGATTCTATATCTTCTCTCTGTATCGGGTTTCGGTCAATGATAATGCCAATGGAACTTGATGCCGCAATAGACGTTCCAATCCTTACTTCGATTATCGGACTTACTGTTTCCGCCAGCACCACCATCTGATATGTAATCTCAAAATATGCAGTATGTCGGGCTGAATCGCACCCCAATGCCGGATTGTAGACAAATTTTCCGTCCGACTTTCCAAGTTTTATACTAATCTCAGCATTAGACGGTATTGTGTATGGTTGTCCATCACTAAACAGCTTTACTGCCAACAACGGAAGACTGTCATCATACTGAACAACATGTATGGTTCTGCCAATCTGGCGAGAAACAAAATCAGCATACGCCGTATGCAGTATTTTTGTACTATCTGGCGTATAAGTTGATACGCTCATAAAATATCACTTCCTTTCTTTCAAATATGACAGAACTTCCTCCATCTGGCTTTTTAGCCCATCTATCTGCTCCTGCTGGTCATCTATTCTGATATATGCTTTCTGGAGCATATGGGCGATAAGCATAATAAATTCTGAATACCTCACGCCTAAATTGTATTGAACATTTCCATCCTCATCCAAATCAGGCACTTCGATATACTGGTCTGTTTCGGTATCATGAATCTGCTTCATTTTGACATCCCGACAGTATGCTGCGACCTCCATATCAGTAAGTCCTAGCTCAGCCATTGCGGCTTTTAAGTCCTGGGCAATTATGCCAAGATGAACGCGGTCCCCATTATTGAACATATAACTGACAGGTTTTAGCATAAAGAATAATTTCTCATATAATGCTGAGATATCTCTGATGTCGTGTTTTTTATTTCTGTCAGAAGTATTGATACTTCCATTCTTTGCGTAGACGGTACTCCATTTGGAATCCGACAGACCACAAGGATGCCCCTCGTCATTGTCAGGCGCAACGGCACCATTTGAATATATACGTCCGGTTGTCCATAACTGGCTGTGTACCGTAAATAATCCACTGTATAAATCACATTGTCTGTCTTGGGAAATATCCCGAAAGCAAATGTAATTCAGACTGGAACTATAGCCATTATTCGTTAATCTGCCAAAATTCAATTTTGTATCTGACGTAGAATCAGGACTTGATGATATGACTTTCACATTTGAACCGAAATCTGCATCACAAATGTAGTATGCGTTTTTTGCTATCATGACATTTGCATAAACGGTTCCAGTAAAATCGCCACTACAACCAGAAAATACTTTACCGCTTATTGTCGTACCTGTAATATTCTCCGCCGCAACGTGTTCCGCTGTGATTTTCAAGGCATTGACGAAACTCGTAGTCACTGTGTCGTTAATAATTTGTGTGATTGGGTTCTTTCCGGTATTGAAAAATTCCAGACCGTCCTCACTCATTTTCATAAGCAAAACATTGTCAGCATTCCTTACTTCAATCACTCCATCATCAGTTCCACCGGCTACAACAGTTCCTCCTTTGAAAGTCTTACCGCTTATAGTCGTACCCGTAATGTTCTCTGCCGCAACGTGTTCCGCTGTGATTTTCAAGGCGTTGACAAATTCGGTTGTAACCGTGTTGTCAATAATGGTGGTTATCGGCTTAGAGCCATCACCATAGAACTTAAGTCCCTGAACGCTCATCTGTACAAGAAGATTATTTTTTGCATCTCTGACTTCTATGTTTCCGTTGGTATTATCAAAGCCACCAACTGTCAATGTTCCGCCTTGGATAATGCTGGCTGTAAGATGACCGGTGTTAATGAAATCAGCCACAATAGAACCATCCTGTGTGATTGCTGTCGTGTAAGGACCGTTATATCCTGTAGGGGAATATCCAAGTCCTCCCTTATTCCATCTCCATACTTTTGTTGCTTTTTCAATGTTCGGATCATCCATAATAAGAATCTCATCCGGATATTTTCCGCCGCTGCTACTGCGAATAACAACATAACCGCCAAGACCGCCGCTTATAAGCTGTGTGGCAGTCTGTATCGCTTTTTCCATAAATGTCTGGGTTGGCTGTTTCTTGATGGTCTGGCTCTGTTCGGACACCGTATCCGAAAGCGTACTCTGCGATTCTCCCAATTCGATTGAGATGTACTTGTTTGTTATGGCGTTATACGTTGTTTTTATGCATTTTGATGTTGCGCTAACACCAAGCAGCGGAAACTCGACATTCACTGTATCGCACAACCGGACCGTCTCAAGCAATGCCATCATCTCATATTCTTTTGTCTGGGATAACTGCTCAAACGATACCGTCAAGGACACAATGGGAACCCCAATATTGTTTTTGTCAACGTAGTTTTGTGCAAGTTCCCGTATCTCATCTTCCGACGGATACTGGTCGTCCCATTCATAAGAATTTTCCCATTCATTTGATAAATCCAGCGGCAGGATTCGAGTGTAATCGTATGTACCAGCCGTCTTCAATGTTTTTTCCGGCAATTCAATCATTCCCCATTCATCACTGTACCAAAATGGATAAACAGCCGTATAGACATTGCTGCAACTCTCTTCCTGTTTCAAATCCGTCATGTTTTTGCCATACCGGATGGTAACCCCTCGGTTCGTTCCCCGATTCTGGTGAAGTATTACATTGAAGCCGTTAAATTCATACTCACCGTCACCACCATAACTCTCAAGAATTGATTCGCTGGAGCCTCCTAATAAGGAACGCATGGAAACCGGCTTTAATATTGTAAATTCCCCAGAAGCACTCATATCCGTTGACAGCTTGAATGGGTGTGAGACAATAGCGTTCGACTGTGTATTTGAGATTGCCGCTTTAACATCTGACACAGAAAACGGGCTAACCGGATATCCGGACATGTCATAGCTGATATGTTCTGCCTTTATCGTAACCAGTCCGTTAATCGGTTTTGAGATGTCATATATCCGAAATGGCTGCGGCTCAGAATATGGATTTGGTTTGGCGACTATGATCCGCCGCAGTTTCAAATCCGAATACCGTCTTCCGGAAATGTGGTATTCCATTTCCAGCTCAAAACTTCCGTTTCGTTCCTCCACCACCTCACATTTCAAGGCTTCAGACAACCCACCCAATCCGTTTGTCTGAAAAGATGTAGCGGTTGATTCAAACAACCGAATTAAAGAGTCCACCATCTCGGAATCACCTCCACATATGTAATTCCGCCAGTCCAAGTAATACTGTTTTCTCCAGGAATAAACTCTGGAAAACCTTTATTTAAAGTAATATCAGCATTTCGGTTGACGGTTCCTTTATAAGCATCCTGAATCTCACTGTCCAGAACAATTGAACCATTGATGTTTGAAATCGTAATTGTGTGCTGGTCGATGTTCAAAACACCCCTGCCGCTTCCGTATACTGTTATGCACGGCAGCGAATTAAACCCCGTGGGGTTATACAAGGTTGTCTGTTTGCTGATATTTACGAGTTCTTCCCCAGATTTAAGAAATCTCTGGGGTTTGCAATTAAAATCAACGGTTAATCGGCCAGCATGTTGCATAATATTTTCAATACTGATCTCGTCCTGAAACATCGCCATACGATAATATTCAGGTTCGTATGAATCTTCCAAACGGGCATAACCGGATGCCGAATGCAGCCATTCGGAAATAACATTGGCCATACTGGTGTAATCTTTTCTCTTATCGCCTATAGCCAATTGATAAGACCTGTTTACGTTCTGGTATGAGCCGTTGTCGATTACCAAATCGCCATTTCTCCCCGGAACATGTATAACCTCATAGTCTCTTGCCGGAGCCTGATACTCAGGTGGGTGTTCCACCTGAATACCATAGTCCAGTGAAGAGATGCCGTTAAACATAACTATGCCCATGTAGCATTTCTCCTTTCTACCTGTTTCTGAAGTATGTGCGATACTTCGTCTGCTATTTCTTTTGGATTGTCACCCCGTATATCGAAGTGATTATTCTGCTCAATTGACGGCTTACTTAACAGATTGCTTAGCGTACTCTGTAATTTGCCTATCGCATTGAGTGTTGAGTCGTTCATGTTTGCAGCGTTCCTGTTCATGGCACTTGCTGTAGCATTTGCCAAATCAAGAGAACCCGCAATAGAATAGCCATTCATCATATTACCGATTTCATCAGCTCCATTTTGAATGTCTGTCAAATCCATTACCGGTCTGATTGTCGGTTGGGTTTCGACATCCGAATTTAAGGCATCGTAAATATCTTTAATGGTCTTTCCCATGATGTCAGTTGCCGTATTATAGATGTCCTTTTCACCAGATTCCAAACCTTTCACAAAGCCCGCATCCGTATATTCCCCAAGCTTCGCAAACATTCTTGAAGGGGATTTAATGCCAAGCGCTGCCTTTGCTGCCTTATAAGCTGCTTGGGCAACAGCTTGTGCCGTAGCGGACACACTTGATTTTCCGCTGTTTAATCCATTCTTCAATCCGCTGCAAATATTATTTGCCACGTTCTTTCCAGCAGTATTGTTTAACACCTCCTTCAATCCTTTTAATGTAGCTTTACCAACAGATTTTGAACCCTCCTTTGCTGTTTTTTTGTTCTTTTTCATAGACTTGGATAATTCGTCTACCGCTTTCTTACCGCCAGATTTGGACTCTTTCTTAAGCGTTTTACTGATAACATTGCCTATCTCTGTTGCCATTGCAACCAAAGCCGCATTTTCATCCGAACCGCTTTCCGTCAGTTTGGCAAGAGCTGATGTAAATCCAGCAATACTCTGTCCCCCAGCATACGCATATGATGATATAACCTGATCCGCTCCCGTATCCGGGAGTTTCAACGATTCAGCAAACTGCTGATTAAACTGGGCAACCTGATCCGGGGTCATAGTCAGGAATGCGCTGACATATTCATAACCATCAACGCCCATTTCTCCAATCTTTTGAAGTAAATCCTGACTGAATCCCATCTCAGCCATTTTCTGTAAACCAGCAGCCCAATTCTTTGTCTCGTTCAGGCTTTCCTGGAAATTGTCAATAAGGGTTTGAGACGTCAGACTTGACGATTGTGCAAATAACGAATTCGCTTTTGCTATTTCATCATTTGTCATTTTCATGAACTGATCTACATAATCAACACCATCCGTCCCCATCTTCTTTAACTCTTCCAGCAATCCCTGTGATACGCCTCTTGCCGCCAATGTCTTTAGATTCTGCTGCCATTTTGTAACACCGGTTATCTGCGACTGCATATTTTCAAGAATGGAATCAACCGTCACCTGGGAATGGGAAGCCATATCATTTTCAGCCTGTTCAATATTGCTCTTTGCCTCTTCAATACTGCTTTCAACTTCAGATAACTGTTTATTTAATTCTTTTACCCGCTTCCTTGCGGCAAGTGTATTCTTATCAGAATATTTAGCAATCTCATCAAGAATTTCTTTCTGAGTTGTTTCCAATTCTGCCAAGGTTTTCTGATGCTCTTCAAGATTCTTTTTATCTGCCTCGTATAAGTCAGTATTTGATTCAAATTTCTTAAATAAATCAATTCCTGACTCAAGACTGACTTTAAGCGGGTCAAGAAATGTCGAAACAGATTCGGCCAATGTATTATGCAATTCGTTGAAAACCTCTTTGGTATGCTCTGCTATTTCCTTCTCATCGGCTTTCACCTGTTTCTTAGCTTCCTTAATCGCTTTATTATTAGCTTTCAATTCGCTCTTCAATGCCTTCGCTCTGGCTTTAGACGCTTTCGTATTTGACTTCTGTGCTTTCTTTAATTGTTTCTGTAACTTTGTCCTTTCTTTCTGTAAAGAAGATAATTCCTTTTTGTGGGTCTTCAGATTAGCAGTATCTTCTGCATAGTAATCGCTTTCCTCATACAACTTCTTACCATACACTGTAATTGCGCTGGATGCAGCTTTGATAGCCTTTGTACCCAAAGTAATATTTTTTGTTGATGAGAGATAGGCTTTACAGAATTGTGAAAATGCCCCCTTTCCATAGTCAAGACTTTTCTTTACCGATTTAACAGTTCCTTCGTACGTCCACGACATGATAGACTGTATCTTTTCTTTCATCGTTTCCACCGCTTTAACTGTGGCAGATGTAGAAGAGTTTACAGATTCTATAACACCAACTAATTTAACACCCTTTGAACCTGATTTCACTCCTTTGGAATAAGCCTTTGCCGCTTTCTTGCCACCATCAAGGAAACTGGTCGCTATTTCATCTGCTGCTTTGCCATTCAAACTCAAGCGTTGTTTATACAGCTTGTTCAATTTCTTCAATTCCTTATTAGACATGGTTACCAGAGCGTTTACATATTTTGCTCCGGACGGACCCATATCTGAAAGGACTTTTAACAAACCTTTATTGATTCCTCGGTCGGCGAGTATCCGAATATTGGAAGCCCATTCCGTAATACCGGTTATCTGCGATTTCAGATTCTTTAACAGCTCTTTTCCAGTGACATCCGTTTCAACAGAAAATTCATCAAACACTCCTGTTGCATCTTTGATAGAATCCTTTACAGAATTACGGAATGATTTGAATGCCTCTGCTGCTGTTTTTAATGTCATTTTGATTTTCTTGCCGTTTTTATCCGTATTTTCGGCATACTCTTTGAATACGCTGTTACTGCTCTTAAGCGACTTCAATACAGCTTTTGCCACATCCACACCAACCTTTGCTAATCCTTTTGTTGATTCCGCCGCTTTTCCTTTGTTGCTATTGATACCGTTCGCAAATCCTGACACGACATACCCGCCAATCTGTGCAAATACTTTTGACGGTGAATGAACGCCCAGTTCAGCATTTGCGGCATTCACTGCGGCTTTCGCCATTGCGGTGGCTTGTGCAGACGCCATAAATGAATTACTGCTTATTCCGTTCGCAAATCCCTGCACCATATATTTACCGGTATTATAGAAATCAGAATACTTGTTATGAACCGCACTCATTGCATTCGTGACAAGCGCTGTCATAGATGTTGTAATGGCGTCTTTTCCAGTTGATATTCCTGTGGTAAACGATGTTATAAGGCTTTTAGCTGATGCTTCAACTTTTGATGTGGCATCTTTGAACACTTTAAGAAATTCGTTGATTCCGTTTTCACCCATTGTTACAAGTGCTTTTCCAAATCCGCTCATTCCGCTGGTGTCCATGCTGCTCATATCTTTGGATAAAGAAATAAGATTTCCTATTTCGCGGATGACCGCTGTTAATGAAGAAGCACTTACTTTGGAAATATGGTTGTAGAAATTACTGAAATAACTTCCAAACGATTCAATATCCTCGCCAAATTCTGCCAGTGTAGTATCGTCTGAGAACCATCCTCCGGATTCCGGCAGACTCTTTTCAAGTTCCACAATGGAAGACGCGGCGCTGGCGGTTGCCGTAACAATACTAGAATCGACATTTTTCATGTAGTCAGAATATGCTGAGAAATTTCTGCCGAAATCAATCAAACGTTCTCCGAAATCACCAATATCATTATTACCTGTGAACCAGCTAACGACCCCTCCTGTGTTTGGAAGCGTGTTTGCCAGCTCCACTAACGCTTTACCCGCTGTTGCAGAATTTGTTATTGCACTTGCATCAATTCCAGCCACTTCGTCTGAATAAGATTTCATCGCCCTGCCAAATGGCACAAGCTGTTCCCCAAACATATCCATATCGTTTTCACCAGCAAAGAATCCAACAACACCTCCAGAATTAGGTACTGTGTTTGCAAGTTCAACCAGTGCCTTTCCTGCCGTCGCAGAATTGACAATAGTATCCGCATCCAATCCTCTGACTGCCAGCGAGAAGTCCATCATCGCTTTACCGAATGGAACTAACTGTTCGCCGAAAGTATTCATATCATTTTCTCCGGCAAAGAAACCTACAACTCCACCACTGTTAGGAAGCGTAGATGCCATTTCTGCAATTGCCTTACCTGCTGTAGCAGCATTAACTATCACATCGGCATCCAGTCCTTTTACAGTATTTGAAAAGTCCATCATTGCTTTACCGAATGGTATAAGCTGCTCTCCAAAGGTATTCATATCATTTTCGCCAGAGAAGAATCCAAGTACCCCTCCGCTATTAGGAAGCGTAGCCGCCATTTCTGCTAAAGTCTTGCCAGCAACCGCAGCCTTTGCGACTAAATCTGCATCCATTCCAGATATAACATTTGAAAACCCTACCATCGCCTCACCAAATGGAACCAACTGTGTTGCGAAATCCGTCAAAGAACTTCCACCGGTAATCCATGACGTCACTCCCTGAAGAAGATCAGCCGCTGTGAGCAAGAGTATCGTTTCAACAAGAGCCTTTGCCCCGTCCATCATAGACGGCTGGATTTTACTGGCGCCATCAACAAATGGCTGTATGTTTGTCATAAATGAAGATAAATCCGTTCCAATCTGAGGGAACTGGCTTGTTATGCCGCTCATCACTCCGCCAACAATACCGCCTATAAATTTGCCAATAGCGGTTCCTATGCCCTCAAGCAATTCACCGCCTTCATTTATCAGCCAGCTAAGCCCTGGAATTTGTGCTAATGCACCGATAGCCGCAAGCAATAATGCCATTTCTGCAATGACTGCACCCATTCCTAAAACGCCAACCATAGCTCCAGGTACCAGAGACGCCACAGCACTGAGAGCAAGCATAATAGCAGATAATAACCCGATACCGACAATGCCTTTCAACAGCACATCTGTATCAATTCCACTCAACGCGTCGGTTATACCAGAAAAGAATGCCATAAGAACATCTACGGCAGCCTGAATAAGAGCCGGTAAATTTCTGGCGATCCCTTCAAGCACTCCGATTAAGAATTGAAATAGCGAGTCAACAATCTGCGGCGTATATCTAACCAGCGCATCAAGTACACCAGCTAATAATTGCAATGCACCCTCCGCAAGAGCCGGCACACACTCAACCAAAACATCGACCAAAGTTAATACAACTGCTTTTATTGCTTCTCCAATCGCCGGTGTTCCCTGTGTAATTACTTTGCAAAGCACAATGATAGCCTCGCCAATTTTAGCAGCCACCACCGGTATAAGTGATGCAATACCAGTAACAATAATCGTAAGTGACGCAACGATAGCGGCTGCGCTGCCAGCCGTAACAGTCGCCAGCATACCAAGCCCAGTTGCAATCGCAGAAATTCCTACTCCTGCTGCCATCAGACCTGCACCAATGCCAAGCACGGCAATGCCCAATAAAGCGAAAGATGCTGATAACCCAAGAATAGAAGGAACAAGAGGCTGAAGAACAAGCCCCGCAACACCAAGTATTGTAAATGCCCCTGCAAGTGTCACTAGACCTTTTCCAATCTGTTCCCAGCTCATGCTTCCAAGTGATTTCAGCGTCGGTGCAAGAATTGCCAAAGCCCCTGCTGCGACAATCATGGCCGCACTTCCGCCAATAGTACCTTTCATAGCATTAAGGCTTACTGCAAGGATAGCCAAAGAGCCGCCCATGGCAACTAATCCTCTAGCAATTTCATCCCATTTCATGCCGCCCATATCCTTCAAAGCACTTGCTAATACTTTTAACGCTGCACCAACAACCAATAACCCAGTACTGAGCGAAACCATATTTTTAGGCAGCAAACGCATAGCGATTGTAACTTCCGTCAACGCTCCCGCCATAGCCGCAAGACCTCTTCCAAGATGTTCCCAACTCATATTTCCAAAATCTTTTATAGCGCTCGCAAATATCTTCATTGACGATGCGAGTATTACCATAGCAGTCGCAGTAGATATTACCTTCTTGGCGTTTCCAGTAAGTTTCGTAAATGCCGAGATTTCAAGAAGCAGAGCACCAACACTGGCAAGACCTTTTCCGATTTCTTCCCACGACATTCCGCCAAATTTCTTCACAGCGGATGCGAGAACCACCATAGCCGAGGAAAGGATCAAGATTCCCATAGATGTGCTTGTCATCTTGCCATCCAGTTTCGCAAACCCAAGAAACAGGGCAAGTTCGGCCATTAAACCTCCAATAGCCACAAGTCCCTTGACAATTCCCTCCGGATTTATAGAAGATAATTTCTTGAGTGCGCTTGCTAATATCAGAACTGCCGCACTAATGCTTATCATTGCTGTACACGCTTTGAATGTGCCGGTTAAATCGCCGCTTATCTTACTGAATATAGCAAGTGAACCCATCAACTCGCCAAATAACGCAGTAATTGCCCCGAGAGAAGCTGTCAATTTCTCAGGTTTAATTGTCGCTATCACCAAAATTGAAGCAGCCAAAATGCCAATCGCACCTGCAATCTTCAACAAAGTTCCAGCTTTGAGATTCTGTTGATATGCCTCGAAACACCCTCTTACGGAATCCAGAATACCAGTGACATTTTCAAGAATATCATTTACTCCGTCTAAGGAATCCTCTATGCCGCCGACAAAGTTCTTAACTCCCATTAGAATGCCAGCAAGCAGACCGCCATTCAAGATGTCAAGACCTGCACTAATATCACCGCTTCTGAATGTACTCGCCAAAGCTTCACCTATACCGGAACATGCTTCGGAAATCTTGCCTCCTATTGTCTGGACAACACTCCATATCGTTTGCATGATATCTAAAAAACTTTCAAAGCTTGGCATTTTGATTTTCTGTGTAACTATTGAAAAGAATTCTTTTATCTTCAATATTGCAGGTGTGATGAAAGTGGTAACTTTCTTTACCGATTTTGCGAATACGTCGGTATCCTTTATACTATCCCTGAGACCGCTAACCCAGTCGCCCCAGGAGCCGGTAACATCTAAGATGCCATCGCCGAATCCCGTGAGATTCACAACCAAATCCTTAACGCCCCCGGCAATTGCCTTTATAACCGTCAGCCCTATATCCAGAGCTGCGAAAAATCCTTTAAATGTGGATTTTACTTTTGCTGACTGTGATTCGCTCAGCTTGAGGTGGCTTGTAAACTCTTTGAGTGATTTTGTAATGTTGTATAAGTTCTTAGCCGTCATCGGAGGAAATATTTCCCTGAATGCTTCCTTAACGGGTTTTACAACGCTGGCTAATCCTTCAAAAGCATTTCGGAAAGCATCTATAAGTTCTTCTCTGCCACCCATATCTTTCCAGCCCTGCAACATAGAATTACGGGCATCCGACTGGGCATCAATGAACCCTCCCAATACCTGGCTTAATTCCGTCCAAAGCACTTTTGCCTCCTCAAAGTCACCAAACAAGGTTTCCCATGTCTGTGCCCATCCAGAGCCAACCGCTTCTTTCAGTGTGTCCATAAGCTGTGAATGTCTTTACATCCTGTGCGGCAGCAAATGCTTTCTTTCCTATCTCTGTATTTTCATCTGCGTAATCTTTTAACGTATTCACGAGAACTTCTGTCGTCATCCATTGATGGGATAAACTATCATTGAAATTCTGTGTAGCGCTGATTGTTCCTTTCATCAAAGCGCCATTTGCATCTTTTGTGAGAACCTTATACATTCCGTCTGATTGTTTCTCTACAGTTCCTGCTGCCTCTGCTGCCTTAAGCAACTGATTCTTGAATTCAACAGTTGCCATATTAGCGTTTTCTATTGATTTCCAGTCAATCAACTTAACGCTTCCCGCTGAAAGTGCCTGGGAGAAATTATACATGGCTCTCGATGCCTCATCAGCATTTGCACCTGATACAGCGGCTTCATTACTGATACCTTTGATTGCCATTACGGCATCTTCTAACTTGACACCGGCATTTGTAAACTTGCCAATGTTGTTGGTCATATCAGAAAATGAATAAATTGTTTTATCTGAATATGTGTTCAGTTCATTCAAATACTTGTTCACTTCTTTTAGTGACGCCCCGGTACTTGCCATAATTGTCTGTACGGACCCCATTTTGAGTTCATACTCGGCAAATCCCTGATGAATCGGTTCAAGAGTAAAGGAATCTACGAGCTTCTTTCCGGCGTTGACCACTGAGTTTGTGATGTTCGCCAATGCTGTGATTGCCACCACTTCAAGTGCCGAAAACCTGCTCTTAACAGTTTCTACTGCACTGCTTAGCCCTGATATGTTAATCCCTTTTGCAGCTTTATTGACCTCTTCGAGACCTTTTGTTGCTCCATCAAGCTTCAAAGACTGTTTAAACTTGTCGAGCGTACCCATGGTAGTCTGCACGCCCTTCTCGAACTGCTGATTATCAAATCGCATCTCGACAATGCGCTGTTCAACAGACTTACTCATAGATTTGTTACCTCCCTCCAAGCTTCATTTGCCATCTTATCGAAAATTGGTTGTATGGCCGGATTGATGTAATCTCTTCCCGCCACGTATCCGCCGCCTTTTGTCCCATGCCCATACTGTAAAATGATCGCAATGTTCACACCGTTGCTTATATTGGAATTGGTGAATGCGATAGTTGTTTCTTTCCCGTTATGGGTTATCTCATAATCCCAGGAAGCTGCTGTCAAACCGCTGTCCTTTGGCGTTGCAGCGGCGAGAGCCGCAACCCCCGCCTGCCCATAACGCTCCAGCACGTTGAGATAATCCAGCTTCAAAAGAGAATTAAAAAACTTCTCCGTTTTGGAGAAGTCGCCTTTATGCCGGAACGTTATGCCGCTCATAATTTACACCCTTTCTGTAATATCCAAAGAAATCCACCCGTCTCTGTCATCCGCATAGGACTTCAAAAGCCCCCATCCAGAATCCGAGCCTTCGCCGGGCTGTACTTCCACGATTGTAAAGACTCCAATTCCGGTGTACTTCCCCGTTTTGGAATGATTGGTTCCCGGACCCTTTCTGATGTTCAGATAGGAAGTATTTACCCTTACTAAAAAGGGCTCAAAAATATCGGTTGACGAATATAAGACACAGCCATTCTCGTCGAACACGCTATAGCCAGGATTCTCATCCGCACAGTCCCTTGCATATTCCATAACCTTGAATGCCCCTTTCTGAGAG
>OFGD01000970.1_pt1 | contig 16021 bp, 23 predicted proteins | sample 1521671 | NCBI WGS metagenome assembly OFGD01 (sample SAMEA3504114, study PRJEB24116) | mouse gut metagenome | biome: mouse gut; feature: mouse-associated habitat; material: faeces | place: Denmark | collected 2011 | reverse complement strand
CCGCTGAGAGTCGTATGAGGGCACCCAGGCTAGGTCCTTTGGCACCGCGCTCGACGTGACTTACATACGGCGGGGATAGGTCAGACAGTTCGGCCAGCCTTTCCTGCGACATGCCTGTCTCCAAACGGCAGGCCCGTATGCGGCCTCCGACCGTCTTTAAATCAATTGCCATGTTCTGCCTCCAGGTCCCGCACGACATCCTTCAGGTTGTCGGTATCCGACTCAAGAATGATGGAGTACCATCCCCTGGCGTTTGGGCACTCACGCTCAATGCGTAAGAAACCTGTTCTGACGTGCGTCTCAATCAGGCGATGCCGCATAAGGCTGTCCTCGTCCTGGTTGGTAACGGCAGTCGTGAAAACGATAGAGGACGGCACAATGTCGGCGGTCAAAATGCCTTGAGCAGCCAGGTACTCGCCAAACATCCCCATTGTATATATCATTGCTGTTCCGTTGTCGACTGGGCCGAAAGCCGAAACGATAATACAATCATTGCCGCAATTGCGGTAGATTCTGTATGCACCAGCGTGAAGCATTTCTAGCGGGCCGGGGTCCTCTTGTAAGGCAGTGAAAGCTCGCCGCATCAGTTCCGGGTCAGCAATGGCCTGGATGGTAGCTTCTCTATCCATAATTATCCCCCGTCAATCGCCATGATTCTCTCGCTCCTGTACCAAGGTTTGACCTATGTCTTGGATGACCTCATCCATGCTGGTGGCATCCGGGCCGAGTATGAGTGCAACCCAACCCTCTGTGGCCTTAAATCGCCGTCTGGTGCAGGAGCCGTCAGGGAGAACACATTCTGCCACCATCGGATACCGCAAGGTGCTGTAGTTGTATATCTCCGGGTCGCTGGTGACGGCAAGGCAGGATACCGTGAGTTCTGTATCCATGAGCCCCGCCCGGTTGATGTATTTGGCGGCACGACCGATGGAAAACATAACCCCCATCCGAGGCTCCAATGGCCCAAAATCGCTGGCGATTATAAAATCTCTTTTCCCGTTGTGATAGAGGCGGTAGGTCACATCATAGCCCAGTAGAGATTCCTCCTCTGAGAGCACAAGCTTCAACTGGCCAGGGTCTTCTCGGATAGCCTCAAAGGCCCGGCGGACCAGGGCGGGGTCAGAAATGGCCTGGATAATAGTTGCTTTATCCATAATTATTTCCCTCTCTCTTTGTTTTTTTGGTGTATCCCCATCTCCAAACGGAGCGACCATATGCGCTGACCAACGGCGACGTAATCAATAGTCATGCGTCTTACTCTCCATATCTTGCAGGATATCCTCCATGGTCTTGTCCTCGTCCTTGATGATGATAGACCACCATCCTCCTTTGGTTTTGATTTCTTTAGTTTCCCTAGAGCCATCGTCGAGGATGCTGGTGCCCATCACCTTATGACGAATAGACAGATACCCAATACCCCTATCGTCAATTCCAGGGTCGGACGTGACCGTCAAGAGAAATGCGGTAAAATCGTCGTCCAGCTTGCCCACTGAGTCCAAAAACTGCCCCGCCATGGACATCGTCCACATCATTGCATGCCCGGTGTCAACGGGGCCGAAATCGGACATAACAACGTAGGTATCATCGCCGTTATGGTGGCTGTGGTGGATGCAACAGGTAGCGGAATAGCCCAGAGTGTTGTCAACAGACACGTGTACCAATTTCAGAGCCCCTGGGTCGGTCTTGAGAGCAGCGATGGCCCGGCGGGCCACGCTGGGACTGCCGATGGCCCCGAGAATAGCTTTTTTATCCATGATAGTTCTCCCTTCTTGTATTTTGTTCTCGTTTATATATAAAAAGCCGCTACCCCTCATAAAGGAATAGCAGCTTGAAAGCAATATAAAACTACGACCAGCGGTGCTGGAAAAAGGACGTGCTTCAAAAGCAATATACAAACGATTACTTTATTAGTATACCTCCACCTGTGAAGCAAGTCAATGGCAGGCCTTGCCATTGCATGTGTTAAAAATAACATCATTTTGAGTGTTAATTTTAACATCACTCAACAGCCCGAAAATCCAGTAAAATCAAGGATTTTGGCCGCGTTTACCTTGTCCGCGCCGGACACGGTATTACTATGTCCGGGGCGGACATAGTAGCGAAAAAATATTTGTAAAAATGTTGACTTCAGCAAAAAGAACGATATAATAATAGTGTAATCGTTTTATATGCTGTGTTGGCAGCACGTTTTGAAAGAATACCTTAGAAGGTATCGTACTTACAATAATAAAGATTCAAGTGTCGAGTGCTCTGTAAGCTGCTCGGCACTTTTTATATATAGAAATGAGTTATCGCTACCTAAAAGTAGCCCGCCGCAGCCCTCGGACAACGGCTGCTCCCGCCAGCAGGGATAAGTAAAACGCTGGAGCTCCCCAAGGGGGAATGCTGGTTATTTTGCTGCGTGGCAGGAAAATAACCAGCTATCTGGACTATGACTAGCCACCATAGCCGCAGATTACTGGGTTGGTTGCATCCCCGACGATACAGTCAAATATGCGTGGCGAACTTAACAGGCCGTTCTGGTCATGGCAGCGGATATTTCTGCTGATATTATGGATTTGAGGGTATGGAAATGGGAAGTGTTATCTATGAAGTCATGCAACACCAGATGGACACCACTAGAGTTCGATTTGCTCAAAACAAAAAGACTGGTGAATATGAAAAGGTGGTGCTAAACAGGCCCATTACCGAGTCCACCCTCCAAAGCTATCGCACCATTGCTTGTAATTACCTCAAATATTGCAAGGCCAATCACCGGGTCACCATCACTGATAAGCGGGGGCGGATGCGCGATCGCGCTTGCCGGCACATCGAGGAGTGCCGCCCCCATATCCAAGCATATATAGACCATCTGACGTCCCAGGGCAAAAGCCCATCTACCGTCCATACCTATGCTGCGGGACTTTGTCATTTTTATGGCCTCCCGTTGGCCGAGTATGAACTGCCCCGACGCCACACCGCTGACTACACCCGTGGCCGAGGCGGCAAGGCGAGTTCTGCCCGACGAGATGCCCAGGCGGAGGTCTCACCCCGTCTAGCCGCCCTGGCGACCGCTGTGGGGTGTAGGCGGGCTGAATACGCTGCCCTGCGGGGGGATGACCTAGTCACGGATGAGCGCGGGCACCTGTGTGTTCGCATCCGTCAGGGCAAGGGCAATAAGCACCAACTTCAACGGGTGCTGCCGCAACATGAGGATTTGGTGAAGGAATACTTCGATGGTTCTTCCAATTATATTTTTACGAAAAGAGAAATGGCCAACAAAATTAACCTCCACGCCCAGCGGGCGGCGCTGGCGTGGGAAGCGTACCAATACTATAAGCACCGCCTGGACACTGAGCCAAAGTACCGGGAGCAACTCCGTGCGGAGCTCCAGGCTCGCATCAATGCTTCAAATCAGCATAACATAGAAGCTGCCAAGAAGAAGGGCAAGCGGTGGGACGGGGTCCGATGGGACGAACGGGAATTTAGTGGCACATACCACCTGAGGGGCAAAAACCGGGCCCTGGCCCAGCGGCTCGGTCGCCCGCTCTGTTATGACAAGGCTGCTCTGCTGGCAGTATCCATTCTGCACCTTTCTCATTTTAGAAACGATGTCACAATAGCAAGTTATATTCTTGCTAAAAGTGCAGCCCGGAAGGACGGTTAAGCATCCTTTCGGGCTGCTTTTTCTAATCTTTGGGTGGTCTCAATCAATCGGACTTGGTCTCTGACATTGTCTATCACCAATGGCAACAGTGGGCGCGGTACGCCGCTGAGCAGGACGCTGAGCTGCCGGGCAGTTGTCTCTTCGTCCAGGTCAGGACCACGGAGAATAGTGTCGGTGGTCACACCCAATACGCTGCAAATTTTGAGAACTGTTTCAAGCGAGGCCCCCATCCTGCCGCGCTCAATGTCGGTGAGAAATTGTGCACTGATGTCAACTTTTTCGGCAAAGACCTCTCGAGTCATCCGTGCTGATTCCCGGGCTTCCCTGATTCGAGCCCCAATTTTTATATTTAACGGCTTGTAGAACTGCCTCATTGCTTGTCCCCCTGGTATAGTGCGTTCCCCTCAGTCTATTGTGGGCTGTGATATAATAGTATGTGGCATAGCACTTAATATATTGTACTTTGCACTCAACCGTGGTATGATAGGGAGGGTATGAAGATGGGAATACAATATGTGGGATGGACGATTAGCGCTATTTCTGTCGGATATCTTATCTATACACTGGTCCGGCCCGTCATCGTAGGAGACAGGCTGCGCATCACCCTACCATGGCATCCGGCCAGAATCGGGGAAGAAGCTGTGGTTATTAACCGGGGAAAACGCATAGCGGCTACTGTGATAGCTACCGGCGGCGACTTGCTCCTCCCGGGCGGATGGGTTTGCTGCCTGCCACCAGAGGGGGCACCAGCCGCCGATACCGTGTACGGGGCGCTCGCTGAGCTTCCGGAGGTAATAGAGGTGCCCATTGACCACATCTGTATCTGCCACAACGGTATAACCACCATAGTGCCGCTCAAGGCCCGGGTAGGGGCCATTCTAATCTAATTGAGGAGGATTTCAAGTATGGTTTGCCAGATGACAAAAAAAGAAAGTGATCTTCGGCGGTGTGCATTTATGATTTTGCATGACCAGTGCCCCCCGGATCGTAAGCATTATCTGTGCATGAAACAAGAGGATGACACCGGGGATTGTACCCTGTGCTGGGACAATTATCTGTGGGGCGTCATAGCAGGAAAGATTGAACTGCCCAAAGAGGAGAGGAGGGCAATAATATGATCGAGATTGAGAAAATGAGGCGGTACATCGAGAAGTACAAAGTCCCCTGTACCCCACGCTACGACGCTTCAATCAATGAGATTATCGCTATTGCGTCGGGAATGTCCCCCATAGAGGCCGCAAATTTCGCCTTTGTCTATGGCCGGGCTAAGGGTTACCGGGCGGAAAAGCAGAGGGGAGGAGGGCAGAATGAAGATCACCATTGCCTGCTTACCGGAGGAGGAACGGGAGGCCGATCTAATCAACCGCTTTGTCCAGGGGTTATTGCCTATCGAAAAGGTCCGCAAAAGTGACCGCCACCCGCCATTTAAGCACTTCTATTTGACCACTAAGAAGGCCGAAACCCCTTGCAATTCAATGGAAAAGGCTTGACCACACCCCCACATTGTGGTAAAATGTCATTGTGAATAAGGCATGAGTACCGCCCGCAAGGGTTAGCCAATAAAAGGCATGGGAAACAGCAAAAGACGCTGTTCTCATGCCTTTTTTCATATATTCAGCCTACCCAGGCGTAAAACGGAGGTTTTAACATGAGCGATACCATCAACACCAACCAGAATCCGGAGCAGCAGCCCACCACTCCCACCCCGGAGGCCAGCGGGGGACAGGGCGGCGAAAGGACGTTCACCCAATCTGAATTAGACCGCATCGTGCAAGAGCGCCTTGCCCGCGACCGGGCCAGCCGTTCCACCGCCTCCGACCGGGAGCGCGACCTGGTGGAGCGTGAACAGAAGCTGGCGGAACGGGAAAAGGCCTTTGAGACCCAGCAGTTTAATACCGCCCTGGAGCGGGCGCTGGCGGCCGCAAGGGCCAAGGGCATCAAGGCCGTTCTGCCCTACCTTGACATGGACAAGCTGTCCATGAAGGACGGGAAGATCACCGGCCTGGATGAGCAGTTTGAGGAGCTGAAAAAGAGCGCGGAGACGGCTTTCCTCTTTGAGCCGGAGTCCGTTCGGACTACCAGTTTGACCCATCAGTACGGCGGGGAGGGTTCGGACAATGACGCTTTTGCAGCTGCGTTCAAACCGAAAGGACGAAAATAAAATATGTCTATTGAGCTCGTTGAGAAGTTTTTACCCTATGTGGATGAGCAGTTCTCCACGGAAAGCAAGAAAGCCCTGCTGACCAACCAGGACTTTGACTGGGAGGGTGCTCACAGCGTGCGGATTTACAAGATCAGCACGTCCAAGATGAACGACTACGGGCGCAAAGGCCCCGCCGATGGCCAGTGGTCCCGGTATGGCGAGGTTGCCCCGCTGAGCGCCACAACGGAGCAGATGACGCTGAAGAAGGACCGCTCCTTCACCTTCGTGATCGATAAGCTGGACGAGGACGAGACCGCCCGACAGCTTTCGGCGGCGTCCGCCCTGGCCCGGCAGAATCGGGAAGTGACCATTCCTGAGGTCGACGCCTACACCTACGGCGTCATGTGCTCCAAGGCCGGGGGCCGGCCTGAGACCTATAAGGCCCTGACCTCTGCCACCGTCTACGAGGCGATTTTGGCGGCGTCCCAGGCCCTGGATGACGCCCAGGTTCCCGAGACTGAGCGGGTACTTGTGGTGACCCCGGCCACCTACGCCCTGATGAAGAAGTGCAAGGATATCACCATGGAAACCGATGTAGGCAATGAGCTGCGGCTTAACGGCGTGATCGGCATTGTGGACGGTATGCACGTGCAGAAGATCCCCGCCAACCGCCTCCCCACGGGCTTTGAGTTCATGGTAGCCCATCCCTGCGCCACTGTGGCCCCGGTGAAGCTGGAGGATTTCAACATCCACAACAACCCGCCCGGCATTTCCGGCACGCTGGTGGAGGGCCGGGTGGTCTATGACGCCTTTGTGCTGGAGAACAAGGCCAAGGGTATCTACTACTACGGCCAGCCCATCACCGCCCCCACCCCTGAGGAGCCGGGCGGCGAGGGGTAAAGCCCTATGGCAAGGCGTAGGCTGAACTTGTCCACCCCGCGGGATATCCGAAAGTCCGCCAACCGGGTAGCAAATATGCTGCTCAATGGGGAGATCGGGGCCAAGGCGGGACAGGCCGTCATATCCGCTTGCAAGGTCTGTTTGGAATCCATTCGGACGGATAAGCAGGAGCGGCGGCTGGATGAGCTGGAAAAGCTGGTAAAGGAGATGAGGCCAAGTGACGGCCTTTGAGCGGCGGCTGGAACGCCTCGCGGCGGGTATGCTCAGGCCACCCCGGAAAATGACCTTCGTCTATGAGGATGGGGAGCGGGTGAAGGTCGTGGGCTTCCTGGCGGGAGCAGCGCAGAACACGAAGCGGGGCGGGCTGGTGGACGTGCTGGGCGCGCCCGATGGGCTGAAAAACTTCTTCCTCTGTTCCCAGGGCAGTATCGAGGAGCTGTTCAGCGAGGAGGGCGCAGAAAATGAAGCTGTTGGACACAGTGAGGGAATATGCCCGGAAGCACCCGCAGACCGTCCGGCTGTGCTGGGTGAACCACAGGATGGCGGTATGTGAGGCCAGCGAGGCGGTGAAGATCTGCGCTGTCCCCCATGCGGCCGCCTGTATCATCGGAGCTGTGGCCGATGACCAGGCTATGGAGGATCTGCTGAACAGGCTCATTGATGGGGAATAATTTTCCCTTATGTTTTCCCTTTAGCGCCCCGCTATCCCCTGCATCCGCTTTCTACGGAATTCCGTGAACCCGTTGCGGCGCAAGGGGTTCATGGGGACTCAATCATCCAAAAGCTCCGCCAGTGGGATCGGCTCCGGTGCCCGGAAAACCTTTCGGACATGGTGGAAGTGTTCCTCCCCCAACACACCGAAAAACAAAGATTCAACCGTCGCAACATCCTGTTCATCCAGTGCGTGCAGCGCGTCGCTCAGCTCTGCCAGCAGGCCGTGCCCCTCCGGCAGGTTCGAGGGCTGGACAGGCCGGGTCCAGTCGATGACCCGCCAACCGGAAGTGAGGTCATAGTACCGGTAGCTCAGGTCCATGCACTCTAGGCAGCCGTTTTCAATATACGCCAGCCAGATGTAACGCCCGCAGGCTTCCACGACGATCACGACGCCATACCGCGGTCTCGCCATGCTCGGGACCTCCACCTGCACCAGGTCCCCGGAGCGGAAGGGGATCGGGAAGGTCGTAAGGCCAGTGCCGTAGCTGTGAATGCGTTCGGCCTCGTAGCGAATGCCCAGTTCTTTGTACCCGTCTTTCCGGACAGACTCCAGATACCAGGGATCGAAATCCTGTATGATGATTTTTCCGTCCACCAAAAAGATGTTCAGGCCCAAAACAGACTGCATTTTACCGTCCACCTCGGCCCATTTTTCAACGTACCCCCTGAAATCTATCCCATCGGGATACCCCAAAGGAGGATCCTCATAGTACCCCTCGTACTCCTTCAGGTAGTCCGTCAGCTCCTCATAGGTTCTGAATACACCCTGAACACCGCAGGGGTCGTGGTCCAGGGGATCGTCCTTCCACCACGTCTCCTGGAAGATAAACACCTGCTCCGGACGCCGGCTGTGCAGCTCCTCAAAGGCCCAGTCGTACAGCTTGAGCAGGTCTGTAAGGATCGCTTTGTCCTCCTCGCGATCCGCCTCCCGGAGTAAAGCCGTTAAAGCGGCATATTTGTCCACGATGGGGCGGCAGCCGCCGTCAATGATGCCCGCCTTTTCCTCGACGGTGAGGGGGCGGGCGGTGCGCATATAGTCCCTGATTTCCGGGGAGAGGACCCAGTCGTATACGTCCAGTTTGGTTTGGCCTTCATCACACATAAAACTCCTCCATGGTATCTAAGCACAGGCAGCCTAACCGCCCTCCCTTGAACACGCACCCGCAGTCGATGTCGATCCAGGTCTCCCGCCGGAGGATCTTGTCCCCGCCGCCCAGGAGTCGGGTGGATGTGTGGCCGAACACCAGAATTTCGTCCGGGTAATAGGCCGTGTCCAGCTCGGGCCGGCCGAACAGGAAGTCCTCCAGCCCGTAGTCCTCTAGCGCTTTGTCCGGGGAGAAATGCCCCAAGCCGGAGTGCAGCAGCACAAAATCTCTGCCCCCAGCCTTGATGCGAGCAAACAGCTCCATCTCCCGCAGGTACTCCAGAACATCCTCCCGCTCCTCCTGGCTCAGCTCCTTGAGACTCCGGATGGTAACGTTGCCCCCGTTGGCAATCCACTCACTGAGGGCGGCGATCTGAGTTTCGTCCAGGGCGGAAAGGCTCTGGTTCGTGACATCCTTCATCAGCCACGGGAGGCACACGGCGGCGGTGAACTCATGGTTGCCCAGGAGGGGGAACACGTTGGGGCGGAGCATCGTGTCCTGTAGAATTTTAATGCCGTCCGGCCCCCGGTCGATCACGTCCCCCAGCACATAGAGGGTGTCCCTTGGGGCAAAGTCGATGAGGGACAGCATCTCCTTGTACTTGTCAAAGCAGCCGTGGAGATCGGACATCACATAAATCATCTCACCGCCTCCTCATCAGGAAGATTCCTCACCCCAGCCGGATCAGACCGCCGTCCTGGGGCTGCACCATGATCTCGCTGACACCGTCCTCCATCTCCGACTCCACATAGGCATAGACCAGACCGGAGCTGTTGATGTATTTTTGCTCACCTTTCCAGTCTGAGGATGCGGGGGACACAAACAGCAGGCTCCAGCATTCCCCGACCATAGGACTATCCGCCCAGAGGACGTGGTAGACCAAGCACTCATACTCCTGCTCGAACCGTTTCACTCGCTCACAGATTTCATCGTCGGATGAATGAAGAAAGACCTGATCTCCGATCTGCTGGGACAGGCTGACCGATCCATCCTGTTCAAACTCCCGGACCGTCTGAGCATCCAGCTTCAAAAGCTCCATGCGGGAAATGGCCTCCCGTTTCATTTCCTCCATAGACGCCTCTTTTTTGTAAATAGACATATTCACGCTTCTCCTTATTTTTCTGACGATTCATAGCTTGCGGCTCTTTCCAGGACCTCCCGCTGGGCGCGTTCCACGTCTGTCTGCCGCACGAGGACACACGCGTCCATCTCGATCTCCAATGCCTCCCGTTCTTCCGGGGAGAGGACAGATAAAACATGATCCTGTACCGCGCCGCTGGCATATTTCAAAGCAAGCGCAACGGTACGATCTCCAAAAGCATAATGATCGTCATATGTATCCCGAAGCAGCTTTTCGCACAGCGGAAGGGAGAGCTCTGCCAATGCGTCAAACTCCGGCAGGCGGGAAGTCTTTTTGACCTCCCGTTCCCGCTTCCGAATCTCCTGGCGGATGGTTTTACGGAGCTTTTCCCGGTATTCCACGCCGAAGTATCCCCCTACAGCCAGAGCCAGCCGGTCTCCCCACTGCCGGAAGCTCCCTCCATCCTCATGCTCATGGAGAAACCTCAAGTATGCCAGGATCCCCTCGGCAATCACCACATTTTGCAGAAAGCCGGCTCCAGTGTAATCCCCGGCGATCAGATACTGAGCGAACAAGTCCTCAAGCAGCAGCTCATCATCCGTACTCACCAATTCGATGGCATCATGCAGGCAGGTGCGGAAAAAAGGATTTGGGTTCTGATCTGCATGGTCGCCCCCAATGGCCAGCACGCCATTTTTTCGGACGTCTGTCCAGAAATGAAGAAGCACCGTAACCGTCTCCAGGCAGGCATCCTTTTCCGCATCAGTGCAGCGAAGGCGCTGGGAAAGATACTCCATATTTTTGATCAGCATGTTCGTCCCTCCTCGAATGACTGGGAAAAGATCCCGCACAGGCCTTCAATCTCTTCCCGGCGGGCAATGACAGAAAGCCAATCCTCCGGTATATCATCTCCATATTTCAGCCCGGCCAGCCCTCCGGCCACAGCGCCTGTCGTGTCTGTGTCCTCCCCCAGGTTGACGGCCTCCAGCAGACAGGTGCGGAAGCTGTCGTGCCGCTCCAGACACCACAGCGCGGCTTCCAGTGTGTGGAGCACGTATCCGCCGCTGCTGATCTCTGACTTGGGCAGGGCGGGGAGGAAATCGGGTTCGATCCTCTGAAAGGTGTCCAGATGGGACGCGAACTTCGGCTGATCGTGGTAGAACTCTTTGGCGGTCTTGATCCCGCCCCACACACTGGTTTTTCCGCAGAGCAGCTCATTAGCAGCGGCGCAGTATAGCCCGCAGGACATCAGGCTGATGGGATGGGCATGGGTGAGGGCGGAGGCGTTGTGGATGATCTGGTAGGCCTCGGTCATCCGTGGGAAGTCCGGCCCCATGGTGCGGTGGAGATACAGAGCCATGGGCAGAATACGCATTAGGGAGCCGTTGCCGTTGTCATATTTCCCGGTGCCGCCGCATTCCAGCGGGGGAGTGCCGTGGGCAAATCTAATGAGGGCCTGCTGGGTGGCGACGCCTATGTCAAAGACCTTCCCCTGGGCGGTCATGTACCCCTCGTTGGCCCAGCGCAGGTACTGGTCCATCATGTCCGCGTAGTCCACGTCCTTTGTCAGGCTCTCCATCAGGCACAGGGCCATAGAGGAATCGTCCGACCAGGTTCCGGCGGGCTGGTGATGGGTTCCATAGGCCCGCATCCCGGCCACGGGATCGCGCTCCAGTTCCTCCCGTGAACGGAACTCCACCGGCACGCCCAAAGCGTCGCCCACAACGAGGCCTAGTATCGCTTTTTTTACGGCGTCTTCAAACATCATGATTTTCACCATCCTTGAAATCGTTCAGCTGCGCGGTGTTCTGAATGTGGTGCGTTTCTTCCAAAACACGAAATACAGCCAGGGACAGTTCATAGAGTTTCCTCAGATCAGTATTGTGGGGCGGCATACCGCCCAGGCCGTCAGGCGGCGGAAGCTGCTCCAGAAAGGCATCCGCCCTCTGTCTGGGTGAACATCCCAGCAGCATGGCGGTGAGACGATCCAGCAGAAGGCAGGGGAGAGCAAACTCCCGCCCGCACCTGAGATAGGCGTTTTGCAAAAACGGCAGGGTAAAGTCCCTGTCAAGGAACAAAAAGGGGCCGTCCAGTTCTTCCAACTGGCTGACTGCCTCGTCAGGGGAGAGCGCCTGTTCCAGAGCCTGGTTGATGATGCCGGTCAGTTTCTCCGCCCAGGGACTGAGCGGCTGGCGCGGACGGATCAAAATCTCCCGCTCCTCCGTGATACTGAAGTCCTCCATACAGGCCAGTCGCAGGGCAATGATATCGTCCTCCTGCCGGTTCAGCCCGCTGGTCTCCACATCCAGCAGCCACCAAAGGCCGCTCCACGCTGCGGGCTCAGTTATATTGCATACAGGGAGATGCTCACTTGTTGTTGTCATGCTTCCAGCCTCCGCAGATTCATTGCTCACCCAAGTCCCAGATATCCACGCTGTGCTCCTCCCAAAAGTCCATAAAGGCGCTCATACGCGGGGAAGGGCCATTTCCCTTGCGATGGCAGTAGATCAGCACATGCCGCGATCCGGCAGGGCAGATATCCAGGTACTCTTCCAGATATGACTGCATCGCGGGGTCTACAAACAGGACGTTCCTTCCGGCTCGTTCCGCTAAAGTCTGCGCCCTCCAAGCGGTAGCCGTAGCCCTTCCGTCGCGGGCGCTGCAGCCCAGCGAGGCAGCCGCCTGCCGGAAGGTGAGACGGCGTTCCTTATCCGCACGGGAAATGCAGAAGAACACCGCCCCGTCATACTCCCGCATTTTTTCCTCAGCAAACTGCTGAATAAGCCGTTCCATTTCCTCCGGGGCATCGGTGTCTCGGGGCAACTGAACAGCTTCCCACATATTACCACCTCATTCTTGGCATCGTCTCCAGCCCATAAGTGCCGGGGATCTCGTAGGACCACCGCCCCGGCTCATCCGGCCACTCCCGGCTGTATGAGGCGCGGTAGCCCAGCTTCTCCAGCTCCTGAAAATCCCGCTGCCGGGTGCGGTCGGAGCAGTCTGGAAAAAGCTCCCGGTAGAGCTCCCGCTTGTTCATGCCGTCAGAGTCGTCCTCCTCCGCCATCCGGATCATGAGAAGGCACAGCCGCCGGATCCGTTCCAGGTATTTCCGCCGGGTCTGGTTTTCCTCCTCTGCCATGGGCCGAAGCTCCAGGCTCACCGGATAGAAGGCCTTGGCATTTCGGTCGTACCGCATCTCCAGGACCCCCGCCCGCTCCAGCAGGCGGATGTCCCGGAGGGAGGTCTTTTCGCTGACTTCAAACTGCTGCTTCAGCTCCTGGAAGGAGACCTCCTGGCAGTTGAGGAACAGGTGGTAGACGGAGAGGATTCGGCTGGTTTTCGTCAGTTCCTCCATCATGACGGCAGCTTTCCCTCCTTTTTCATCCTGTCCAAGACGTAGAAACCGTCATAGCCGGACATTTGGCCTATCTCTCCTTCCAGCACTTGGGAATAGTAGGTTCCGAACACCCGGCTGGTCTCACCCCGCTCGCGTAGCCAGTGCCTGCCATCGTCCGAGTCATCGCTGCAAACCCTGACAGTCATGACCTCCGCGTCCTTCCAAAACTGCCCTGGCAGAGGACGCACCTTGACCTGCCCATAGCCAAGCTGGCAGGACTCATCCACATAGCTCTCACCCCGGATACCCCGAAGCTCTACCAGCGTCTTTCCCCGCAGGCCCACCACTTGATAGAAGGAGCAGCCGCTACCGCACTCATCGTAGCTGGAATGCTTAAAGATGTCTCCAATGCGGATGTTTTCGTTGGTCGGTCGCTTTGTGCCCATACAGTATCCCCCTTCGTTTCATGTCCGCCTGTGTTGTGAGGCCAGTATAGCACACGCCTGCCCCGCAGTATGACAAACGTCCCGACGCTTTTTCGGGAAGCGCATGACCGGCCTGAGCCGGTCACGCATTTGCTTACAGTTCGTCCAGATCCAGCGTCTGTCCGTCATGCAGGACCTTCACCCGATCCTTCCAGCGGGTGAAGGCCGGGATGGAGGCAAATTCATCCGCCCTCTCCGTGTGCATGGGGAGGATCCACTTGGGGTCCACGGTCTTGATGAGATTGGCGATGGTCTCCACATAGGCGTGGCCGCTGGTGTGCAGGGTTTCGTAAGGATGACCGCCGATGAAGCGCAGCAGGTCTTTGTCGGCGTGCTCCTCCTCCAGATACCCCTTCCACATGGAATAGATGATCTGTCCCTGGCCGTCTTTGTCCAGAAATTCCTCCCGCAGCTTGTCAAAGGGGCTGACGTAGGTGTCCGGGTGGGTATTTTTCCGCGCCAGCACCACAAAGCCGTCCCGCTCCAGTTCTTCCTTTGTAATGGCTTTGCAGTACACAGGGTATTTCATGGACTCCCTGATCTCCCGCAGTTCCGCCCACCGGCCGTCGCCTTTGCCCAGCACCCGTATCGTGGGGTGCGTTTTCGAGGCCCGGTATTCCTTGAACCCCCGCTCCTCCTGCATATCCCGCATGGCGGTGAGGAGGATGCGGGCCTGGTACAGGTCGCAGACGAAGTGCATCCCCTTGGGGGTGTTGTGGTAAAATTCCATGATGCTGTCCAGGTTGGTGGAGGACACCAGCACAAAGTTATACTTGTGTGTCTGGAACAGCATTTCCGCCCTTTGGCCCAGATCCTCCTCCGACCTGACCAGGGTGTCCCCAACCTCGCCGGTGCGGCTGAGCATGGTGCCCTCGGTGACCAGAAGATCCACCGGCTTAGGCACGTACTTCTGCACCATCCGTTCCATGCGCTCCACCTGCCCCGCGATGCCGTGGTTCCGGAAGTCCCCGGTGAACAGGATGGTCTTGCCTGCCGCCTGGATGCAGAACATATAGGCGTCCAGGGCGGAGTGGTCCACGTAGAGGGGCAGGACCCTGATGCCGGGAACGGGTGTCATCCATTTCCCCGGCTCATAGGTCCTCATCTGTTCCACGATGGCGCTGCCCTTTTCCGGCGCGTCCCGGTCGATGTAGGGGACCAGGATGCGCAGGATGTTCTTGGCCAGGGGGCCGATGTACATGGGAACACCCGGCGGAACTTTTTTGAACAGGCCGTAGTGGTCGCCGTGGTAGTGGGTGAACAGAACCGCGCCGTCCTGGCGGGAGCCGAACACCTTTTGGACCATCTCACGGTCCTTCGTTTGGGCATCTCCGTCCGTCCCCGGCAGGTTGGCCCCGAAGTCGATGAGGATGCGGTGTCCTCCGGCGCTGATCTCGGTGCAGCAGCCGCCGATCTGGTGGGTGCCGCGATGGATGGTCAGGTCCGCCATATCATTTCCCTGCCTTTTCCGGTAAATAGATGGCGGCAATGATGTCCGCCAGCAGCTGGGCAAGCTCGTCATTCGGATGCCGGTTCGGCAAATCCGCAACGAATTTTTTCAGGCTTCGGGGCTCTATTCCCTCATGGGTGCGTCGTCCATTCGGTGTCAGATAGATGACCTCCATTTGTTTATCCCAGAGTTTCTCCGGATAATCCACCAGCTTGCCCAGGGTATAGAGGTATTTCCGGGAACGGTATTTTTTTGATTGTGTCCATCTTTTTTCTCGAATCAGTGCCATAGCCTGTTCAGCGCAGTGGCCGTCTTGGGACTTAACTCCGTATTTTTGCAGAATCAAGTCAAAGGCAGTGCGCAGAGTTTCATTGGTCCAATGCTCATGCCCTCCCAGTTTCAGGTTAAAAACAGCCTTTTTATTCAGGATAGACAGCAACTGCCGGCCAATCTTATCGCCAAAGGATTTTTCCTGACTCTGACATTCTTCAAGATACTTCCCCGCCTGCTCGTCATTGTCGCTGCTGTCCGTAGTTTTTAGCTCAATGAGGTAAACCTTGTCGCCCGCAAGCACGTAGTCGATTTTTGTACCGATGCTCCCAAAGAGGTCCCCCCGTGGGATCGACATCTCCTTAGCCACAAGGGTTGTCCCCTCCACAAGCTCATGGATATATTTGGACAGCAGTGTGTCCAGAATGACCTCCGCCTTGATGTTTGGAGTGAAGTAGTCTTTGACCACCCATTCGCGGATGACACTTTCCAATGTTTCAGACATATGACAACCGTCCCTTCATAATTTATGGTTTCAACCAGGCGTATTGTCGGGTGCGCAAATCGGAAAGGCAGATCTTTTGCGATGTGGGGAAAACGGGGTGGACAAGCCCCTATTTCTGGTTGTTCTGCTCGCACCACGCCGCAATCTCCCTAATCAATTCCAGCGGTAACGGCTTGCAGTAGGGGATCTGAATGGTTCCTTTGCTGGTCTTGTAGTCCGTCAATCTGTCGGCAAACGCTTCCACGGCCTCCGGGCCGGGGTACAGGCCGATGTGCTTCTTGAACGCCGCGAACTGAATCAGGTTGCGGCCCTTCCAGTAGGTGGGCATACTCCAGGAGATTTTCT
>OFGD01000957.1_pt1 | contig 16254 bp, 9 predicted proteins | sample 1521671 | NCBI WGS metagenome assembly OFGD01 (sample SAMEA3504114, study PRJEB24116) | mouse gut metagenome | biome: mouse gut; feature: mouse-associated habitat; material: faeces | place: Denmark | collected 2011 | reverse complement strand
CCCTTCCCTGCCATCCCCCTTCCCCTCCGCCGCTTCCGGCGCACGATGCCCGGCTAAAAGGAGGGTACGCAGCCTTACAAACATGGATTTCCCTTCCTAGGAATATATTTTTCTGATTGTCTTTCATTTTCTTATGTTTTATAATTTTTAGGACTATAGAAAATACATAGGAAGGAATGAAAAATGCCATGTCTATTTTAAAATTGCGTCCTGCATGTAAAGAATACTTATGGGGCGGGAATAAATTGATTCGTGATTTCCATAAACAATATGAAGGGGAAAAGCTGGCGGAGACATGGGAATTATCCTGTCATCCTGACGGGCCGTCGGTGGTCGCGAACGGTTCATGGGCCGGGGCTTCTCTTGCGGAATATTTGGAATCCGCCGGGACAGAGGCGCTTGGGAAAAATTGCAGGAGATTTGAAGAGTTTCCGATTCTGATCAAATTTATCGATGCGAAGGACGACCTGTCCATCCAGGTGCATCCGGACAATAGTTATGCGCTGAAAAATGAAGGGCAGTATGGGAAAACGGAAATGTGGTACATTGTGGACTGCAAGGAGGGGGCCTTTTTGTACTACGGATTTGCAAAAGAGATTGAGAGGGAGGAGTTCCAAAGACGTATTGAGGATAATACGCTTTTGGAGGTTTTAAATAAAGTTTCGGTACAAAAGGGCGATGTGCTTTTGATCGAAGCGGGAACGATCCATGCGATCGGAAAGGATATTGTCATTGCGGAAATCCAGCAGAACTCCAATGTCACTTACAGAGTATACGATTACGGGCGTGTGGACGGGGAGGGCAGACAGAGGGATCTGCACATTGAGAAGGCGCTGGCCGTGACAAACCGCATTCCTTTGGTGAGAAATAAGCCGGTGTCCCCGCATCTGGCGAAATGTGATTATTTTACCGTTGATAAACTGAATCTGGACGGAAGAATGCTGAAAAAGGCGGGAGGCACCGTGTCGGAAGATTCTTTTGCCCATTTCCTGATCGTGGAAGGACAGGGGACGATTGCCTGCGGCGGCGGGACGGTGGATTTTGAAAAAGGGGACAGCCTTTTTCTGCCGGCGGGTTCCGGGGAATTTCAGGTGGAAGGGGAATGCGAAGCGCTGATAACGACGATCGGGGAAAAGGCAAACCCGATACGGATCGCGGTGGATATGACAAGCAGGCAGATTCAGGCCGGGCTGATTGATATGAATCATGTCTGCTTTGAAAAAAGGGAAATGGCGGTCGAACCGGGGGAGGATTATCGGATTACGGTCAGGAAGATCGGGGCGGCCATCATGGAAATGCTGGAGAAGAATGATTTGAAGGTGGATCATTGTATCGGGATCGGTGCCGGGCTTCCGGGAACGGTGGACCGGAAGAAAGGCAGGGTGATATATTCCAATAACATAGGATGGGAAAACGTTCCTTTTGTGAAAGAACTTCAAAAATATGTTCCGCTTCCTATATATATCAATAATAATGCGAATTGCATTGCTTTGGGAGAAATGGTAAAGGGAGCGGCAAGAAAGTACGTCAATACGGTGCTTCTTACTGTCGGAAACGGCATTGGAGGAAGCATTATCCTGGACGGGGAAATCTTTGAAGGAAGGATGCCGGGCGGGAGTGAACTGGGGCATATGTCGATCCAGATGGATGGTCCTGTGTGTACATGCGGCCGACGCGGATGCCTGGAAACGTATGCATCGATACCGGCTTTGCTGAAAGATGCGAAGGAAGCGATGGCACGGAATAAAGACTCTGCTTTGTGGGAAGTTTGTTCCGGGGATTGGGAAAAACTGACGGAGGATATGATTGTCGGCGCGGCCAGGGGAAAAGACAGGACGGCGGAAGAAGTTATATATCGGTATATCAGAAGCCTTTGTACGGGGATTACTAATATTACGAATATTTTCCGCCCGGACCTGGTTTTGCTTAGTGGAAATTTATTCAGTCAAAATGAATATTTGCTGGAAGAAATCCATTCTTTCATAGAAAAAGAATGCTTTGGGCGGCATGGAACGGGCGTGCCGGAAATAAAGGCGGTGAAAGACAGTAAGAATGCGGGTCTGACAGGGGCGGCCAATCTGATTTGAAAAATGGGGGAACTTTGTTTTTTTCCATGGATTTTTTCATTTATTTATAGTATAATTTTATAGGCTATAGTATAAATATGAAAGGCTAGTGTTTGGTATGTATGAGAATTGGAGTTCACAAAAAAAACCTGAATTTGTGATGATGGAGAATGCGGAATATTTGACGGAGCAGCATCAGGAAATCCTTCTGGGAAAAGAAGAGGGGCTGGATGTTTCGCTTTATTCCAACCCGGAGTATAACTGGCTCCAGATGGAACAGATCAGGATGGGGATCAAGGACAAGATTGATGTTTCTTCTTATGCGGATCCTTCTTACAGTTATGAAACAATGAAACAGATCCGGCTCTCCATTTATTCTTCCAATGACCTTACTCCTTATCTGGATCGGGGGTTTGTGGACGATGAGCTGGAACAGATCCGGCTTGCCCTGGAAGACGGGCTGCCGATCAATACGTGGCTGACCGATGACATGTATGTCCAGCAGATCTATGAGATCAGGATCGGCCTTTATGAAGGACTGAATGTTTCCGCATATGCCAATTCCCAATATAACTGGATGCAGATGAAGGAAATCCGTCTTGGGCTGGAGAAGAAGCTGAAGGTATCGGCGTATACCAATTCTCTGTTCAGTCACTGGCAGATGAAAGAAATCCGTTTAGGGCTGGAAGCCGGACTGGACGTGTCATCCTATGCCAAACTGATTTTTTCAGGCACGGATATGAAGGAGAAGCGGGAGAAGCTGTTAAAAGAAAAAACGCCGAATCCGGCAGTGGCTGAGAAACTGGGCATAGACTTGAAAGCCCTGGCAAAGAAAGAATTCAGCATCTTTGTAGAGGACAACGGGAATAAAGCTTTCGGGTATATTCCATGGACGACGGGGACGATGATGACGGCGGATGATGTGTACAGCGCATTGAAAAAGAGAGGAATCGTGGTCGGAATCAAACATGAGGCTATCGCCGATATGATACAGAAAAGGCGGATGAATGAAAAAGTTTTGATTGCTGAAGGAACGCCTGCGGAAGACGGCAAAAACGGCTGGTTTGAATTTTTTGTCCGGCTCGACCTTCCCCGCATTCCCGCCCCGCTCCCGGACGGAGGCGTGGATTATGTCAATATAGAAGCTTTCGAGATGGTGGACGAGGGGGAGAAAATCGCCCTTTACCACCCGGCGGAAAAGGGCGTGGACGGACAGAACATTTTTGGGGAAGTGCTTCACGCCAACGCAGGGATGGAAAAGAAGCCTTTAAAAGGAGAGGGATTTTTGATTGCGCCGGACGGGGTGACATATTATTCCAAAATGAACGGAAAGTTCGAATATGTGAACGGAAAAATTATCATCAGCAATATGATTATCGTGAAAGAGGATGTGACGGCCGTTACAGGGAAATTAGAAGTAGACGGTTCCGTATACGTAATCGGCAGCGTGTATTCAGGGGGCTATATTGCGGCGACGGGAGATATTATTGTAGAGTATAATGTGGAGGCCGGAAAGCTCATTGCAGGAGGCAATGTGATGATAAAGAAAGGGAGCTGTTCCAAGAACGACTGCTTTATCGAGGCAAAAGGAGAGGTTTCCGGCAGCTTTTTCGAGGCGGCCAATATCAATGCGGAAGGCAATGTGAAGGCAAATTATATTATGAACAGCAATATTAATACGATGGGAAAGGTGATCGTATCCGGCAGCAAGGGGATGCTTCTGGGCGGCAGAGTCTGCGCGGTCATGGGCGTGGATACTTATAATCTGGGAAACAAGTCGCATATAAAGACTTTTCTGGAAATCGGGAAAAATGAGCTTTATGATAAAATGCAGGCCAGGCTTGCGGAGAAAAGGGAACGCATTCTGGAGGAGCTGTCGATGCTGGAAGACCGGTGGCATAAGATTCTGAAAGCGCTTCCGCCCAACAAGGAAGCGGCGGTACAGCTGATTCAAAAACTGAATGCGACGATCGTGGCGAAGGACCACGAACTGGCCGACCTGGATGCGGATGTGTCCAAACTAGCCAATATGACCGACCAGGAAATGAAAGCGGTTATTGTCAGGGGATTTGCATATGAAGGAAGCTTTATCGAGATTAATACGGTGAGGTACAGGCTGCCGTCCAATGTCAGCAGGGTTGTCTTTAAGCTTCGAAATAATAATGTGGTAATGGTGAAACTATAAAATAGAAAAGGGAGTCGGGCAGGAAATGGTACGTGATACGATTTTGATCCTTGAATATGACGAAGCATGTCGCCAGCAGCTGACGGACATATTCCAGGATAAATATAAAATACAGGCGGTATCGAATGAAAAGGAAGGGATCAGCATATTGAGGAAGCACGCGGCTTCAATTGCCGTGGTTTTAGTGAACCTCCTCATACCGGCAAAGGATAATTTCCAAGTGCTGCAGTGGCTGTGCGAGAAGAAGTTCGTAAATCGGATACCGTTTATTATGATTACGAGCGAAAAAGCGGCGCAGTATGAAAAAAAAGGATATGAATGCGGCATCGTGAGCTATATCAAAAAACCTTTTCACCCAGGGATCATCCGGCAGCTCGTGGACAATGTGGTGGAAGTGTTCCAATATAAAATGCAGCTGGAAGTAACGATCAAAAACCAGACGGAAAGGCTCAAGAAGCAGAACGCCATGCTGAAGATGATGGCGGAAAAGCAAAGGCATATGAATGAAGTGCTGGTCGATTCCCTGAGCAATATTGTAGAGTTCAGGAATCTGGAGTCGGAGCAGCATATAAAAAGAACCCGCGCTTTTACCAGGTGCCTTGGAACAAGCGTTATGGAACTCTACCCGGAGTATGAGCTTACGGAAGAAAAATTGGATATTATTGAGTGGGCGTCTTCGCTGCATGATATCGGAAAGATAGTGATCCCGGACAATATCATATTAAAGGCCGGGAAATTGACGGTGGATGAGTACGAGGTCATAAAATCCCATACAACGAAAGGGGCGGAGATTATCGAGAAGCAGCTCCATCTGGACAACGAACTGCTCTGCGAATATGCTTATGACATAGCGCGGCACCATCATGAGAAATATGATGGAAACGGTTATCCGGACGGGTTGAAAGGGGAAGAAATTACGATTGCGGCGCAGATCGTTTCGCTGGTGGATGTATACGATGCCCTTACCTCAAAGAGGGTTTATAAGGCGGCTTATGGGACGGATAAAGCTTATCAGATGATTATAAACGGGCAGAGCGGCGCGTTTTCCTCCAAATTATTAAAGGCCTTTACCGAGGTGAGGGAAGAATTTGAGGCCATCGTGGAAAAATACAAGGATGAATAAAAACTTGACAAAACCTTATATTACGGTTATAATCGTCAAAAATATGTTTCAGGAGAATGATGTATGTTAAGTGTCGTGGTAATGGAGAAAGTGGCAAAGTAAATAATGCAGGGTTGATTTCCGGCAGAAGGCTGGAAGTCTGCCCTTTGCCGACGGCATGAGCCGCTGGCATTTTCGCCTTACGGACGCTTCATGAAGAGATATAGATGGGAACCATGGTATATGCTTTCAGGAGAGCCATGGTTTTTTTGCGTCCAATTTTTGGCGGCGGAAGCAGGAGAAGCGAATGGTTTTGCGTAATGCGCGAAGAGGAAATGGAGAAAAAAATGAATATAGAGAAGCAGATTGAACTGGATAAAATAAAGGAATTATGGATGGAGCTGGCCGTTACGGAATGGGCAAAGGAAAAAATAAAGGATACTTCTTTTTTCCTGTCGGAAAGAACCTTGAGGAAACAGCTGAGAGATACCACGGATGGGAAGCAGCTGGTCGAAAAGCTGGGAACGCCGCCTTTGCAGGGTGTCGGTGAAATAAAAGAAATCATAGAGATCGCAGAGAAAGGGGGCTGTCTGGATCCCGGTCAGCTGGAGAAAACAGAGAGGGCTTTGGCAGCAATGAGGAGGCTGAAAGATTATCTTGGCAGGGGAAAGGCATATGAGAATCCGCTTGCATATTACGAAGAAAATCTCAATATCCCGGAAGAGCTGGGGGAAGAAATCGGCAGGCAGATCAGGAACGGCATGGTGGACGACCGTGCTTCCGGGGAGCTGGAGCGGATCAGGGCGCGTATCGTAAAGTGTGAAGAGGATATGAAGCAGAAAGCCGGGCAGGTCATGCGCTCCCATAAGGAATATATGGCAGACCACTATTGTACATTCCGCAACGGCAGGATATGCGTTCCTGTCAAAAAGGAATATAAGCTGAAAATACAGGGAACCGTTATGGATAAGTCCTCCACAGGGAACACATTGTTTATGGAACCGGCAGGGGCTGCCAAATATTACGAAGAACTGCAGCAGCTTCGGATCGACGAGGAAAACGAGGTGTACCGCATTTTATATACGTTGACAGCCATGGTGGCGTTTGCGGCGGATGTCATGAAAGAGAACATTGCTTGGATGGAAAAACTGGATTTTGTTTTTTCCAAAGCGAAGCTGAGCATCGACATGGACGGGACGGAGCCTTCGGTCAATACGGCGCGAAAGATTGTTTTAAAAGATGCCAGGCATCCGCTGATGGACCGGAAAGTCAGTGTTCCGCTGCAATTCGAAGTGAGAGGGGATGTGCGGGGAGTCGTTATCACAGGCCCGAATACGGGAGGAAAAACGGTGGCGATCAAGACCGTGATGCTGAATTGTATGATGGCGCAATGCGGGCTGCATGTCGCCTGCAGGGAGGCGGATGTATGCATGAGCAGCGCTTATCTGTGCGATATCGGCGACGGACAGAATATGGCAGAGAATCTGTCCACCTTCTCGGCCCATATAAAGAATGTACTGGAGGTGCTGGCAGAAATAGACGAAAGCAGTTTTGTAATTATGGATGAGCTGGGTTCCGGCACGGATCCGACGGAGGGCATGGGAATTGCGGTGGCAATCTTGGAAGAACTCAGAAAAAGCGGGGCGCTCTTCCTCGTGACGACCCACTATCCGGAAGTCAAGGAATATGCGGATAGGACCCAGGGAATTCAGAACGCGAAGATGGCTTTTGATAAGGAAACTTTAAAGCCGACTTACCAAATGGTTATAGGAGAAGCGGGGGAAAGCTGCGCCTTTTATATCGCCGACAGGCTGGGGATGCCGGTGGAAATGCTGAAGGTGGCCGCCCAGGCGGCATATGGGGAAGAGGAGGCGATGCGTTATTGTTTCCGCAAAGAAGACTTGCCCGCAGACGAGGGAAAGAGCCTCCCGTGCCGGAGCCATGGAAGGATTTTGAAGCAGAAAGAAGGAAAGAAAAGGAAAGATCTGGGACAAAAATACAAGATCGGGGACAGCGTGATGGTTTACCCGGACAGAAAAATAGGAATTGTATGTGAGCCGGTGAATGAAAAAGGAATTCTGCGGGTGCAGCTGCCGGGCAAAAAAATATGGATCAACCATAAACGGGTGAAGCTGCATGTGGCGGCCGCCGAACTGTACCCGGAAGATTATGACTTTTCCATCGTTTTTGATACGGTAGAAAACAGGAAAATACGGCATGATATGGAGCGGAAGTATACGAAGGAGACGATTCAGCATGAAGAGGCACGGGGATAAGAAGCGCTGCTGGCTGTTGACTTGCAAAGGCGCTCGTAGTATGATTGGATAAAATGTTGAAGGAGGGAGCGCCTGGTGAAAATATTGACGAGAGGGAAGAAGTCGCTGCAACAGTTTATTTATATATTTGTTCTTATGGCGGCAGTCATTGCGTTATTTCAATGGTATGCCGTGCAGAACAAGAAACGGATCAGCGAGCAAAATAAAAATTACGCGATGGATTCGGCGCGGCAGATGGCTGTCAGGATTGATGATGAGCTGAAAAGCGCGCTGAATTTGATCGATACTTATACATATTTTCTGGATAAGAGCCTGACGGGGCCGGAAATCAGCGCCCAGATGCTGGAGGAGATCGAAAAAAATACATGGTTCGATGCCTGCCTGTTTACGGATATGGACGGGATGAATTACTCTTCCGACGGACGGACGGCAGACGCGTCCACGAGAGATTATTATCTCAATGGCATAAAAGGGGAGAAGGGAGTCACCGTTGTTTTTGATTCCAAATTTTTTGACGAAACGATGATTAGTTTTTATGCGCCGATACATTATGAAGATGAAGTGGTCGGCGTGATCAGAGGAACCTATCTGGCGGAGGAATATTTGAAAAATATGCTTTCCACCACTTATTTTGGAGAAGCAGCGGATGTATATTTATGCATGCCGGACGGGCGGATGATCGCCAGCTCGAATGGGAAAGCGTATGAAGGAGACTTGCTGGATCTGCTGCTGTCATCCGGCGTGATCGATGCGGATACGGCGGCCGGCGCGAGGGCTATCTTCGAGAATGGAGGGGAAGGTTCCTTTATATGCAGTTCGGACAGCAAAACGGACAATATCTGCGTGATGTATCTTCCCGAAAGCCAGTATGTCCTTGTACAGGTCTTCCCGAAAAATGTGACGCAGAGCATGATAAACGCAGGGAACCGGGTAGGAATGCAGCTGGAAACCATGCTGATCGGGATGTTTGTCATTTATATTATTATCCTTTTGATCCGCGCGGGACGGGAAAGGAAACTGCTGGAACAGGAAAACCGGGAAATGGGTTATATTATCAGCGGCGTCAATACTTTGTTCAACCGCTTTGTCATGGTGGATTTTGAAAAGGATACCTACCAGTATCTGGCGGGAACAAAACCGGAAGGCATTGGATTGGAAGTTCAGGGCCGGTATGAAGATTTTACAAAACATCTTTGCTCCATATTGGTAGAAGAGGAGGAAGGGGAAGAACTGGCCGGGCAAGTGACAAAGGAGGCTGTGATCGAAGCGCTGGATGAGCAGAACGACCTGCGCCTTGAGTGCCATGTGCGCCGGGACGGACAGGCGGAGTGGGAACACGTGAACGCGATCTGCCTGGAAAGAAAGGACGGCAGGGCGAGCAAAGTATTGTTTACCCGCCAGAATATTACGGAAGTAAAGGAAAAGGAAATGCGTATCCAGGCGGAAATGTCCCTGGCGAACCGCAAAGAGAGGCAGTATCGAATCGCGATTTCTTCCAACGCGATTTGTACGTATGAGTTTAATCTGACAAAAGATCTGGTGGAAGAGGATATCGTCCGTATCATCGGCGGGAAAAAGATATCGCTGCTGGAGAGGGTTGGATTACAAGCGCCCTGCAAGGCTTCCGAATGGATGGAGCGGAGCAGGCAGTATGTGCTGGAAGAGTCTATGGAGGAATATAACGCCGAGGTAAATATAGAACATTTGAAGGAACATTTTGAGCAGGGCGACGCGGAGGTGTCGGTGGAATATTGGGGGAAAGACGCCCATGAAGGGCAGATGTGCGTCCGCCAGACTTTTATTATGACATGGGATGACGATACCGACGATATTATGGTCATGGTAGTGATAAAGGAAATTACGGAAAGTGTGAGGAAACAGAGGGAGCAGACACAGGCTTTGCAGGATGCGCTGATGCAGGCGCAGCATGCCAACCGGGCGAAGACCACCTTCCTTTCCAATATGTCCCACGATATCCGTACGCCTATGAATGCGATTATAGGGTTTGCAACGATTGCAGCCAGCCATATCGATAACAAGGAACAGGTCAGGGACTGCCTGCAGAAGGTTCTTTCCTCCAGCAACCATTTGCTCAGCCTGATCAATGATATCCTCGATATGAGCAGGATCGAAAGCGGAAAAGTGCAGATCAAAGAGCAGGAATGCAATATTTCCGAGCTGATGCACAATCTGGTCAATATCATCCAGCCCCAGGTGAAGGCAAAGCAGCTGGAGCTGTTTATTGATACGTTTGAAGTTGCGAATGAGGACGTGATCGCAGATGCCCTGAAGCTGAACCAGGTGTTTATCAACCTGCTCAGCAATGCGGTGAAGTATACGCCGGCCGGAGGAACTATTACATTCCGTATTATGCAGAAAACGACGTTCCGTCATGGATACGGGGACTACACTTTTATCATAAAGGACAATGGCGTGGGTATGTCCCGTGATTTTGTGGATCATATTTTTGAACCGTTTGAAAGGGAGGCGACAGCCACCCAGTCCGGCATTCAGGGGACAGGGCTGGGCATGGCGATTACGAAAAATATTGTCGAGATGATGAACGGCACGATCTCTGTGGAGAGCGAAATCGGCAAAGGCAGCGTATTTACGGTGGAACTGGGCCTTAAATTGCAGGATATCGAAAAGAATGCGGCACAGATCAAGGAGCTGCAAGGCCTCCGGGCATTGGTGGTGGATGATGATTTCAATGTTTGTGACAGCGTCAGCAAAATGCTGAAGCAGATCGGCATGCGTTCCGAATGGACGACATCCGGCAGGGAAGCGGCATACCGGGCGAAATTGGCCTATGAGGAAGGCGATTCTTACCATACCTATATCATAGACTGGCAGATGCCGGAAACGAGCGGAGTGGAAACGGCAAGGAAGATCAGAAGCGTCGTCGGGGAAGAGGCGCCGATCATTATCCTGACAGCCTATGACTGGTCGGACATCGAGGAGGAAGCGCGGGAGGCGGGCGTCACCGCATTTTGTGCGAAACCGCTTTTCATGTCGGATCTGAAATCCGCGCTGCTGGCGGCTAATAATATGATGGATAAAGAAGAAGAGGCGGCGGCATGGACGCTGGCCGATTTTAACGGGAAGAGGGTTCTTCTTGTAGAGGATATCGAATTAAACCGTGAGATCGCAGAGGTAATCCTGACGGAAGCGGGATTCGTTGTTGAGTCGGCGCCGGACGGAACCGACGCGGTGGCGATGGTAAGGGAATCGGAAGAAAATTATTACGACGTGGTTTTAATGGATGTGCAGATGCCGATTATGGATGGCTATGAAGCGACCAGGACGATCCGCGCGCTGCCCAGGAAAGATGTGAAGGATCTGCCGATTATCGCCATGACGGCGAATGCGCTGGAAGAAGATAAGGAAGCGGCCTTAAAGAATGGCATGAATGCCCATATTGCAAAACCTTTGGATATGGATATTTTTATATCGGTGCTGCAGCAGTTTTTGGGCTGATCGCAGGCGCGTCGAAAAGTGCGGTCTGTTTTTTCTTCTTTTTTGCTGGGATATCTTGACAAATGATTGTTATAATGTTAATTTTTATATAGCCTGAGTGTGGAAGCAAAAAGTCAGGCGGAGAAATAAACTTCATATACGTATACGTTATCGGTTTTTGAAAGAAGGCGGATAAGGTATTACATAGTATGTAACTGGTAAGCAGGCATTAACTATGCATAAATTTTAAGAGTGTTTATGCATGTTAATGCTTTTTTTTATCAAAATATAAATCAAGCAGGAGGGATATCGTTATGAAAGACAAAATTTTTGGCGTATTGCAGCGCGTGGGACGATCTTTTATGCTGCCAATCGCGATTCTGCCGGTAGCGGGCTTGCTGCTCGGCGTGGGAGGCTCGTTTACCAATGAAACGATGCTGGAAACCTATGGGTTGATGGGGATTATGGGCCCCGGAACATTTTTAAATGCTATTTTGCAGGTCATGAGCGCCGCAGGGGATATTGTTTTTGCCAATCTGCCGATTATTTTCGCTATGGGCGTAGCGATCGGCATGGCAAAAAAGGAAAAGGAAGTAGCGGCTCTGTCGGCGGCCATCGCGTTTTTTATTATGCATGCGTCCATCGGAGCGATGATTACGAACCATGGAGGGACGGAAGCTATGCTCGAAGGGGCAACCACATCGGTGGTAGGCATTACTTCGCTGCAGATGGGTGTATTCGGAGGCATTATCGTAGGCCTTGGCGTAGCGGCGCTGCATAATCGGTTTTATAAGATTGAACTTCCCCAGGTGCTTTCTTTCTTTGGAGGAACAAGATTCGTGCCGATCGTGTGCGGACTCGCTTATACGGTGGTGGGCATTCTGATGTTCTTTATATGGCCTGTGATTCAGCAGGGGATTTATGCGGTCGGCGGCGTGGTGCTGCAGTCCGGGTATGCGGGGACATGGATTTATGGATTGATGGAACGCGCCCTGATCCCGTTCGGCCTGCATCATGTATTTTACCTTCCGTTCTGGCAGACCGCGCTGGGCGGCACGATGGAAGTCGGAGGCCGCATGGTGGAAGGCGCGCAGAATATCTTTTTCGCCCAGCTTGCCGATCCTTCGGTGGAGCATTTTGCGGTATCCGCAACCAGGTTTATGTCGGGCAAATTCCCGCTTATGATCTTCGGCCTTCCGGGAGCTGCTCTGGCAATGTATAAAGTGGCAAAACCGGAAAAGAAAAAAGCGGTGGCGGGACTCTTGCTGTCCGCAGCGCTGACTTCCATGCTGACGGGTATTACCGAGCCGCTGGAATTCACCTTTTTATTCGTAGCGCCCATTTTGTATGTGGTTCATTGTATTTTTGCCGGGGCGGCATATATGTTGATGCATATATGCGGCGTTGGCGTGGGCATGACTTTTTCCGGAGGTCTAATCGACATGTTCCTGTTCGGCATTCTGCAAGGGAACGCAAAAACAAGCTGGATTTGGATCGTGGCAGTGGGAGTGGTATATTTTGTTGTTTATTATTTCCTGTTTGCTTTCCTCATTCAAAAAATGGATCTGAAGACGCCTGGACGTGACGACAGCGAAGAAGTGAAGCTGTACCGCAGGAGCGATGTGGATGCCCGCAAAAAGGGTGCGGCTTCAGGAAGTGCAGCTTCAGAGGAAGACGCATTGTCCGCTTCTATCTGCAGGGGGCTTGGAGGAAAGAAAAATATTTCGGATGTGGACTGCTGCGCCACAAGACTGCGCTGCACGGTTCATAAATCCGAATTAGTGGACGATAATTTATTAAAGTCTACCGGGGCATCCGGCGTAGTCCATAAAGGAAACGGAGTGCAGGTAATTTACGGCCCCAGGGTGACAGTGATCAAATCCAATCTGGAGGATTATCTGGAAACTGCGCCGGAAGAAGAGTATGTGCCGGGCAGTCATGAAGACGGCAACAGCGGGGTGGTGTCGGCTGCCGGGGAAAAACTGGCGGGCAGGGTAGTGAAGACGGAAACGGTCTGCAGTCCTGTGAAAGGAACAGCGGCAGATATTTCCGAGGCCCCGGATGAAGCTTTTGCAGGAAGGATGATGGGAGACGGAGCGATGGTCGTTCCCGGGGAGGCGACGGTATACGCGCCGGCAGACGGGGAAGTCAGCTTTGTATTCGATACGAAACATGCCATTGGCTTTGAAACATCGGAGGGAACTGCATTGCTGCTCCATATGGGCATCGATACGGTGAATCTGGGAGGAAAAGGATTTGAAGTATTGGTAAAGGACGGGGATAAGGTAAAGAAAGGCGATGCGCTGATGAAGCTGGATCTGGAATACCTGAAGAACAACGCGCCTTCGCTGGCCTCTCCTGTGTTGTGTACCGAGCTTGCCGACAACCAGAAAGTCCGTCTGCTGAAGAGCGGCAGCATAGAAGCAGGGGAAGCTTTGCTGGCGATTGATACTTATGAAGAATAAATCCTGATGGAAAAATGGCCGGATGGTTTGCGGGGGATAAAGAAGCATGTTCAGAGTAAAGAAGGTATTGAACCATAATACGTTGATTGGCATTGGAATGGATGACAATCAGGAATATCTTTTAATTGGAAAGGGAATCGGCTTTGGGAAGAAGGTCAGCGAGAGGATTGAGGCCCCGGAGGATTGTACGGTGTACTCCCTTTATGAGCAGACCCAGCGGGGGCCGGCGGCGGAGCTGGTAAAAAGCGTTGATCCGGTTTTCTTAGAGATTTCAGAACAGATATTAAAAGAGAGCGAGCGGATTTTTGGCAAAATCGACTGGGCGATTCTTTTCCCCATGGCGGACCATATCGCATATGCGGTAAAGCGGATTAGAAACCAGGAGCAGATCAGCAACCCTTTGACCGAGGATATCCGGGCGCTGTTCCATATGGAGTATAAGACAGCGCAGCGCGTAGGGCCTATTTTAAAGGATAGGCTGGATGTGGAGATCGATGAGCATGAGATCGGTTATATCGCCCTGCATATCCATTCCGCGATCGAGGATGAAAATGTGGCGCTGTCCATGCAGATCGCCAGGACGGTCAGGGAATGTATCCAGCTGGTGGAAGAGGAAACGGGCATGGAGATCGATACCATGTCCCTTTCCTATAACCGGCTGATGAACCATGTCCGGTATATGGCTGCCCGGGCAGTAAAGGGGGAAAAGCTGAAGCTGAATATGAACGATTATATGGCAGAGAAATTCCCGGATGCCTTCCGGCTGGCAGCGACAGTATGCGGACATTTGGAGAAGTATTTGAAGAAACCCTTGGATGAAGTGGAGATCGGGTATCTGGCGATGCATATACAGAGGGTTTCGGAGGAATAGGGCCGGCTCGGCCTTCCTATTCCCCGCTGTTCCATGCGTGCGCTAGAATATCTTTGAGCACTAACATGGCATCCAAATCGTTATAGCCATACCGGGTTTTCAGGCTGTCAAGCAATTCTTTTATTCTGTCGGCGTAATCGCCAACATCAACTCGTTCCTGGTAAGTCGTTAATACGGGGTATTTCTTCCCCCATACGTTTGTCCAGTCAATTTTTTGCCCCGCTTCTTCGCTTGTATTTTCGATCAGCCGCTCAATCTCTTTCACATCCATATCGTAATCGATTAATTCATCCAGGGTCAGATGGTATAGAGCAGATAAATGCTTCGACTGGCGTATATCTGGAAGAGTTTCATCGAGCTCCCATTTGGAGATCGTCTGTCTGCTGACTCCCAGCTTTTCAGCAACTTCTTCCTGCGACAGGCCGCTTTTTTTCCGTGCATGGAAAAGATTGTTCCCTAAACTCATAATTACTGCCTCCTTTGATTGGTTTGAACCAATTATAAATGATGTATGGGTAAAATTCCAGCGATGGAAAATTGCAGTTTCGCCCCTTTTTTTAACATTTCTGAGGAGGGGTAGGATTTTATGGGGATTTATGGTACACTGTAAGAAAAGATTCGGAATCGAGGATGAAGGAGGAACGGAAGAATGAAGAGGAACTTGCAAAAGGGGCTGGCTGTTCTTTTATTGTTTGGATTGATACTGCCGGGCTGCGGGGATGCCGCGCCGGGAAGCGCGCCGCCCAAGAGAGCGGCAGGGGAAGAGGCGCAGGGAATGGCAGAAGACGCGGAGGATGCGGCTGAAGAAGAGGACGTGGAAGAAGAGGAATATGCCGCAGGAGAAGAACAGGGAGGGGAAGAGGATCTGGGGCTATCTTCAGAGGAGATGGATCTGATCAAGTATAATTATTACGTGGAATTGAATAATGACATTATCGATATTATGGATGATATCGGTTATTATTTTGTGGTGGTGGATTATACGGAAGAATTTTCTTTGCTGCCGGACAGCGGATATACCTATGGCTACCGGGTTTATGGGAAGAACAGCGATATCATAGAAGACTGTCTGCTGCTTGCCGATATGGAGCCGTCCTACGGGGAATTGGATGATTTGATAAAAGAGATGGCAGACCCGTTAAGGGAATTGATGGATACGTTTCTTGCGATCAGCAGGAGCAACGACTATGCGGATAACCAATACCAGAAAGCAAAGGAATATCATGCGGTGATTTATGAAGCGGCGAATGCCTTTGCGCCCCTCGGATATGCATATATGGACGCGATTTCCGAACTGGGGGAAGAGAGAGTTGCGCTGGAAGAGGAGCAGATGAAAGAGGACGGAGATTTGATCGCTTATAATGCCAGCAGGGGGCTTTCGATCGCCAGACAGATATTGAATGAGATTTATGAGCAGGGGATCACGGATGAGACGATTACGGAACTGGATCTGACGGAGATAAAGATCTGGCATGATGAGCTGGTGGCGGTGGTTGCCGACTTGGATGCGGCTACGGCGGACAACAATCAGTTGATTAAGGAATCTTTGAGCAATTCCCGTCCTTTTGACGGACTGTATGATTCCCTGATCCAGGCGCTGGAGTGGATGATTAAGCAGGTGGAAAGCGGACAGCCCCTTGACCTGAGCGGTTCCGGCGCGCCTTTAGGCTCTATCGGGCATTTTACGGAGGTGTTTGGGAAATGCGTGGATCGGTATAATAGTGTTTTTGTAGAGTAGGAAGAGGGGGAGAGGGGAAGAGGGGAAGATTCGGGCATCCAAAAATCTGTCCGGCCATGCCGCCCGGCAAAGGCTGCGGAGCATATGGCATACAC
>OFGD01000955.1_pt1 | contig 16272 bp, 10 predicted proteins | sample 1521671 | NCBI WGS metagenome assembly OFGD01 (sample SAMEA3504114, study PRJEB24116) | mouse gut metagenome | biome: mouse gut; feature: mouse-associated habitat; material: faeces | place: Denmark | collected 2011 | reverse complement strand
TGATTCGCGCAGAGAAAGACGGTCGAAGGGTATTTCAGGTCATGTCCGCCAAAGAAGCAGCTGCATTCCTTGAAAATCAGCAAAGGAAATCTGAGCTGGAGACCGCATCACCATGGGTGGAATACGAGGCCGTTCTCAAGCAGGCCTTCCCTAAGGGATTTCAAAAGGAATCTGTCTTGGACATGAAGAAACTGCGGAAACGCTGGGCGGAGATTCACGGAGAAGAGCTGAGGGACTCTAACGAAATCGTTCGCCTACAGCTGACAGCGCACTGCGTGGATACTGGCAAGCGATGGTATCTGGCGGAACTTCTGCTGTCCGATGAAGATCGGTGGACAGTTCTACAGTACATCGAACGTGTGCTCAACAGCGGAAAGCCGGTGCTCTACTATTCTTCCATCTATGCCGCGCTGGAGCATCAGCTGGAAAGCGCGGTGCTGACGGAAGATTTGCTGGTCAGTTATCTGCTGGCGACTTGCCAGGATCGGTATATCCTCCGGGAACACTATTTGACCAACGACCGCCACGCGCAGGTGAATCTTCCTGAAGAAATTACGGACGTGATGCTAGCTTACGGTCGTCCCATTCATACAGATGAGCTGAAACAGGCGCTGCATCATTTCCCGCCAAATCAGGTGGAGCGAGAGCTTCACATTCATTCGGAGTTCATCATGGATGCTTTCCACACGTACTTCCATGAATCTATGGCGGACCTGACAGCTCAGGAGCTGGATCAGATTGCTGCATTTATCCAGGAAGAGCTGGATAATCAGGGGTATATGATTGGCGATTGGATTCAGCGAAAGCTGGTTCAGTTATATCCAGAAACTGCCGAGCGCCTCAGTTTCCTGACGCCCTTGGGGGTGCGCGGCGCAGTGGCTTATAAGCTGCGGAATCGCTTTACGTTCTCAGGCCCGGTGATCACACTCAAGGGCAACACAATGAGCATGACCGACATCTTTGCCATGTTCTGTCAGCGCCATGCGCCGTTTACACTGGATGAATTAACGGCCTTTGCCAAGGAATGCGATTCGACCATCTATATGGACACGGTTCACAGGAACTGCGCCCGTGTCAGCGAGACAGAGTTCGTTGAGACAGGAGCCGTGCGCTGGGACATTCCCCGTGTGGATGCTGCCATCGCGTTGCACTGTCCGGGAAAGTATGTATCACTGAAGAACATTCAGTATTTCGATGCGTTCCCCTACGTGGGGTACTCGTGGAATAGTTACCTGCTGGAGCAGTATGTGGCCACCGTAAGCAAGAATTTCACGCTGATGCACTCTAGCTATGCCAAGAACAATGTCTCAGGCGCTATCGTACGCCGGGATGCAGGGCTTGATTTCTTTGACGATGTTCTGGCAGACATTCTGGCTAACGCTCCAGTGGATTTGGAGAAAGATCCATGCCTAGAGCATCTGGCCAATGCGGGCTATATCACCAGGAAGAAGCTTTCCAGCATCAACGAAATTATTACGAGAGCCAAAATGCTGCGCTCTCAGAAAGGATGAGTGTCTATGTATTCCTACGAATGGGATGCTGAGACTGGCGGATATGTGCTGAACAGTACGCCACTGCCGTTCAGCAAAGAGCCGCGACCGGTGTACTATCGGGAGATGGATTTGCTTGGCTTTGATAAGTATTGGGATTATGAAAAAGATGACACTTATCCTTATATGTGGGCGGAGACAAATAAGTATTGGTACCGCGGAGAATTAGTAGCGCAATTAAAAGGAGGCACTCTATTTCAGACTCCTGAATTGATACCAGATGAGAATGCAAGAAGAAACATTGTACGCTTTGTTCCTGTAGACATTGCGAAAATGGTATCGCGCAATAGCAGTATTCTTGATAGCCTTACGGCGGAGACAATCAAGAATACATATAATACATACATTGGATACAAAGACAAAGTTGATTTGTTTTATGTGGCTTTTAGCGGAGGTAAGGACAGTGTTGTAGCCCTTGACATCGTTCAGAGAGCTATACCACATGACGATTTCTTGGTGCTGTTCGGAGATACGCAAATGGAGTTCTCTGACACTTATGATGTAATTGAGCAAACGAGAAAACAGTGCGAAGAGAAAGGTATCCGGTTCTTAGTAGCCAGATCAAAGCTTGAGCCTGGATATACGTGGGATAGAATAGGCCCTCCTGCGCAAAAGATGAGGTGGTGCTGTAGCGTTCATAAAACTGCACCACAGATTATTCGACTACGCAAATACATGAGGAATCCTCATTTCCGTGGAATGGCAATGATGGGAGTTAGAGGCGACGAAAGCATAGCGCGCAGTAAATACGATGTCGTAAATCTCGGAACAAAGCATAAAGGTCAGTATGATTATTATCCAATCCTGCGATGGAATTCAGCAGAATTGTTTCTCTATATATATCAGCAAGGGCTAATCATTAACAGAACCTATCTTCTGGGAAATAACAGAGCTGGTTGTCTTGTTTGCCCAATGGCATCAAAAAAAGGCTCTTGGGTCAGAGAACAGCTTTACGGCGATAGCCCAGATGCGAAGCATTCAACCAAATTCTTTAATGACCTAATCGTTAAAAAATCAGTTGCCAGTACTATGCTGCCAGCTGCACAACGTGAATTCATGGAGTTTGAGGGCTGGAAGTCCAGACATGATGCACGAAAGCTGAGTGCGCCGGATTTGGTGTACGACGATGAAATGCTATCCGGAGTACAGATTATTCGCATCAAGCGAATATCAACGAATTGGAGAGAGTGGATTAAGACCATCGGGGAAATAACGTATCAAGAGCCAAGAACGGTGCGCATCCATTTCGGAACTGAGTGGTTTACAGCGAGCTATGAAGAAAAAGATGAGGGACTGGAATTCCGAATCAAAACCAGCAATACAAAGGACGAAATTCTATTTATTGCAGCATTAAAGAATATCTTGCGAAAATCAGCCTATTGTATTGGCTGCCAAGTATGCGAAGCAAATTGTCCAAATGGCTTTATAAGTTTTGAGAATGGTGATGTACATATCGATGATCGGTGTGTACATTGTCTAATGTGCCACAAGGTTTCATCTTCAAGCTGCTGGGTAGCTGAATCACACAAAATGCCAAAGGAGAAGAGTACGATGACTACAAGTATCGATCGATATAAAACGCTTGGCGTTCAGTTTTCTTGGGTGAGGGATTACTTTGAGAAAAAGAACGATTTCTGGGATAATAATAATTTGGGAACGATGATGTTAAGCCCACTTAAAGCGTTTTTAGCTGATACCGGAGTAAGTCGAAAGGGAAAGATTACTGCTTTTGGCGAGCTTGTTGACACAATCGGCATTGATAGTGAAACTGCTTGGGCGCTAATGCTTTGTAACGCGGCCTATACTTCTGAAATTAATTGGTGGGTCAAGAATATCTCTTTCAACCGCCCCTATACCCCTGCGGAAATTATGGCGCTTTTGATGGATGATGTGTCCTCAGAAAAATCCCGGAAAAACGTTGTTTCCGCCATTAAAAATCTGTGTAGCAGCAATCCAATATTGGGGGACCGGATTGGCCTTGGTCATTGTAACAGCGAACAAAAGGGACGAGTAACTCATCTTCTTGATATCACTAGGACTACTTGGTCTGCTCCCGATCCCCTCGTCATCCTTTACTCCCTCTATAAGTTTGCGGAAGCCTGCGAGGGATACTATCAGTTTACCCTTACCACGCTGATAGACGATACCGTCGAACGCAGCGGCATCAGCCCTACAGAAATTTTCGGTTTAGGCACCGAGACCATGGAAAGGCTGCTCAACGGCCTATCCATCAATCACCCGGAATTTATCAACTGCTCCTTCAAAATGGATCTGGACAGCATTACTCTGCGGCCCGGCAAGACCTCAGATGACGTGCTGGAACTTTTCAAAGCATAACATAGGAGGAATCGGTCATGGCCGAGTTGTATAGAGACTACTTTGACATAGACCCGGAGTTTTTCCCTGCCGTCAACGCCAGCGTCATCGAACAGCACCCCAACCTCTGGGAAAAGTTCTATCCACACGAGACGTTTGTCAAACTCATGCGGGATCTGATCAGCTGCGTCGGTCGCTTGCAGAAGCTGTCCGTCTGGGTGGAGGGTGAATACGGCACCGGGAAATCCCATGCTGTACTGACACTCAAAAAGCTGCTAGAGGCGGACGATGCCACCACGAAGGCTTATTTTGACCGTTTCCCGGAGCAGTTGGGCAATGACCTGTATAACAAACTCTATTCTCTGAAGCACGCTGGGAACATTCTGGTGGCACACCGATATGCCTCTTCTGACATTACTAGCGAGACGGATCTACTCTTTGACGTGCAGGACAGCATTGTGGCCGCACTGCGCGAAAAGGGGTATAAGGAGGGCGACGGCGCGTTGCGGTCAGCAGCCATCCAGTGGCTGAGTGATACGGATAACAAAGCCTACTTCAACGGCCTGATGAAGGGTACCTATGCTGCAACCTTCGCCGGAGACGATGTGGACGCCCTGATTAAAAAGTTACAAACATTTGAAGGTTTGCCGCTTTCCGAAATCATGACCAAGGTCATGAAGTTGGCCAACGAGCGTGGCATCCGTGTCCTGACGCTAACCAAAGAGGTGCTACAGGACTGGATTCGTGCGGTCATTAAGGATAATAACTTGTACGGTCTCATCTTCATATGGGATGAGTTTACGGATTTCTTTAAAAATAATCGAACACGCCTGTCCGGCCTACAGGCACTGGTGGAAATGTCCGAGGGTGACTTTTTCTATCTGATTCCTGTCACCCACAATGTAGCCAACCTGTTCCCAGCCAAGGACAAGGACTGGAATGTCATCAGTCACCGCTTTGTATTGCCCTTTTGCAACATTGAGCTGCCGGACAACATGGCCTTTCGTCTGATGGGTAAAGCTCTGGAAAAGCGCCAAGATACGCACCTGATGGACGAATGGCAGGAAACCTCCGAGGAACTCTATGAGCGCACCAGAGACGCCCGCGCCTTAGTGAAAAAACAGGCCAAGATTCAAGATACGGAGTTGCGCGATGTGCTTCCCTTACATCCTTATGCCGCACTGCTGCTCAAGAACATGGCCAGCTATTATGCTGGAGATGTGCGAAGCATGTTTGACTTCCTGAAAAACGACACAGGAGATGAGATCCGTGGCTTCAAATGGTTCATTGATACCTTCGGCCCTGCGGATGACAATCCGCTACTGACAGTGGACCTGCTATGGGACTTCTTCTATGAAAAGGGCAAAGAACTGCTGGACAGGGATGTCCGCAAGGTGCTGGATAGCTTTGGTCGCGCACGCAATCTAATTGGTGATGAGCCTCGTATCCTAAAAGCGATTCTGCTCATGCAGGCCATCTATGAGAAGACAGGTTCTCAGGTGGGAACGCTCGCTCCCAGTGCGAAGAACATCGAATATGCCTTCATGGGTTCTGACTTGGACGATGGACAACCCACAAAAATCGCGGATAGCCTCGTCAGGAAGAAAATTCTCTACAAGACGCCGGGGTCAAACCTCTACAGTGCGCTTCTCAGTGCAGACGATGACATTCCTCCAGTGGATGTGAAATTTTCGAACCTTCTGACGGAAGGCAAGATGCAAACAGTCATTGAGCCCAAGGACGCACTGAAACTGCGTTACGACTTTACCCTGGTCGCTGACGCAAGCCGTCTGGAACAGCAGCTCAAGGGAATTATAAATCAGGGTACAGACAACCGAATCCATGCCGTGATTGCGTTTGCCAAGAGCGGCTTGGATGCTTATGAGCTTTCCAAGGCGTTCAGCACGTATGCGCACGACGAGCACTTCCGCTCTATTGTATTTATTGACGCAACCCTTACGCCGCTGGGCGATGACCGCTTTGAGCAGATTTCTGACTCCAAGGCCAAGTATGAATATTGGCACAAGAAGAATACTGACATGGCTGGCCAGTACAACAACGATGTGAGCAGGGTGCTGGAAGATTGGCACAAGAGTGTCAAGAAGGGTGAGTTCATTATCTACTGGGAGGACGCACTGACTGGCAAGCGTATTCCGACATTGGAAGCGCTTTACACCGAACTGAGCACGGTCAACCGCAGGCGCTATCCTGACGGACTGGAGACGTTTGCCGCCAATGCCACCCCTACCATGTGGCAAGCGACTCAGCTGAAGAACGGCGTTGGCCTCGGTGCTGGTTCCGGCGGAACATTGGGACAGTTCAGCTGTGTTCCCAAGGATTTGGGCGAGGCCTGGACCACGGAGCGTTATTGGGAAACACTGCCTCTGCTGACCATCTCGAAGATTAAACGTACAGTAGACAGCATGATCACTGAAGCCTTCAGAACAGGTGATCGGATCTCCATCCGAGACATCTATGAAAAGCTATATAAAGCGCCTTATGGCTTCATGCCCTGTAATCAGACAGCATTTATCCTTGGTTTCCTTCTGAAAGAATATGCTGATGGTTCTTTTTCCTCTAGCGACGGAATCAGACCGGCTAAACTGGATAACGAGAAGCTGAAGAACATCGTCTCCGAGTATATTTCCGAGCGCATGACACCTAATCCGCGTTACAAGGATAAGTACATCGTAAAGATGACGGAGGAGACTAAAGCCTTTGTAGCGGCCTCTGCTATGATATTCGACCGCCCTGTCAACGTTTCACGGATGGAAGATATCCGGGATACGATAGTGCGTCCGGCCATGCACTCTCTGCCCTTCCCAATGTGGTGCCTGAAGCATCTGGGAGATGAACCAGCCTTCACAAGCAGCACTGAAAACGTGCATCAGCTGATAGATCTCTATACTGCTTTCGCCAACAGCGGCAGCACTGACGGGCGCTCCGACAATGACATTGCCTCTGACATTGGCAGACTTGTCATCCGCCATCCTGGGTTGGCTGAGGATTTGCGTAGCATTATGTCCGAACAGAAGGTACGGGAGGGCATAAAAAACTATCTGGATGATTTTGAGAACGATATCCTGTCCAAGCTTGGTGAACAGATCGGTGATGGTGGGCAGTATATCACCCGCTTGCAAAAGAGGTTTAGCGCCGATGCGGCAAACTGGGTCTGGTTCAAGGAAACTGCCGATCAACAGATTCGTATGCTGATTTTGGAGTACAGGATCATTCTCGCCAGCAATGCGGTGATTCTTCACAGCAACTCCTTCGGAGGCTGCATTGAGGAGTGGTGCAACGTCTGCAAAAATATCAAGATCTCCTACCTATATGCCAAAAATTACTGGGACGATCTGGGGCCGTTCATGGAGCTTCTGTATGGAATCAAGAAATCCGGCGAACTCCAGGAAAACCGCCGGGAACAGTTCCTGCAACTAATCACAGATAAAGGCGCGAACTTCAAATCTTTCTACAATCATCAAGAAAGTGTGTTTGCCAATGCCTGCAGCTATATCCTCCAGGGCCTTGGCCAAGATTTTGTCAGTGAAATTTATAAACAGTTGCCAGGAAGTGACCTCTTCACATCCGAAAAGAGCTACTATCAACGGTGTGTGCAGGAAACGGTGAAGACCTGGAGTGAGAGGCAGGAAAGCGCAAAACTGATCAAAGCTTGGAAAGACGCGACAAAGACGGAGTCACCCCGTGCCTGGTCGCAAGCCTATCTGATGCCTGTTCTCTGCATGGTGGATGATCCCAACGAGGAAATCATAGCCAAAAAAGCTTTTGATACCATCAATGCCGTTGCTAAGAAAAAGAGAGTCGATGGACGGAGTATAGAGGACACCATGAAATTCCTGCAGTCCCATACTGTTCTGCTACAAAAGTTGGGTGACTCTGCCGTGCGTGATGATGCTTTCCGTAAGCGTATCCTGGGTCGCTATGACGTGCTGCTCCAGAACATTGAAGAAGTTAAAAGAGAGCTGGAACAGCACCTGCTGGAGCACCCGTACGACTGGTACCATCTGACCAGTTTAGAAAATGCGCTCTGCAAGAAAGCCGAATTCGTGTATAACGGATCGGGTTATGAACTTGCGGTTCAAAAGATCGATGGGATGGATATTGCAGATGTGAAGCGCTATTTGAAGGAGCTCATTGAGAAGAACATGACCGTTGGCATCGAGATTATACGCGAAACCCGAGGTGCTCTGCATGAAGATCAGTGATATTTATGGGCGAATAGAAAGATACCTACGCAGTAATGATACGCGGCCGAGGATTGTCAATTTCCAAGACCGCGCACCCCTCATTGCGTTCCGGGATCATTTTAACGTCGGAAATTCTGTCTTTAAAACGCCATCTGAATACAGCAAGTTCGATGAAGATCCCATGACAGAGAATCTGTATGCGGAGATTCAATCGTTCAAAGGGAATCTGTTCCTGATTGGCTTCACATCTCAACTGAGGCTGAAAGGTCGTGATGCTCTGCATCAGTTCATTACGCAGATTGCGCATATAACGCTAAACGCCGGGAAACTGATTCTCGTATGCTTTGGCTGTGTAGAAATGCTTCACTTCGATGATACCCGTATCCAAGGATTGGTGTATTCTGCGGATGGCGCAACCAGTACCCTTCCTCAATTGCGCTTTGTCGGTGACGGCATTCCAATCTCCAACAGCCAAAAGGTGACAAAAGGTATTGACAAAATTGGACTGCTAGTTGAGACTGTTAATGCCGATACCCTCGTTATACGTACAAAAAAATTTGCGCTAGATTATCCGAATTCAATGCTTCACATAGAAGAACTCGTAGATGCTTACGCCGCATTGTGTGACATTGATCCTGCCACCGCCGGATTGGATAAATTGCTGGGTAAAGCGGAGCAGTGGACCTTTGCATTGGATGAGATTACATCCAACGGCAGCTGGAATAGCCTGGTAACACATATGTTTGGCAGTGCTTATTCCCTTGAACTCGCTGTTGCACAGTGGGACCGCTTCACCGATGATATGCAGTGGCTGTATTTCATCGCGCTGAAACTCTTTGGCTCACAGAAGAATTGGTGCTTAAATCAAGCTGCAGGTGCAGCTTCGTCGCCCAAGGATATGGTGCGGAAGATCTATCGCTCTATTCTGGGCGAAAACTGCCATTCCTCGATCTTCATTAAGCGGTATCGCGAAAGAAAACAACTGCTACAGCAGATGTTTGATATGGAAGATGATACTGATGTCATTGACTATATTCAAATGACAAAGCAACACAAAAAAGACGCGATACGCTATCTGACAAATAATACGAAGCTTGAAAAAGAAGCCATCATCGACTTGATCAGTGTTTATGCTGAGGAGTACACCCCTCAGGAACTCCGGAGCATTTTGGTGGAGGTATACCCCGACCTGGCTGCTTACCTGGAACCGTACTCTTTCCCTGGGAACGCTTGGTTGGATGCATATTTCACGGAATATCGTTATTCAAAAGTTATGAACCGGGTTTCGCCAGAGCTGAGAGAAATGGCGCAACAGCAGGCTGTCGATCATGATTTTTTGAAACTTTTGCCCAGGATTGCTGTGGTAGACAGCATACCTAAAGGAGGAACCTTCCTTTTCTTCGTCGATGCTATGGGCGTAGAGTTTATTCCATATATCGTACAGAAATGTCGGAAATATGATCTGAAGTTTACTGTAACGGTATCACACTGTGAACTTCCATCGCTTACTCGATGTAACAAGGATTTCTTTGAATCCTATCCTCCTGAGCAGAGAACGAAAGTTTCTGAACTGGATGATATCATTCATCACGGCAAAGAGAACTACGATTATCAAGTGACCAAGACACCGCTTCATTTGATTCGTGAACTGGAAATCATTGATGAGGTGCTTAGGAATGCGAGGACAAGGCTTTTGTCCGGCAATTCAACTAGGGTGCTTCTGGTTGCCGATCATGGTGCGACCCGAATGGCTGTGATAAACGAGCACATCATCGATATTGATGTCAACTCCAAGGGAACGAACGGCGGACGAGTGTGTGAATATACTGAAGCCGTTAAATCAGTTCCCTGCGCTATCCCTGAGGGTAGCTATTACATACTTGCAAGCTATGACCGCTTTAAAGGTGGACAGCCCGCCAACGTCGAAGCACATGGCGGAGGGACGCTAGAAGAGGTCGTCGTTCCCGTGATAACACTGTCAATGCCGACTGAAGAGATCGAAGTTCAGGTAGAGCCCAAGATTATTGAGTACAGTTTCAAGCAACAGCCCGTATTGAAGCTATTCTCAAAAACGATTCTTACAAATGTTAGTGTGCTGATCAACGGAAAATGGTACGAAGCGGATACCTCAGTGGACGGTCAGAACTTCTCGTTTACGCTGGCGGGTCTTAAGAAAGGTCAGTATACTGCTACCCTGTATGCCAATAAAAGCGAAGTTGCCGCCGAACTTACATTTGAATTGAGAAGTAAAGCCGGTAGTTCAACGGGCAAGGCTGGCATACTATAAGGAGCAATCACATGGAAGAAAAACTGCGTGAAGTATTTGAGGAAATGGCGGTCTATAAGGACTTAAAGACAAGCAATTTTCTGAAAACACTGGGGTTACCCTCGTTCCTTCGCGATTGGCTGCTGAGGAAATTTGAAGATGACGAGGGGCAATTCGATATTGCAGAACTGCAGGAATTTGTCCGTACGTATTTTCCGCGTCAGGATGAATGGACAAAAATCAAAGATCAAATCATGTTCGAAAATGAACGCGTAAGTATTCTGACAAAAATCATTGTTAGCATTGAAATTAAAACGCAGGCGGTTACATTTGAGTTACCTGCTTTTGGACTTACTCCCAAGGAAACTATTATTGAGTCTGACGTTTGGAATGATGTCAAAGACGAACTGGTCAACAGCAAGGAAACTTGGGGTGTTATCGAACTGGGATACAGAATGCCAATGCCCGAAATGCATCAGCAGGGGAAAATCAAGCTAACCAATTTTACAAGTTTTTGTCCGTATACGGTTGATCTTGATTTCTACAAAGAAGCCCGAGCGGAGTTTACCACAGAAGAGTGGATTCGGCTTCTCCTTGGCGCTATTGACTACAACGCTGACGGATACAAAAGCGAAACAGAAAAATTGGCTACCCTGACACGGCTTCTTCCTTTTGTTGAAAAGCGATTGAATTTGATTGAACTTGCACCAAAGGGCACAGGGAAATCCTATCTGTTTGGGCAGATCAGCCGATTTGGCTGGCTTTCGAACGGAGGTACGATGTCCAGGGCCAAGATGTTTTATGACATGAGCAAACGAGCACCAGGTCTTGTCAGCTGCAACGATTATGTTGCCATTGATGAAATCCAGGCTACCGAGTTCCCAAATCCTCTTGAAATGCGTTCTTCGCTGCAGGGATATCTTGAAAACAATGGCACCTTTACTGTGGGTACATACAGCGGAACTGGTGAGGCTGGACTTATTCTTCTGGGGAATATTGATCAAGAAATCATGGACGAATATCAGTTTATGTTCGGAGACCTTCCTGGTATTTTTAGAATCGACGGAGCGTTGCTTGACAGGTTCCACGGATTCATCAAAGGGTGGGATATACCGCAGGTAAATGACGGGATGAAAATTTGCGGTTGGGCACTGAATTCGGAATATTTCTGCACGATTATGCATCTTCTCCGCGAAGATATCAGCTATCGGGCTATTGTTGATCAATTGCTCGAGGTGCCAGATGATGCTTATACAAGAGATACTGAGGCAGTAAAGCGCATTGCAACTGCCTATTTGAAGCTCTTGTTCCCGCAAGTTAAAACAGTAGAGGATGTGAATCCAAAGGAGTTTAAACGTTATTGTCTGACACCTGCATGCAAGATGAGAAGAATTATCCGTATGCAAATCAGTATGTTCGACAGTTCGTACAACAGCGAGCTGCCACAATTCACAATAAGGGAAGTTGCAAAATGAAGTATATCTGTATCGCATGCGGCAAAGAAATAACTGAGAAAGATACGATTGGTATTAACAAAAAGCTTCTTGGGAATAAGGTTAAAAGCCTCTATTGCATGCCATGTCTCGCGGATTACCTTGGAACCACTGTAGAAGATCTGAATGAAAAGATTGAAGAATTCAAGGAGGAAGGCTGTAAGCTGTTTTCATGAGCAAAATGATGATTTACGCAGACCATGCTGCAACTACGGCAATGAGTTCAGTCGCTTATGAAGCCATGTTACCGTGGCTCCAGAACAAATATGGCAACCCATCTACTCTCTACAGCTTTGCCCGGGAACCGCGCAAGGCTGTTGCTTCAGCACGAGAAACAATAGCGGCTTGCATTGGAGCGAGGCCAGAGGAAATTTATTTTACTTCTGGTGGTACTGAAGCAGATAACTGGGCATTGATTGGTACGGCATTCTGGGAACCTGATCGGTGCGGCCATATCATCACAAGCAGCATTGAGCACCATGCAATTTTGCATACGTGCGACTTCCTAAAGCGTATAGGCTATGATATTGATTTGCTGCCTGTCAATCAGCATGGTTTAATCTTGGCTGAAACGTTGGAAAAGCATCTGCGAGGTGAAACACTGCTTGTATCTATCATGCTGGCAAACAACGAAATCGGTACAATTGAGCCTATCAAGGAACTGGCCGAAATTGCTCACCGGCATGGCAGCTTGTTCCATACAGATGCAGTACAAGCTGTCGGTCACATTCCGATTGATGTCAAAGATCTTGGCATCGATATGCTCTCAGCCTCCGCTCATAAATTCAATGGGCCCAAAGGAATTGGCTTTCTATACGTTCGTGATGGGGTGATGATTGAACCTCTTCTCCATGGTGGTGCGCAGGAAGGCGGTCGGAGAGCTGGGACCGAGAACGTCGCCGGAATTGTAGGTATGGCTACAGCGTTCCAAGAGCATATTGAGCATTTGGAACAAGAAACTACCTATGTGCAGAATCTTGCTGACTTGCTACTAAAGGGGCTGCGGAATACGGGCCTGGACTTTATTGTGAATGGTGACGATAATCGCATTCCTGGAAGCCTGAGCCTTTCTTTTAGAGATGCAGATGGAGAAATGCTTTTACACCGACTGGATTTGATGGGAACAGCAGTGGCCACAGGGTCTGCATGTGACTCAAAGAGCACTGCTCTCTCCCATGTCATTAGGGCGATTGGTGTACCTGACGCATATGCACATGGAACGATTCGGATTACGCTTGGCATGGATAACAGCATCGAACAGGTCTCCGTTCTGGTTGAGCAGATAAGTCGTATACTCGATAATAGATAACGTTGATAACACATTTAGAGTCTTTGCAAATATTTTACACCCCAGACATTCTTTCTATCCCAATGGGGATTTATGTTGCTACAAAGATGGAGCATCTCATATAGAGATAAGGTTCTTGCCGGTGCTGTATCCGGCAAGAACCTTATTTTCGTATCAAAATTGATGTTTACAATTAAAATATCTAAACTGTTTCAATCAAACAATCAAGAATTGCTTCAATCTTATGCTGCTTCTCCAAGTCCAGCCCTCCCAGCTTCTCTGCCAGAGGCGTCCATCGAATCAGTGTGTCCGATGCGATGTACGCCGCCAGGATGGAATCAGCACTAGTCCCAAGGGCATTACAAATATCAATCAAAGTAGGTAGCGCAGGTATCAGCAGCCCACGCTCAATCCTTGAGATCGAGTTGGAAGCAACGTCCGTCATCTCCGCAAGCTGCTCCTGGGTCAGTCCACGTTGTAGATTGCTGGGCGGCGATGATCGTCCTGGAACTGAGGAAAAAGAATCCTGCGCTGAGGCTCCACTGCATCTTGCCCTACGAAGGACAGGCGGACAAGTGGAGTGCTTCAGCACAGGAACGATATCGGTTGATCTTGAAAGAGGCTGATTCGATAGAGTATGTGAGCCATGCGTATTACGACGGCTGTATGCTCGATCGGAACCATAGGCTGGTAGAAGCTGCAGGTTCGCTGCTGGCTGTCTACAATGGGGAACGGCGTGGCGGTACTGCGGCAACCATTCGATATGCTCGGAAGCTGCAGCGGAAGATTGTGATCCTTGACCCCGTGTCGCTCGAATCTGTTGCGGAGTAGGCCGTATGAGCGATGACCGCAAATATATATTCTCTCTGCAGCGAGGACATCCGGGTGGAAAAGAATCTCAATAAGGTGTTACGCAATAAAAATCAGGAGGAAAATAGAAATGTTCTGTCACAAGTGCGGTACGCAGATGGTCGAGGGAGCGGCCTTCTGCCCCAAGTGCGGTATGAAGGTCGTACATACAGATGCTGCTCAACAGCCCATGAGCAGCACCACTCCCGTTGTTGAGCCTCAGCAGACCAGTGCAGAAACCCCGCCAATTGCAGAGAACAACCAATCTATCCCAAAATCAAACACCAGCCTGCGTAAAGTTGCAATCATTGGCCGTGTCCTCATGTGGGGGGCGTTGCTGCTGCTGTTCTTGCATCTCCCCATTAGCCCAGCTATCCTTGTCGCTGGAGTGGCAATCGGTATCATCCTGTCAGCCCTTGGAGCGAAGCGCCCCTTGGGCCTATCCAAGATCATTGAATTGGTAGTTGCTGCGATTCTATTAGTGGTAGTTGGATTTTCCACTCTGTCGTCCGGTGGAACAGGCGATAAGTATGTTCAAATGGTTAAAGGTGGCATACTCGACGGATACCCACAGATGACCGTGGGCGAGGCGTTCGATGGTTTCCTGAGTGACCCCAAATGGGAGTCGGGCCTGTCCGATGACAATGTGCGGTTCGTCAATGTTACAGGTGGAGCACTTTACTTTGGTGAAGAGGCAGAGCTTGCTGTGCAGTTCATTATTGTAGATGAGAAGGACGGTTCGTTCCAGTATAACGCCTGCGAAGTAAATGGGACTCCACAAAGCGACCTCGTCTTCTGGGGCTTGCTCGAAACCATCTATGGTGATTCGGCATCTGGTGGCAATTCTCCATCAAAGGGATTAGATTCTCAGGGTGATCTCGACTTCCTGTCAGACCCAATAACGATTGATGAAACACAGTCCTATGATAACGAGTATGGGAATATTGAAGTGACACTCAACTATGCTGCCTTTACGGATAAACTTGAGAATACGCTGTTGGGAGGCTATATCTACCCTGACGAGGGTAATGTTTTCCTGTGGGCCGATGTTACAGTGAAGAACATTGGTACAGAGAAAGGGAGTCTACTTACTGCGTGGAACACCCTCGTCTTCGATGAAGCATATGAATTTGAACACCATACTACAGTAGGCGATGTGGTAGACATCAATCCATTAACGACCCCTACAGATGGAGGGCTTGTATTCATGGTTCCAACCAGCGTAATGGAATCAGATAAATCCTTGGTTCTCAATATCAATGATGGTGGCGGTGATGTTGTACTTTCCTATGTTATCAGGCCCGGTGATGGTACTGGAAGTATAGCTGGGCCGAACGATGCCGATACTGATAACAATGTGGTAGCACCGGCTGGAGGAACCTATGGATTTAGTTCTATATGCAGCCTCCTTGGAACCTCTGTAGAAGACATCATGAATGACTGGGGGACACCGTTGGAATATGAAGCAGGTGGAGGAGTCAATTACTGTACCTATGATGGTATAACTTTCAACTTTGATGCCGATGGGGTGGTCACCAACATTGACCTTGAACCCAGCAAATGCGTCATTAACGCAGAAACACTGGATAAAAATAGAGAAGGTCTGCTGGTCGTTCTCGGCACTCCCACCGAGGAAGGGTGGGAACCTGCTGATTACACCGATACGTATCGCATGAGATATGAGAATTTCAGAGATGGCGTGGGTGTCGTTGTGGAACTCGTTACACCTGACGATGCGGCCAGCAGTATGAGAATTTGGCAGGATTGACACGACCATCAGCCTAAAAGGGAGAGGGCTTCACAGCTCTCTCCCTTTGCGTATTCAGAGTTTATAATCGTATTGCTGAAGGAGTTTAGAAGAATGAAACCTGTGAAACACCCCCACATCCCATGTGCCAAGTGTCCGTACAAGCTAGGGCTGGTGCATACAGTAGTCAACCCGTGCCCTCAGTGTAAGGAGAATGGGTACAAGACCTATGAGCAATTCAAAAAAGAACCGTCCGGGAAATACACAAAAGGCAGGTGAACAGAACGAAGAATTTATTGAAGCGTCTCTGAGGAAAGTGAAAAATTGGACACAGGGCGTTTGATAGATTGCCAAACGAACCGTTGCACACGCCAGGGTCAGATAAGGAAACTGCAAAATGTGGACCAAAACGAGAAAGGTGGCCATAAAGCTATCGTATGACACCACATTTCAGCAATATATTCTATCTCTGTAATCAAAAAGGAAATGGGGGTGTTCAATATTGTCCTATCGTAGAACCCTTGAAGTGGTGCTGGTGGTGCTTACCGCCTTGCTTGC
>OFGD01000937.1_pt1 | contig 16503 bp, 15 predicted proteins | sample 1521671 | NCBI WGS metagenome assembly OFGD01 (sample SAMEA3504114, study PRJEB24116) | mouse gut metagenome | biome: mouse gut; feature: mouse-associated habitat; material: faeces | place: Denmark | collected 2011 | reverse complement strand
CGGTCACCAGTACCAATCTGGCTGCGGCGCAGTTCCGCTTCCGCATCATGCGCCTTTTGCTGTTCAATATCGTATAATTTTGCACGGAGCAATGCAAAGGCTTTGGCTTTATTCTGCAGCTGGGATTTTTCCGTCTGGCTGTATACCACTATCCCGGTAGGATAATGGGTCAGACGCACTGCGGAGTCAGTAGTATTCACGCATTGGCCTCCATTTCCCGAAGCCCTCATAACATCGATTCTTATATCCTTTTCATCAATAACCACATCCACCTCTTCCACTTCCGGCATTACGGCCACTGTTATGGTGGATGTATGAATACGTCCGCCGGATTCCGTTTCCGGCACACGCTGCACCCGGTGCACACCGCTTTCATATTTCAATTTAGAATAAGCGCCCTGGCCGGAAATCATAAACTCCACTTCCTTCATGCCCGCATGATCGGCGGCAAGGAAAATGCCGCTTCCAGGGGGGAACTGCGTTTTCCTCTCCCTGTAGGCTATGTCTACGACCCGGATGGCAAGCCGGTCATGGACCCGGATGAAGAAGTGCGGCATGCGGTTTCCACCCTGTTCCGGGTGTTCCGTTCTTCAGGAAGCGCTTACGGTGTTGTCCGTTATTTTGCGGAAAACAATCTTTCTTTTCCCAAGCGTGCCTATGGCGGTGTGTGGGACGGGAAGATCACCTGGGGCACGCTTACCCACAGCCGTGTCCTTACAGCCATACATAACCCTTCCTATGCAGGTGCCTATGTCTATGGCCGTTACCGTGACAACAAAACCATCCATTCTGACGGTCATTTTACCCATCATACGGTCCGGCTTACAGACAGGAACGACTGGAAGGTCTTTATCCCTGACCACCATCCGGCTTATATTTCCTGGGAGGAATTCGAGGAAAACCAAAAATGTCTTGATTCTAACCGCACAAACTCGGAACGCTGCGGCCCGGCCCGGGAAGGAGCCGCCCTTCTTCCGGGAATCCTTCTCTGCGGTAAATGCGGCCGCCGCATGACGGTCCGGTATACAGGGACTGGCGGCATACGGCCTCGGTATGAATGTGTCGGCCGCTGGGAGCATGGCAACAAAGCGACCTGCTCCTCTGTCCCTGCCGATATCCTTGACCGGGCCGCATCAGAAAAAATCCTTTCGATTATGAAGCCCTCCCAGTTGGAGATATCCCTCAAAGTCATGCACAGCATTTGTGACGCGGACAAAATGTCCGACAGGCAGTGGCTTCTTGCAGTCGAACGCGCGCAGTATGAAGCCGACCGGGCGGAAAAGCAGTTCATGCTTGCCGACCCGGAAAACCGGCTCGTTGTCCGTTCTCTGGAAACGAACTGGAACCAAAAACTGAAAGAACTGGAAAAGATAAAACAGGATTACACTGTGTATCACTCAAAAAAGCCCTGGGTTCCTTCCAAAGAAGAAGAGCGGGATATCCTGGATCTCGCCCGTAAAATTCCCGAAGTCTGGAATGCGCCTTCTTCCACATCAAAGGAGAAAAAACGCATTATCCGTATTCTGATTGAAGATATCACCGTCCTTTCCGAAAAAAGGCATCCCGATTTTTCAATAGGAATTCGTTTCCGTAGCGAAAAACACGAGTACTTATCCTTGAAAAAGCCTCTCCCCTGTGCCGACAGCCGACGCCATACAAAGGATACCGTTGCCCTTATCCGGGAACTGGCTTCTTATATGGACGACTACGAAATCGCAGACCATTTAAACCAGAATGGCCTAACCACCCCGGAAGGAAAAAGCTTTACCTATGCCGGTGTCAGATGGATCCGTTATAAACATGATATTTCCGGGCCTTATCAGAGGAACCGCCAGGGTATTTCCGTTGCGGAAGCCGCCAAGCTGCTGGGGATCTCCAATGGGGAGGTCCGGGGAATCTGCAACTATTACTCGGTTGCCAATAACCGCTCCAAGCTGCACAAGTTCCGATATATCATGGAATACAGTATGTACAAAACCTTTGCCTGCAAGTACCGAACCACCAAAAGAAAAATCATAGAAAAATATCATATTGATAAGGACTTCGGGGTTCGCTATACGGACTGGAAAGGCAAAGAACGAGTACGCTTATTTTGGAAAGGCAGTCTTGCCCGGAATGACTTTCCGCAGGAAGCAAAGGTAGACACGATACATAAGCCAGCGAAAATAAAAACCAATCCCTCGCTAGCGGACAGGTTGAAATCACAGACCTGTGAATGGTGCGGTAAGAGAACCCCGGACGTGGTAATGCACCAAGTCCGGGCACTGAAAGAACTGGACGACAGCCAGCCGTGGAATATTTTTATGAAGAAGATAAACCGCAAGACTATGGTTGTCTGTCCAAACTGTCATGAAATGATTCACAACGCAGATTGATAAAACAAGGGGGAAGCCGGATACAGCGACGAGTTGTAAGTCCGGTTTCGGGGCGAGTATCTGGAAACCTAGCGCAGTAATGTGTCAAGGCGCTGGATACTTAGCCTACGGAACGCAGTCAATCTGAACTGTGACCGGAAATTCCGAAACTTCTGGGGCAGCACCCGCGCGGTCCGGCGGCTGAATGATACCATCTGCGTTGAGAACGGCTATTCCATTGTAGAGGACCCAAAACCGCATGGAAAAAGCTACAACAAATGGCTGGGGGATCAGGCGAAGCCCTCCCACCGGGAACAGCTCCGCGTGATGATTGACCAGGCATTAGAACAGAAACCGGCAGACTTTGACGGGCTGTTAAAGCTGCTTGCGGAAATGGGTTGTGAGGTGTCACGCCGGGGACAGGCAATCCGGCTCAAAGCCCCCGGCTGGAAGAATGTTGCCCGCATGGATGAAAAGCTGGGACAAGGGTACAGCGAAGATGAAATACGGGCGGTCCTTGCCGGAGAAAAGCAGCATACGCCCCGCAGAAAAGACGCGGTTTCAACTCCCACTCCCAAGGTCAATCTTCTGGTGGATATTCAGGCAAAATTGCAGGCCGGAAAAGGCGCTGGCTACGCGCGCTGGGCAAAGGTATTCAATCTGAAACAGATGGCGCAGACAATGAACTATCTCACCGAGCATGGCCTGCTGGAATACGCAGTCTTGGAAGAAAAAGCGGCTGCTGCTACCACCCGCCACAATGAGCTGTCGGCACAGATCAAGGCGGCGGAAACCCGCATGGCGGAGATAGCCGTACTGCGGACCCACATCATCAATTATGTGAAAACCCGCGAGGTCTATGCGGCCTACCGCAAGGCGGGATATTCCAAGAAATTTTTAGCGGAACATGAAGCGGATATTCTGCTCCACAAGGCGGCAAAGCAGGCATTTGACGATTTGGGTATCAAGAAGCTGCCCACCGTCAAGAGCTTGCAGGCCGAGTACGCAACATTGTTGGAAGGAAAGAAAAAAGACTATGCCGAGTACCGGCGCTCCCGCGAGGAAATGCGGGAACTGCTGGCCGCAAAAGCCAACGTAGACCGGCTGATGGGATACGGGGAGGAACGCCAGAATGACCGGGAAAAGGAACAGGGGCAGGACCGCTGACGCGCCCGTTTTTTCGTATTTTCTCACCGCCGCAGGCAGGTGAAAAGCGTTCCGCAGGAACGCGCAGCCACAGAATGAAATTCTGTGTTCAAAAGGGGCTTGGGGAATCCCCAACAAGCAGCGCCAGGAGCCGGATGGCTATCCTGGGGCATTGCTTGCCTCTTTTCTCCGAAAATGAAAAGAACCAGTGAGAGAATCGTTAAATTTCACTCACTGGCTCAATTCGTTTCAAATTTTTCGGACAACTCTGTCAGTTCTTTCACCGTTTCTTGGGTGTGATGCAACAGGGTGTCACGCATTTCTGGCGGACAGCTGGAATAAAGCATTTTCATCTGATTGACACCCTCATCCTCCAGAGAAATATCTGGATTTATAAGCGTATCTAAAGAGATGTGCAGGACCTTTGCCAATGCTCTTAAAATCAAATAAGAAGGATTCATTTTCCCCTTTTCGATATTGGCGATTTGCTTTACAGAAACATGGCTCAGATCCGCAAGCTCCTGCTGTGTCAGGTCTTTTTTCTTTCGGGCTTCCCGCATTTTTTGCCCCAAAGCAGTCAAATCATCAATCGGCATAATCGTTCACCTCAAGAATATTGTATCGTTCCGGTTTATGCAAAGAAATAACCTTATTGTACCTGATGAACGGTATGATTATGCTGATTTTTGTGGAGCAATAGATAGGGATAAACTTGTATTCTTCGAGCAAACGAAATATAATTAGGGTTGAGCAAAACTCCGATTTGCTCATAAGGCTATACAATAAATAGTGCTATCCGGCTCGCTTGAGCCCTATATATTGTGACTCAACTTTGCAAAACTCGCGTTTTGCTCAACCCTAAAATATAATATTTTAGGAGGTGCAAAATGGACTACATAACATTAAAAGAGGCAAGCCAAAAATGGGGAGTTTCAGTTCGACAGATAAACTATTATTGCGCCGATAGCCGTATCCTCGGGGCTGTGAAGATGGCGACAATCTGGCTGATACCGAAAGACGCAGAGAAGCCTGCTGACAGGCGTAGGAAGAAGGGAAAAAACAACCAATGAGATTAACGAAAAAGTGAATTTGACTGATTATAGACTTTTTCCTATTATGATACCAGCGAGCGAGGTGAAACCATGAGTTATACGATTATGATCATAGATGATGAACAGATGATTTTAGATATGCTTCGGGATCAGTTTGAAATGGAGCAATATCAGGTCATTACCGCAAAAAGTGGTGAAGAGGCCCTGCAAAAACTGACCCAGCAGCCAGATATTATTTTGCTGGATATCAATATGCCAGGGATGGATGGCCTTGCGTTGTGCCGGGCAATCCGCGATCATGTAACCTGCCCCATCCTATTCTTAACCGCCCGGATTGAGGAAGCGGATCGTGTAGCAGGCTTGCGGGCCGGTGGGGATGATTATATTTTGAAACCGTTCAGCCTGGCTGAGCTGACTGCTCGTGTAGAGGCCCACCTGCGCAGAGAGAGCCGTATCCAGCAAAAAATCAGTGTCCGGGGCTTTGGAGACATTGTGGTGGACTACGCCGCAAGGACTGTCTCGCGAAATGGCCAGCCCATAGAACTTTCCAAGGTGGAATTTGATATAGTGGAACTGCTTTCCCTCCACCCTGGACAGGTATTCAGCCGGGAGACCATTTATGAACAGGTGCGGGGTTTTGACGGCACCGCTGACAATGCTGTGGTGAAGGAACACATCCGCCGCATCCGAAACAAGCTGGGGGCGCAGTATATTGAAACAGTCTGGGGGTGCGGCTATAAATGGGCAAAATAAAACACTGGCTTCACTCCATGCCTCTCCGCCGGGCTTTTGTATCACTTGTCCTTGTTATGGCGGTGCTTGTAGCTGGTATTTCAGCAGTAACCATTTTTACCTGTGTCAACGTGCAAAATCAAATCTTGGAAAGTGTGACTGACTACCAGGTGTTACCGCCCCAAGAGACTGAGGATGAATATAACCTGGTGATTGCAGATAATAAACAGATCGTCCCAGGGGAAAATGGACAGCTTGTGATTTTATCCACCGAGTACCAAATCGCCAACCTGAGCGATACACAACGGGTCGCCTACTATGCGGCAAAAGCAGCCGTAGTCCTGGTGCCGACCTTGCTTTTCGTGCTTGGTACGATTTTCTGCGCCTGGATGTTCTATTCCATCAAACTGAAACAGCCGCTATCGTTACTCTTACAGAGCGCCGACCGCATATCACAGAGTGACCTGGATTTTTGTTTGGATTATCCCGCTTCGGACGAAATGGGTGAACTCTGTCGGGCGATGGACACCATGCGGGCCGCCCTCCTAAAAAATAATCAAGAGACTTGGGCTATGATAGAGGAGCGGCGCAAGCTCAGCGCCTCCATCGCCCATGACCTCCGTACCCCCATCACCGTGATGAAAGGCTACACAGAATATCTCTCGCATAATGTTCCGCTTGGACGCATCAGCGAGGACAAACTGATGGGCACGATCCGCAATCTTTCTTTGGCAACAGACCGACTGGAACAGTATGCAAACCAGGTGCGCGAGATACAGGCGATGGACGCCATCCCAGTGAAGCCAACATCCTGCTCTTTGCGGAAATTTTTTGAGGAACAGGAGGACGAATACGCCGTTTTAGCGCAGCAGCACCAGCTTCAATTCTCTATGGATATTAGTGGGGTTCCGGATATTCAGGTCATGCTGGATGGGATCTTGGTACATCGTATGATCGACAATGTGATTTCTAATGCCCTGCGCTTCGCCCGCCGTGAGATCACATTAAAGGCCGGGTGGCAAGAAGGTCTGCTTACAATTCAAGTACATGATGATGGGAAGGGCTTTTCAGAAGAATCCCTCCGCTCCGCCACAAGGCCGTTTTACAAGGAAAATACGGAAAATGACCACTTCGGGCTTGGCCTCTCGATCTGCAACACCCTTTGTCAGAAACAGGGTGGAACGCTCTCTCTGAGCAATAACAACGGAGCTTGCGTAGAAATGCAGATACAAGCGGAAAAAATTGATGCCGATTGACCAATCGTAGACCTTTTCCAATTATACTCTCCTTATCCTAACGATAAGGAGAGTATTTTTATGCACAGATTTCTTTTTATTTCATTGGCACTTGTATGTTTGCTGGCTGGGTGCAGCGCGCCGCAGACCAGCGACCCAGCCACGGATGAATCGGACAACCTGGACGCCTATTTTGAGGAAGAACCAGCGGACAATGAGGTGGGCTCTGCGGAATTTGGTCTGCAAGACCCGATGGACATGGTTTATACCTACGATGGTGAGCCCTTGGAAATTCCGTTCTCCATAACTGGCGCTTCTTCTGGAAAAACCACAGAGATTGGCGTCCTCCTATTTGTGGATGGGATGGCCCAGCCCTATTCCGCAGTCTATGAGGATGGTACAGAGCTTGAGGAAAGCTATATGCAGGTCTTTAACCTGGATTATGGACAGCAAGAGAATTTCAACATGGTATTCCAGCCAGTGACCGGCAAAGCGGGGGAAACCGTCCCTGTTATGGCTGTCACAATTCTGGAGCCCAGTTTTGTAGCAGAAGGGCCCGATAATCCGCGTTATGGCTTCCACCACCAGGAATCTGCAACCATATCCCGCCAGATTTCTTTTGCAGCAGACGCCCCCGTACAGACATTGGCCGCAGCCGGTACGGACTACAATGTGGTGGATTTGCCGCAGGACGTATTAGATACCCTGGCTGCGTGGGGTGCGACCGATATCCTGGACACGACGGCAACCTTGTCCCTAGGTGTTGAAGATGGAAATTACATCCAGGCAGATGGGAAAACAGCGACAATCACTGTGCAGCTCTACGGCGGGCCGGAGGCGGAGTTCAATATCACTCTGTTCATCAACCACCAGCCTGTCCAACTCAATGGAGCGGACTATCTCTCTGTTCGGACTGTAAAAAACCAGATGGTAGAAGCCACATTCCAGATTGATACCTCTGCACTTGGTACGCTGAACACGGTCTATGCCATTGCCGTTACCCCGGAGGATGGGGAGCTTGAGATCAACAATCCAGTTAAGACAGCATCTGTACTTTTGGTCAACGGGGAGGTTTGACGAACATGAAAAGAATCAGTATTTTGCTTGCACTTGTACTCAGTCTTTCTCTGCTTTCCGCCTGCGGAGGCAACGAACCGGCGGCTAACACCGGAAATTCGTCCAGCAATCCCTCAGCGGACTCCCAGCAGGCTCCTGACGAATCGGCGGAACAGACAGCCGGCAGCGGAGCCAATTTTCTCTCGCCGGAGTACGATTATACCACCAATGAGCTGAAACTGACCGATTTATCTACCGGCGAAGTAACAGCCACCTATGCTTTTGACACCGCCCAAACACCCCTGCTGACAGACAAGACCAGCCAGGGAGTCATCGTCATGCTGTCCAGTCAGGCAGCGGCGGATGTGCAGGACACCGGCGGGGTCACGGTGATCTCCGGCGACAGTTCTGTGGAGACGCTGTATTACTGGCTATTCGATCAGAGCCTTAATCTGGTGGGCACCTACGAATTGACAGACGAAGCATTGGTAAATGGTCTTTGGGGCTCTGTCTTTGCTGCTGCGCCGGATGGGAAAACCCTTGTATATGCGGAAGGGCCCAGCCTCTATCAATATACCTTTGATACACAGGAACTGACGGAAATCACTCCGGCCATGAGCGAAACCGTTTATTTTGAGGCGGTCGGGTACAGCGGCAGCGGAGACTATTTGGCCTTTTTCGGAAGCCTGGACGGGCAGGAAAATACCACGGCCTATGGCTCGATTGATCTGAGCAGCAACACCGCCGCTATTTTTTCTGCTGAGGGCTTTTCCGGTTCCATGCTCTCTGTAAACGGAGAATATGCTGCTGTTTCCGATACGATTCTGCCCGCCAGCATGGGAGGCGCAAAGCAGACCGGCTCCGTCCTCTTTTTGGATTTGACCCAGCAGCAGGGGAAGGTAATCAACGTGGAGAGCGGAGATGAAAGCGGGATTGCCGCCGTATCCGCAGACGGCCAGTACATTGTGACCTGTGCGGGTGGAGACAGCCCAAGCGGTACTCTGCGGGCCTATCAGGTCAGCGATGGCACAAAAGTTGCGGATGAAACCTATACGATGGATACAAACTGCAAACCCTATGAGATTTGGGTCATCGGCCATTCCGCCTATGCAGCCCTGGGCACGGATGACGGCTATGCCCTCTCACAAGCGGTTGACCTTCTGTGAGGAATACATGATGAAACTGGAACTTGAAAGCATCACAAAATTTTATGGAAAATATCCCGCGCTCCAAAATGTATCCGCTACTCTGACAGAAGGGGTTTATGGATTGTTGGGGCCAAATGGGGCCGGTAAGACGACACTGATCAACATTTTGATTGGAATACTGCCTGCCAGCGGCGGCGTGATCCATCTGGACGGTGAAAACACCGTCCAGATGGGCGGGCGCTACTTTGACCAGATTGGCTATATGCCCCAGTACCCTCAGTTCTATGCAAATTTTACCGTACAGGAATTTTTGGACTATATGTGCCAAGTAAAAGGGGTAGCGAACGCAAAAGAGAGCATCGACGCGGCGCTGGTTTTCGTCAATTTGGAGGAAAACCGCAGCAAGCGGATCGGGGCGCTGTCCGGTGGGATGAGACAGCGGCTGGGGATCGCCCAAGCTATTCTGAACGACCCTAAACTGCTGGTGCTGGACGAGCCGACGGCGGGCCTTGACCCTGGTGAGCGAATCCGTTTCCGCAATCTCATTTCCCGTCTGGCCAAGGGGCGCATCATCCTTTTAGCTACCCATATTGTTTCCGATGTGGAATATATCGCCAAAGAGATCCTCCTGTTGCGGAAGGGTACACTGGTCATGCAGGGCACGCCCAGGGAACTGGAGCAGAGCATCCAGGGAAAGGTGTGGGAGGTATCAGCCAACGAGGCGGATATGGCTCTGATGGTGGACACCTACTGCGTGAGCAATATCAAGCAGCAGGATGGCTCCTATCTGCTGCGCATTGTGGATGATGGGAAACCGCTCCGAGGCGCAAAGCCGGTATCCCCAAATCTGGACGAAGTGTTCCTGCACACCTTTTTCCAGCCAAGTGAGGGACAGATATGAGTTTTCTCTATTTGGAGGCCAGAAAAGGCATCCTGCGGCGCTATACACTGATTGCGCTGGCGCTGTTCCTATGTCTGAATACGGTCAAAATCATCGCGGACTATCACGCCGGAGAGATACGGCCCGTTGCGGCCAATACAAGCGGAATGCAGGCAGGCTACGACACCATCTATGAGCGGATCAAAGGCCCCATTACAGAGGAAACCGTACGCTTCCTCACGTCAGAGTACCAGCGGTTGGACGCTTTGACGGCAGATGGAACATATAGCCGGGAGCCGCAGGAGGAGACTTACAGCGGCTATATCTTTGGCGACTACTATCTGCTCCACAGTTACTTCTATCCCCACATGGAGTACAGTGTCAAGTATTCCTCTGATATGGAGGAGATTCTGGCCCAGGCGAAAGAAAATATGACTTTCTATCAAGAGAGCGGTAACACAGCGGGAGCGGCAGAAAATGCCTACATTCTCCATCACTATGCAGGCCGAACGATTCCTGCGTTTTATCTGTATGATGGCTGGGAAGCTTTACTGTCCTATGACTTTTCCGATCTACTGATCCTGCTTTTACTCATTTTGGCGGTAGCGCCCGCATTCACGCGGGAGAAGGAAAACGGGATGACCCTGATTCTGTCCTCCTGCAAACGAGGCAGATGGCCTCTGCTTATTTCCAAATGCGGCGCTGGAGTGATATTTGCATGGATACCGACAATCCTGTTCGCCCTGTTAAACCTCCTGGTATTTGGGCTTTTGTGCGGTTTTGATGGCTGGGGCAGCCCGCTCTATGCCATCGAAAGCTATCAATATACTCCATTCTCCGGCTCGATTTTGCTGTTCTATGGATTGATTTGCGGGTTAAAGGCCATCGGTTTCAGCGTGACAGCACTCTTGCTGATTCTCCTGTCCGCCTGTTTCCAAAAATCACTCTATCCATGTCTGATGGGATTGGGGCTTGGCGTGGCATTAAACTACTGCACTGGTTGGGCGCTCTCCCCCGTGTGGTGGAAACAGGCCCTCTCCTGCATCAGCCCATTCACCTTGACCAGCGGCAGTAAACTGCTGGAAAGCCTGTCTGGGGTGAGCATCGGCGGGGTATATCTGCTCCGACTTTTCGTGGTTCTGATCGTTCAAGCTGTAATCGCGTGTCTGCTGGTCATAGCAATCAGGAGGAAATCATGCTGCAAGTAGAATTAAAGAAGATATTATTTCATCATAAAGGGCTTTTACTTCTTCTGATTGCTCTGGCGGCTTATGCAGTCTTTTGCGTCGGCAGCGGCTACGACAGCAGTTATATGATTGACCGGAATGAAGATACTTATCTGGCCTACATGGATCGCTGGCAAGGCGAGGTGACAGAGGAAAAAGCGCAGGAGATGGAGACGGAATACGCAGAAGCCACCCGCTCCGATGACGGCAGAAAAGCCGCCTTCTTGACCATCTATAACCAGTATTACTACGCAAAAGAGGACCCCGCCCATCGCTTCCTGATGGATGAGCGGGGATGGGACACACTCCTGACCCACGATGGAGTGAATGTAATCCTGCTGTTGTTCCTGCTGGCGCTTTGTGTTCCAGTATTTTGTGGGGAATACCAGTGTGGGATGGCGCAGATCCTCCGTTCTTGCAGAAATGGCCGAGGGCGGTTGGCTGGAATCAAATTAGGCGTAATGGCGGCCCTGGCGGTTCTGGCGACGGCTCTGTTTCAGTTGGTGCAGTTTGTTGTTGTCTCCTTGTTGGTCGGCCTGGATGGAGCATCCTATCCGCTGCAAAGCCTGTCCTTTTTTGAACATTCGCCCTATCTCATTTCCGTTGGACAGGCGTATGGGATCGTAGTCCTGTCCAGGTGCTTGGGCGCTGCTTGGTTTGCAATCCTGATTGCCCTGCTCTCCATCCTGTTCCGGCAGACGGTACTGACTACATTTTCCGGCATCGCGGTTTCTATCCTGCCACATTTGATCGGCGGCAGCTTTCTCAAATATGTCCTTCCGCTTCCTGCGGGGTTGCTGGCAGGAACCGGCTATGTGTGGGGAACACTGACAGAGGTTGGATATGACGAGGACTGGAACCTGATTGATATAGTGACCTTTCCGGGTATCACGCCGGAGCAGTTTGGACTTTTGGTGATTCTGTTCTTGGCTATTGTCTGTCTGCTGGTTTGGCTCTGTCTCAGGTTTTATGTTGGCAGGCGGAAGGTCATTTCTACTCGCCCTCTCCTGACAGCGGCATTGATACTCTGTATGACCGTTTCATTGACTGGCTGCGGGTACAGCAATTCCCGTGAGATTACGCATGATTTTCTGGCCGATGCGTCCAAGGGAGAAAACAGCGCCTATACAGTGGAGCTTGATATGGTGGAGAACACCATCACTGCGACCAGCAAGGCCACAGGTGAGGCCATCCTGCTGACCCGTGATCCCTTTGGACAATCCGGGGCGATCTCCAGCATCTACGTTGACGAGGACGCCTGTTACTACGCTTCCAGCGGCGAGGTGGGCGATGGTTTTCAGATTTACCGAATCGACTTGAAGGATTTTTCCACACGGCTTTACTTCAGCACCGGCTCTGATAACACGGCGACTTTTTGGGGCTTGTTTGACCATGAACCGACAGTAGACGAACTGCTGGCAGATGTGGGCTCCACATCCTTTGTCATAGATGGGAATTACATCTACTATCTGCAAGGCGGACGGCTCTATAAGGTGTTCCGCTGGACGGGATGGGAGACAGTGGTTGTCCCAAACGTAGAAGGAATGCACAGCTTGGAGTATATGAGTGTTATCTGATACTAATTAACTTATGTTCATCAAAAAAAGCCTTGCTCACGCCTCGGCTCACTATACTCCACCATCGGCATTATCCTGCCGACTAACCAGCAATTATAAAAGAAATGCGCTTGACGCCAGTTTCCCACTTTGGGAAACTGGCGTTTTTGCTTGTTATTTCTTGTGGAATAGCCACGAATTGTGCCGGTGCCGTTCTCCACCTCATTTCAGTTCACCCGTCAACTGGACCCGCGAATCGAAATGGAGGTACATAATGCAGAAAATCAATCTTCGGGAGCTGTATCCCGACATTTATAAAACGGATACTTATCTGGAAATATCCGATGAAGTACAGGCAGTGTTCCTGGCCGACAAACGAGCTGAAGCACGTTACCTGCGACAGGTGTATAACTATAAAGCGCACTATTCCCTGGACTGCGACAACGGCATTGAGAAAGCCGTGGTACAGCATCCGCTGACCCCGGAAGAAATACTGGAGGACAAGCAACTCCGCGATCAGCTTTATGCCGCGGTGATGGAGTTGCCAGACAAGCAGGCCAAGTGGATTTATGCCCGGTTCTACCTGGGCATGACCATTAAGGAAATTGCCAAGGTGGAAGGTGTTGATCTCAGCTGGGTATATAAGAGCATAAAGCGCGGGTTGAAGCGCCTGAGAAAAAAGGTGCAAAAAGTTTAATTAACATGGCCAAAATGTCGCTGTTTTCTTCACTACCATTAGAAGGATAGCTTTTCACCTTCATTGGTACATTGACAACTGAATACACGGCAGAACAGGTACATAACCCGCGTATGAGCGAGTGCAGGACGCCGCGAAGATGGAGCAGCCAGGAGGTGATGGACAAGCTGTTTCGGAGCGATCAACGTCCCTGTGACCCGGATGGTGGCACATCCGGCGCGATGACTGCGCGGGGGCTTAAAGATACTTCCTCACGGCCCGCCAAAGACTTGGGGGGAACCCTGCGGCGCACGCTATGAACGACGCTGCGGAGTTATGACAGCCGCGCCAGCGGAGACCTGTTCTGTCCCCAGCGTCAGGGATGCGTGGCAAATGTGGCGTAACACAAAAAAGTTTCAAAATTAGATACCATGCGCTGGCAGGCAAAACTGCCAGCGCATTCATGTGATTTTGGAAACCACAACCATATCCTTGACAAAGAAGGGAGAGATTATATGGAAAAGTTATTTACAAGGAAAGAAGCGGCCAAAATCCTGGGAATCAGTATTGCAACACTGGACACGGCCCGCAACAATGGCCTGATTTCCTATGTTCAGTATGTGCAGAACGGCTGTGTCTATTTCACAGACGCGAGCCTTCATGAGTACATCGCAAAATTCACGCATCGGGCGAAGCCGGTGGAAAAGTGCGCCACATACCGCAAAGTGCGAAGTGCCGAGGCGTGAGCTGATCCGTATCCTTGCTGAAATAAGTGGTGTCTGGTAAAACAAAGATACAGCGCTGAATATGATTCTTGAGAGGTAACGGTATTGGCAAAAAGAAAACGACTAATTCCAGATTATAGTACGGTCACACTGAATGGCGTAGAGTATTACAGAACCCGAATCGAGGATGCCGATGGCAAGCGGGTCGCCCTTTATGCGAGAACTCCCGAAGAACTGTATGACAAAGAAACGGAGGCGTTGGAGCAGATCGGTCATGCCCGGTTTCATCGGAAATCGCCAACGGTAGCAGAATACTGTGAGAAATGGCTGCTGATGCAGTCGGTCCATGTGCGGCAGACCACCTTGACAGATTACACCTCCAAGGTGAGGCGGCATATCATTAAAGAATTGGGAGAGATGCGGATGGCAGATGTAACTCTGGATGACATCCAGCTCGCTCTTGTCCCGGTTTCCAAAAAATCGGCATCGGTTTACAAGGCCGTTGTGATTCTTTATAAATCCATCTTTCGGGCGGCGAAGGAAAGCCATGTGATCGAGGTGAATCCAACGCTCCATCTAAACGCAAAAGGCGGCGGTGTCCCACAGGAGGACCGCCAGGCGTTGACGGATGAACAGGTCGAGCAACTTTTAGACGCGATCCGGGACTTGCCGCCCTATGTGTCTGTGATGATCGGCTTATATGCCGGTCTGCGGAGAGAAGAAATCCTTGCGCTCCAATGGGATTCGGTGTATCTGGACACAGATGCCCCTTATCTGACAGTCCGGCGGGCATGGCACACGGAGCATAATCGGCCAGTCATTCTCACCGAACTAAAGACCAAGGCGGCAGAGCGGAATATCCCGCTCCCGACCTGCCTGGGAGAGTGCTTGAGGGAGGCGAAGAAAACATCTACATCTGATTATGTGGTGGCGAATCGGGATGGCGGCCCGCTGTCCTACACACAATTTAAGCGGCTGTGGCAGTATATTGTGACGCGGACTGCCAAACCGAGAGTGGCCCGGAAGCTGGTAGACGGGAAATATGTGAAGTATATCCTCTACCCGCAGCTGGGAGAGAAAGCCCGGAACAATGGTCACTGTGTTTACAGCTTGGATTTCGAGGTCACACCCCACCAGCTCCGGCACACCTACATAACCAACCTGATTCATTCTTCGGTGGACCCCAAAACGGTGCAGTACCTGGCAGGGCACGAAAGCAGCAAAATCACGATGGATATTTACGCCAAAGTCAAATACAACCAACCGGATCAGGTTGTCAAAGCGATGGGCGGCGCATTTTCCCAATGGGATGCCATGTGGGCATAGAACGGAGAATACAGCAAGAGCGAGGCAAAGACGCCTCGCTCTTTGTTTTTCTCAATCCGCATCTTTGATTTAATCAGGTCTTTCTGATAAAAAGGGAGTGAAGGAACCAATTTGCGCATAAGAAAGGAAATTATCTATGGCTAAGAAAAAACAATTCCCCAGTATACAAGTGTGGAGCGAAAAGGAATCCAGTATTATAGGACAAGGATTCTGGACGCCGATGGCAAGCAGGTCAGCCTGTACGCAACGACTTGTGAGGAACTTTATGATAAGCAATTAGCGGCGAGACGCCAAGTACAGGAGATTCTCTTTCACCGGCAGCATCCGACCGTCGCAGAGTATTGCGAGAAATGGCTGATGATGCAATCTGCAAAGGTTTCGGCGGCCACACTGAAAGGATATACTTCCAACATGAGGAACTACGTCATCAAGCCAATGGGCGATATGTATATGGAGGAAGTAACGGCTGATGACATCCGGCTGGCGTTGGTGCCACTGTCCAAGAAGTCCGAGGGCCTGTATAACAAAGTGAATATGCTCATCAAGTGTGTTTTCTATTCTGCCGAGCGCAGCCAGCTTCTTGCAGATAACCCCTGTGTGGGAATATCGGGAAAAGGCGGGAGACCGGCACAGAAAAAGGAGGCGCTGAGCGATCAACAGGTTGCGGTGCTTCTGGAGGCCATCAAAGGACTGCCGCCATATCTCTTTGTGATGATCGGTCTATACGCTGGCTTGCGTCGGGAAGAAGCCCTTGCCCTCCAATGGGACTGTGTGTTCCTGGATGTTCCCACCCCATACATTTCGGTACGGCGGGCATGGCGGGCGGAACACAACCGGCCGGTGATCTCTACGGTTCTAAAAACCAAAGCGGCCCGGAGAGACATTCCCATCCCCAAGTGTCTGGCTGACTGCCTGCGAGAAGCGAAAGTGACCTCTACGTCTGACTATGTGATTGCCGACAGCGAGGGCCAGCCCCTGTCTTACTCACAGTTCAAGCGAGTGTGGCAGTACATTGTTGTCCGTTCCACCAAGGAGCGCACCTATTATAAATATGTGAACGGACAGAGCATTAAGTACACGGTAAAGCCGACGCTGGGAACCAGCCAGAAAAACAATCCCAGGATTGTCTATACCCTGGATTTTGAAGTGACGCCCCATCAGCTCCGGCACACCTATATTACAAATTTGCTTTATGCGGGTGTTGATCCCAAGACGGTTCAGTATCTTGCCGGACATGAAAATAGCAAAACAACTATGGACATTTATGCAAAGGTCAAGTATAATAAGCCCGAAGAACTTTTCGATGTGGTGAACCAGGCACTTCGCCCATCTGACCTTGCGGAGAACGTTTGTGATTGATTGGGTTAAGGGGTAGGACAACCGAGGCCCGC
>OFGD01000935.1_pt1 | contig 16512 bp, 15 predicted proteins | sample 1521671 | NCBI WGS metagenome assembly OFGD01 (sample SAMEA3504114, study PRJEB24116) | mouse gut metagenome | biome: mouse gut; feature: mouse-associated habitat; material: faeces | place: Denmark | collected 2011 | reverse complement strand
GCAGCTTTATGCTGCGCCGTCCGTTTCGTCTATTCAGTTGATGCCATTCAGGTTTTTAAAGAGCTTTTCTGCGTCGGCGGAGGCCACCAGCTTGTCGGTGTCCTCGTCGGTGGAGGCGATGGCCACGATGCGGCCCAGCACCTCCAGGTGCTCCTCGCCCTTGGCGGCGATGCCCACCACCAGCTTCACCTTGTCGCCGTTCCAGTCGATGCCTTCGGGGTAGGTCATGACTACAACGCCGGTGCGCTTGATGAGGGGTTTTACGTCGTTGGTGCCGTGGGGGATGGCCACATGGCTGCCGATGGCCACGGAGAAGCTGGCCTCCCGGTCCAGCATCCCCTGGATATAGGCCTCGTCCACATAGCCGCTGTCCACCATCAGCCTGCCGCAGGCGCGGATGGCCTCCTCGGGGGTGACGGGGGCACAGCCCAGCACGATGTTCTTCCGCTCCAGCAGGGTATCTCCCTGAGCGGGGGCAGCCTCCTCAGCCTTGGGGGCCTCCACGGGGGCGGCGGGGGCGGCGGAGCCCTTCCGGGCCGCCAGGAGCTCGTTTACCAGGGCGTCGTACTCCGGCGCGCCCATGAAGTTCTTGATGGGGATGATCCGGGCCTGGGGAGCGCGCTCCGCCGCCCGGCCGGACAGCTCATGGTGGGTCACCACAATCTGGCAGTCGCCGGGGATCTCGCTGACGGGATGGTGGATGACCTCAATGTCGGTGATACCGGCGTCCTTCAGCTTGTTGCGCAGCATGGTGGCCCCCATGGCGGAGGAGCCCATGCCCGCGTCGCAGGCGAAGACGATCTTCTTCACGGAGTTGATGTCCACAGAAGCACCGGTGGTGGATTCCACAGGGGCCTGGCCCTTGGAGGCGGCCTTGGAGGCGGCCACCTGGGCCTGGGCCTCAGCCAGGCTGGCGTCCTTGCCGAAGAACTTCAGCAGGAAGACGGAGATGGCGAAGCTCACCGACGGCAAGCCCAACACGGTCTTCTACGCCTTTGAACGCCTCGAACAGGCGGGCCTTGTGCAGAAGCTGGGGAAGCAACGGTCGCTCACCCCCCTCGGACATCAAATCGTTCAGGGACTTTTATAGGAACAAGACGCCCGGGCCGTTTGCTAGAATGACCTCCACGGCCGCCAGGGCGGCCGCACGGAAACCGACAGCCACAAAGGAACAACCATGGACAGCGAGAAACTCAACGAGCAATGGCGGGCTATCTGCACCCAGGTGGGCAGCTACCCCGACGTGGACGAGTCCCAGGTCAGCGCCTTCTTCTCGCGGCTTGAACCCCAGGCCATGAGCGATTCGTTCCGCCGATAACGACTTTATCAAGTCGTGGGTGGAGCAGCATTACGTCGATCAGATCCAGCGGGCGTTGCGCGATATGACAGGCGTCCAGTTCGTGGTGGCCGTGGCTGTCGATCCCACCCAGGAAGCCCGCAAGGCCCAGGCTGCGGTCGCGCCTGCAACACCCGCCCCCGCGGCCGCACCCGCAATGCAGGCGCCCGCACCGACGCCAATTCCCGGCATGACCGCCACCCCTGCGAGCCCGGTCGCCGCGCCGTTCGCCCCGACGGTACCCCCAGCCCCCGCCGGCGTGGGTCAGCCCTACGAGTCCGCCGCTCCCGGGCCGCAGCAACCGGCTTCTCCCGCCCCTTTCGCGCCCTGGAACCACGGGGAACCCGCGCAACCCTATATGCCCCCCTACGACGAAACTGCCGTGGTGGACCATTACTCCCCCCAGCCGGTTGCAGCCGCAGACAACGCCCAGGCCCCGGCTGCGGGCGGCGGCGCCAACCGCTCTACCTCGTCGCTCACCTTCGGTAACTTCGTCATCGGCGATTCCAACCGCATGGCCTATTCCATGGCCGTCGAAGTGGCAGAATCCCCTGGTCGCAGCCCGTTGAACCCGTTGTTCATCTATGGGAAAAGCGGCCTCGGGAAAACCCACCTCATGCGTGCCATCCAGAATTACATCGAGGAAACGCGGCCCGGCATGCGCACGGTGTACGCCGACTCGGCCGATTTCCTTTCGAAGCATGTGGAAGCGGCGCGGGCCCACGATCGCGAGAAATCGAGCTACAAGGATTTCAAAACCTACTACGAGGAAGCCGACGTGCTGCTCATCGACGACGTGCAGTACCTCCAGGGCAAGACCCAGACCCTCGATATCGTCTTCCAACTGTTCAACACCTTGACAGCCCAGGGCAAGCAGGTGGTGCTGTCGGCCGACCGCATGCCGAAGAACATCGGCATCGACGAGCGCTACTACTCCCGATTCTCCGCCGGCGGCGTCATCGACATTCAGCCGCCGGAGATCGAGACGAAGCTGGGCATTGTGAAATCCTTCGCCGACGAGTACAGCCGCAGCGAGGGGTTGAGTCACTTCGCCCTCTCCGATGCCATTCAAATGTACATCGCCGAGAATTCCAGCTCGAATATTCGCGAGTTGAAAAGCGCCGTGACCAAGGTTATTTACCAAATGCTGTTGTTCAACCGCGACGACATGTCCATCGAAGAGGTGCGATCGCTGCTGGAAAACCACTTCTCCGGCGGCCCGTCGCGCAACCTCACCATCGACGACATCCAACGAGCCGTGGAATCGTTCTTCAAGGTCAGCCGCAGCGATCTCGTGGGGCCGAAGCGCTCGCGCTCGGTGGTGTACCCGCGGCAGATTGCCATCTACCTGTGCCGCCAGCTGCTCGATTTGCCCTACAACGACATTGGCAAGAAGTTCAACCGCGACCATTCCACGGCCATGCATTCCGTCGCCAGCGTGGAAGAGATGCTCAAAGACAACCGAGGCGTGCAGGAAGAAATAGAGGCCTTGCAGAAAATCATCAGCGAATACAGTGAATAGGCAGTGGACAGGCGGGGGTTATCGAGGGATATCCGGCGCATAACTCGCTTCTTTTCCACTTTACCCTGCCCCAACGGCGCGACATTTTCCCAAGTTGGTGGATAGAAGGTACAAGAAACGAACGAGTTCGACACCGTGAAAAACAGGAGACGACCTGGCATTTCCTTGAGTTCTCAGACATTCCACCGTCCTTATTACCACCACTATCTCTCTTTCTTTATTGTTTGTACCTCTTAGGGCCTTTACGGTTTCCCAAAGAGTTCCCCGTTGACAGCCCATGTCTGTGGTATATAATTTGAAAGCTATTCTTTGAACCATGAAAGGGAAAGTAGAACAATGAAACGCACCTATCAACCGAACAAACGCAAGCGCGCCAAGTGCCACGGCTTCCGTGCCCGCATGTCCACCAAGGGTGGTCGCGCTGTCCTCGCTTCCCGTCGTGCTAAGGGGCGCAAGCGTCTCACCGTCTAGGGAGAAACCAGGCGTGGAAACCATCAAATCCAGCACTGAAATCTCCCAGCTGTTCTCCGCGGGAAAGCGTTACAAAACTCCTTATGTCACGCTTATCGTTGGAGAACATGACTCGGATACCAACCGGGCTCAAGACGTGCAACACGACCACCCAGGTCGTGTTGCTTTTATTGCTGGGAAGAAATTGGGAAATGCCGTTTGGCGCAATCGTGCTAAACGGCGTATGCGGGCTATCTGCCAGGAACTTGGCGGACCGTGGCCCCAAAAGGATGTGGTATTTCTCGCCCGGTCGTCGCTCTGCCGCGTTTCCTACGACAAGGTTTTGCGGGCGAGCGGCGATGCGGTTCAACGCCTTTTGAACGAAGGGAAGGAAGCGCGGCGATGAAAAAAGTCGCGGCCGTGGCAAAGAAGATACCGACTTGGGTTGCCCTGGGTCTTATTATGTTCTACCGCATGGCTGTTTCTCCGCTGCTTCCTCCGGCCTGTCGCTTCGTGCCGACGTGTTCTGAATACGGGCTCATCGCGTTCAAGCGCTATGGGTTTCGGAAAGGCTTCGTACTGACGGCGAAACGTATTCTCAGATGCCGACCCGGCGGTCCGTGCGGGTACGACCCCGTGCCCTAGGCCGCTGGTTCGAGAAGGGTTAAGACAACATGTGGGATATTTTTAAGGACTGGATCTTCGACGTTATTCAGTTCTTTTACAACTTCTGCCACGACTGGGGTCTGGCAATCATCATTGTCACGATCATTTTCCGTATCATCGTGGCCCCTCTCATGCATAAGCAGGCGAAGTCCAATTATGCCATGCAGAAGGTGCAGCCGAAGATTCAGGCGCTGAAAGATCGGTTCCCCGATGACCCGACGCGCCAATCTCAGGAGATGCAGAAGATTTACGCGGAGATGAAGTTCAATCCGCTGGCGGGCTGTCTCCCCATGTTGCTGCAGATGCCCATCTTCATCGCCCTGTTCCAGGTGTTGCGCGAGATGGGCGATCGCGTGGGAGATTCGAGCTACTCCTTCTACAATCTGGTGCCCAACTTGGTGCAGACGCCGTCGGGTGCTTTCGCGGAAGGCTTCGGCACGTTCTTCCCCTACCTGATCCTGATGGTTATCTTCGCCGGTGCCACCTTCTTGCCCATGGTTCTCCAGCAGCTGAAAACGGAGAATACGCAGCAGAAGAATCAGACGCTGCTGATGGGCGGCATCATGTCGCTGATGATGCTGTGGATCTCCTGGGGCTCACCGGCAGGCGTACTGCTTTTCTGGGGTGCCTCCTCGGTTATCGGCATCGGCCAGAACCAGTTGACTCTCGCCCGTTGCCGTGCGGCCGATAAGCGCAAGGAAGAAGAAGAGGCGCTGGTGGTCAAGCCCATTGAGGTTGATGTAGTGCGCAAGGAAAAGAAAAAGCGTCCGAAGAAGAAGCGCTAGTACAACATGCTGACTCAGAGAGTGTTTCACGTGAAACACTCTCTTTGTTTGTCCGCAGAATCCAAGACTACGCTGCGGAACGACCCATCGAGGAAAAGGAGCTGCCATGACTGAGGAATTGGTTGACGAGGTGATGGAGGTTACGGAGGAACCGGTAGAAGAGGAGACCGAGGAAACTGTAGCAGAGGTTGAACCCCAGGACGCAACTGAGGGTGACGAGCTCGTGGTGACCGACGAGATGCTTGACAATATCGCTGACACCGCCATTGCGGCCCTGCAGGATATTCTCCAGTACTTCAATGTGGGTGAAGTGACGATCGACGAATATGAGGGCGATGAGGGCGAGCTTATTCTCGATATCAGTGGCGATGATATGGCGGTGCTGATTGGCCGTCATGGCAAGACCCTTGATGCCCTGCAGTTCATCGTTTCCATGATTACCGTGCGCACCATTGGCTTCCGCTATCCGGTGGTGGTTGACGTGGAGGGGTACAAGAATCGTCAGCGTCAGAAGCTGGAGTCCATTGCCCATTCTTCGGCCAACCGTGCCACAGGCCAACATCGCAAGGTTGGCCTGCGTCCCATGACTCCTTACGAGCGCCGTATCATTCACATCGCGTTGCGCGACGACAACCGCGTCGATACGGTTTCCGAAGGGGAGGGTTCGGCGCGTCATGTGGTGATTGTTCCCCGCTAAGTCTGTTCCCATTTCTAAGAGTTTTCTCAGAGGCGGCCTCGGGTCGCCTCTTTTCTTTTAGAATGACCCTGCTTGAAATATTGAATAAGGAGCACGGTTTGAACGTGGTAATTCCTCCTCAGGCCCAACAGTATCTTGATTGTGTGCTTGAGGCCAACAAAACGACGAATCTGACTCGCATTACTTCGCGGGAAGATGCCGTGTGTCTTCACTTGGAGGATTCGCTTGTTGGCTTGCCTGAGGTGCAGGATGCCCCCGAGGGATTGTACGGCGATCTTGGTTCCGGGGGTGGCTTCCCTGGGGTGCCTCTTGCCCTCGCCACCGGTCGTCAAACCGTGCTCGTCGATTCCGTGAAAAAGAAAATGGCGATTGTCGCCAATATTATCAACCAGCTGGGACTGAGCGACCAGATTGAGACGTGCGACCAGAGGATTGAAGAGCTCGCCTTAGAGCAGCGAGAATCCTTTGCCGTTCTTACGGCCCGGGCTTTGTCGCGGCTCGTGGCTCTCCTGGAACTCTCCTCGCCGCTCTTGATGAAGGGCGGCCGTCTTGTCTGCTATAAGGCGCAGCTTGACGAAGACGAGCTGAAAGAGGCCCGTGCTGTCGAGAGTTTGCTGGGCATGAAATTAATCTCCCAGCGAGAGACGTTCCTCAGCGACGGAGAAACGAAGCGCACGATTCTTGTTTTTGAGAAGGTTGGGAAGCCGCGTATGAAGCTTCCTCGTCGTATCGGATTGGCTCAAAAGAATCCTTTGAGGCCGCGTAACTAAATGTTTCACGTGAAACCATGGGTTTCGCTGTCACTCACATAAAGGTAGCTTCATCGTCTGGATGGCGATGCTATACTGACCTAGAAAAGGAAGGAGGTTCGTGTGGGATTTTTCGATGGTCTGAAACGAGAAAACAAACAGAGCCACGCCCCTGAGGCGGGTCCATCTCCCCTGAACCAGGAGCCAGAGGTTACGCAGCGAGAGGAACAGCCCTCGATCGAACCGAATATCGATGAGATTGAGGTGACGATTCGCGAGCGCGAAAGCACTCCTTTTGAAGCTGTGCCGGTCCAGCCTCTTAAGTCGTATAAGGACAAGGCTCCCGTGCGCCATGTGATTGGTCATACCAAGGTCATTGCCATTATTAACCAGAAGGGCGGCGTGGGTAAATCCACCACTGCCATTAATCTGGCAGCGGCCTTAGGTGAGATGGGCAAGCAGGTTCTTCTGGTGGATCTGGATCCCCAAGGGAACTGCTCCAGTGGTCTTGGTGTGGAAAAGAGCCTTATTCAACGGTGCATCTATGATGTGCTGCTGAATGATGTGCCCATTGAGGATGTTATTATTCCCGATATTGCCGAGGGTGTGGATATTGCCCCTGCTACCATTAACCTTGCCGGTGCCGAAGTGGAACTGGTGGCGGAGATGGCACGGGAGAATCGCCTGAAGGACGCTGTTGGCAGTATGCGCGGGCGCTATGACTTCATTCTCATCGACTGCCCTCCCTCATTGGGGCTGCTCACTGTGAACGCCTTGGTGGCCGCGGACAAACTGCTCATTCCCATCCAGTGCGAGTTCTATGCTCTGGAAGGTGTGACAAAACTTCTTGAATCAATGAAACGTGTCAAATCTCGCCTTAATCCGACTCTGGATATCTACGGCATTCTACTCACGATGTATGATAGCCGTACGACCTTGTCCAAGCAGGTGGTGGATGAAGTGCGCGAGTATTTCGGGCGGCTGGTGTTTTCTACGCCTATTCCCCGTACCGTGAAGCTTTCCGAGGCTCCTAGCTTCGGGCAGCCTATCACCCAGTATGATCCGAAGGGACGTGGATCCCTTGCCTATATCGAGATTGCGAAGGAAGTGATTTCCCGTGGCTAAACCCGAGCGTCGTGGCGGCCTCGGCCGTGGTCTTGGCTCTCTGCTCCCCGGCACCTATGAATCTCCGGCTCCTGCGGCTCCGGCACCCGAGCGTCAGCGGGTTACGGTTGAAGTTGAAGAGTCTGCAGCTTTGGAGGCTCCTGTTTCCACGCGACCTGCCTCCTATACCATTGAGGAGGAAGCCACGGAAGTTGTGCTTTCTGAACCTATTCCTCGGGAGGTGGCTTCTGTCATTCCGTCTCTTACGGCCGATGAGGAGGCAGTAAAAAGTACCGACGAGGTGTCGGTGGATATTATTTTCCCTAACCCCGATCAGCCACGTACGCAGTTCAAGAAGGAAGAGATCGAGGAACTGGCCACTTCTATCGAGAAGGATGGCTTGCTACAGCCTATTCTGGTACGCCAGATGACCGACGGAACCTATCAGATCATTGCCGGTGAGCGTCGTTGGCAGGCTTCGAAGGCCGCAGGGTTGGAGAAGGTTCCGATTCGTATTAAGGAGGCCGACGACAATCAGGCCTTGGAATTGGCTCTGATCGAGAACATTCAACGAAGCGACTTGAATCCCATCGAAGAGGCTTACGGGTATCGCCGCCTCATGGAGCGCCGCTCCATGACTCAGGCTGAGGTGGCTCAGGCGGTGTCGAAGGGCCGTTCCACGGTAGCCAATGCGCTCCGTCTTCTCGATCTTCCCGAGGAAGCGCAGCAGCTTCTCTATGAGGAGAAGATTACCGCCGGCCATGCCCGGGCCATTCTGTCGGTACCCACTGCGGAAGGTCGGGCTTCGCTGACGAATAAGATTGTCGAGAACGGCCTGACGGTGCGTGAGGCGGAGAATCTTGCCCGCCTCCTTTCTGGAAAGAAAGAGTCTTCGACTGCGGCTCCTCGGCCTGCCACCCCTCCGGTGTTTAAGTCGGTGGCCAAGACCTTGCGTGAAACTTTGAAGACTAATGTGCGGGTGAAGTCTTCAAAGGGAAAGAACAAGATTGAAATTGAGTTTAAGGACGAGGAAGACCTGCAACGTCTGATCCATGAGATTCTTGGTTCTGACGATGAGGCCGAATAAGTCACTGAGTCTGTTCTGGTAGAAGAAAAAGGGATGTTTCACGTGAAACATCCCTTTTTCATATTCTGACAGCCTTGATGTACGGGTCGAGAAAAGTGCTTTACATAACACAGCAGATAGCTTCGTGAAAAAAAGTCATCAACTTGTTTCACGTGAAACAAGTTGATTCTTCAACTGCCCGCAGGCTCCGGCAATATCCGAGCCCCTCGATTTTCTCATGCTCGCCTCAATGCCCTGACGTTCAAGGCTCTTCATCCAGTGAGACACCGTGCGACTGGATGATGGCTGAAACGGCGCTCCCTCAACCGCATTCATAGGAAGTAAATTGACATGACAGAGCAAACTATGGCAGAAGTTCACGAGCGCTTGGAGGTCTTCCTCTGAATCGTTTACGTCCGCCATGAGCAGATATTCGAAGCTCACCCGACGATGGGTTTTCTCGATGTAGCGATGCAACGCTTCCTTTAACGCCGGAAGAGGCTGGTTTGTCACGCGGGGCATGATAGCGTCGCGTGTCTCCTGGATAGCCGCATGCAAGGAGATGGCAAGGGTGAACTGCTCGGGTTCGTCGCTCAGTCGTTGGATACCCTTGATGACGCCACAGGTGGAAAGGGTGATATGACGGGCGCCGATATGCAGGTCATCGGCGGCATTCATCATCTTCAACGCCTGCATTACCTCGTCGTAGTTAAGGAACGGCTCTCCTTGGCCCATGACTACCACATTGCTGACCCGCGTAGCGAAGTCCTGCTGCACCAAGGAGACCTGCTGGACCAATTCGGAAGCGGTGAGGTTGCGGGAGTACCCTTCGCGTCCAGTAGCGCAAAAAGCGCAGGCCATGGCGCAACCCACTTGCGACGATATGCAGACAGTTAACCGTTCAATGCTTTCGTCGCTCCGGTAGAGGGGCATGCCCACGGTTTCGACAAGGCATCCGTCGTGCAGCCTGAGCACGTACTTGCGCGTGCCATCCTCGGACACCTGCCGGTCGACCACTGCCAGGGACTGTTCAGGAAATGTCTCACTTAGCCGCTGCCGGAGGGCTTTGGGCACGTTGGTCATTGCATCGAAGGACGTGCAATGATGCTTGTGGAGCCACTCGTACACCTGCTTGCTGCGGAATTTCGGGAATCCCCACGATTCAATGAGGTTTGAAAGTTCGGCGGGGGTGAGTTTTATCAGTTCGTTATTCATGGGCCCATTATAGTCATTCGATACCCTCTGATATACTGCTCTCAGATATTCTTCGTCTGGAAAGGTGCGAGTATGTCCATGGCCCTTACTCCTTCAACTATTCGCGTGGCGCTTCTTGCGGGTGGCAACAGTGGGGAACGTGAAATCTCTTTGGCATCGGGCAAAGGGGCTGGCGAGGCCCTGCGCACGGCTGGATTTGTGGTTGATGAATTCGACCCGGCAGTGAAAGACGATTTGAAACAACTGATTGACGGTGAATACGACGTGGCGTTCCTGTGTCTGCATGGCAAAGGTGGGGAAGACGGTCGCCTCCAGGGCTTCTTGGAGACCATCGGCCTTCCCTATACGGGCCCCGGTGTGTGGTCCAGCGCTACGGCTATGAACAAGGCCACGTCGAAGCTGTTCTATACGCGTGAGGGTATTCCCACGGCGCCCTTTATGTATCTGCAGAAGGGAACCCCCTTCGTCGTAGCGGAAATTGCGGCGGCCATGGGAGGTACCTGTGTGGTGAAGCCTGCCACCGAGGGCAGTGCCCTCGGCATTTACATTGTGGAAGGCGAGGAAGCCATCGCTCAGGCCATCGACGATGTTTTCAAGATTGACGATTTGGTTGTGGTAGAGAAGTTCATTGCGGGCACGGAGATTACCGTGGCCGTGCTGGGCAACGAGGATGCCTATGCGCTTCCCATCATTGAGATTGTGCCTCGCGGCGAGTTCTACGACTTCGATTCCAAGTACGCCCCTGGCGGCTCCCAGCATATCTGTCCCGCACGGTTGGATGAGGCGCTGACGAAGCAGATTCAAGCCCAGGCCGTAGCGGCGCACAAGGCGCTCGACTGTACGGGAGTTTCCCGTTCTGATTTCATCCTCGATGAAGACGGCGTGGCGTGGATTCTGGAAACGAATACCATTCCCGGCATGACGGCTACGTCGCTTTTGCCCGATGCTGCCCGCGCCGCCGGCATGGACTTTCCGGCGTTGTGTACTCAGCTGATCGCCTACGCGCTGGAGCGCTAGGGAGCTCCCATATCCCATCGCCGAAGCCCAGAAAAGAGCGCCCCGAGTCCTTGCGACGCGGGGCGCTTTGTTATGACATGGGGTTGTTGAATTCTTGCCGGGTTAAAACACCCCGCATGATTTGAGGCCAAATATTGCCAGTGCCACCAGGCCCAGAAGAAAGGCCCAGCTCAGCACGTAGCAGCCCTTGTTACCGGAGCGTCCTTGCTCGACCAAGTTGTCAGTGAAGGAGCGGCGGCGCTTCAAAATGGCCATACCCTTCTGCTTTTCAGGCAGAGGGACGCGGTTGCTGGGAAGCCAGCTTCCCTGGGATTCGCAGATGCGATCCACCGCGGCGCCTTCGAAATCAAGTTCGGGCCGAGTGCCCTTGCCAATGAGACTCGCTATGCCTTCGATAAAACGGTTGAATACCGCCTTGTCGGCCGGGTTGAAGCCGATAACCGCGGCATCGCCCCAATATTCCCCGGGTTCCGGTTGTTCGGAAAAAGCCACAAAAGAAAGAATGCCGACCAGTGTCATGCCCTGGGCCTGCTTAAGGCTCAAGGTACGGGAAAAATCGGCGTCGAAGTAGCCGATGTGGGCGCCAAAGCGATTGACGAGCCATGCCTTGTGCTCGCCCTGTTCCAACGTGCATTCGATGGCGTATCGGTCGCCGACAAGATTGTCGGAGCCCATAAGGGCCACCGCCTCTTTGCGCGATGCTGTTCGAAATGTTTGATATGTACCAAAATATCGTTCCATGGCGTTCTTTCTGCTCGGGCTGATACAATACCGGGAGTTATTGAGCCATACCATACCTGACGTCCGTCCCTCTGGGAACGCTCGCTAAGGCGAGGTTCCCTTTTTTCGGCATCAAGGGTGAGCCGCGAAGATAGGCAGAGCCATGACACGAGACACCACCCCGCTTGAAGGGCAGTTGCGCAATTTCATTACCGATGGCACTCCCGAAGAGGTTATCGCCCTGTACGAGAGCCTGCCCGAGCGTGCTCGAACGGGCCATTTCGGTCCCTTCGATGGCAACGTGGTGGTGTTGGATACGGAAACGACGGGTTTCTCCCTCAACCACGACGAGTTGACCCAAATTGCCGCCGCTCGCATGGAAGATGGCGAGATTGTCGATTGGTTCATCACGTTCGTGAATCCCGGCAAGCCCATTCCCGATGAAGTGGCCCATCTCACCGACATTCACGACAGCGATGTGACCGATGCTCCGACGCCGGCCGAGGCTTTGGCCCGTCTTGTGGAATTCGTCGGGGATGCCGTGGTGGTAGCCCACAATGCCGAATTCGACCGCAACTTCACCACGAAGCATCCCGCAGGCTACCCCCTGTTGGAGAACACCTGGGTAGATTCCCTCGATCTTTCCCGCATTGCGCTGCCGCGTATGAAATCCCATCGCCTCATCGACTTGGTGAAGGCGTTCGGCCAAGTGCGATCCACGCACCGTGCCGACGAGGATGTGGCTGCCACCTGCGCCCTCCTGCGCATCTTGCTGGCGGCGGTGGATGCCATGCCCCCCATGTTGTTGCGGGAAATCGCTTCCATGGCTATAAAGGAGCAATGGCCTACGGTGACCGTGTTCCAATATTTTGCCGAGCAGCACACGCCGGAAGGGGAGAAACCCCTCCCGTTCTCGCTACGCACGCTCCGCCGCGAACGGGTGGGCAACCTCGATCTGCGGCCCTTGGTGGACGCGGCAGACATTTCTGCCGATCCCGGCCGCTCGCTGGTCTTTCCCACGGCGGATACCGTTGCGGAGGCCTTCACCGCCGAGGGAATGGTGGGGTCGTTGTACGACGATTACGAGCAGCGGGCTGAACAGGTGGCCATGGCCGAGGCTGTGCGTTCGGCGTTCGCCCGTTCGACGAACCTTATGGTTGAAGCGGGCACGGGCGTGGGCAAATCCATGGCTTACCTGCTGCCTGCGGCCATTACGGCTCGGGATAACCACATCGGTGTGGCTACGAAGACCAACGCCTTGCTCGACCAGCTGGTGTACCATGAGTTGCCAGCCTTGGCCGAATCACTCGGGGGCGGACTGACCTACGCCGCCTTGAAGGGCTTCTCCCACTACCCCTGCCTGCGCAAGGTGGAGCGCCTGGTGGTTGACGGCCCGCGTATGCGCACGGTGGGGAAAAGCGAGCACCACCAGGCCCCGGCCTTGGCCGGCTTGCTGTCGTTTATCGCGCAGACGGCCTACGATGACATGGACAACTTGAAAATCGACTACCGCCTGCTGCCGCGCTGGGCCATCACCACCACGAGCCATGATTGCTTGCGCCGCAAATGCCCCTTCTTCGGGACGTCCTGCTTCGTGCACGGGGCCCGCCGCCGCGCCGAGGCGGCAAACATCGTGGTGACGAACCACAGCTTGCTGTTCTGCGACATCGCTGCCGACGGAGGGTTGCTGCCCCCCATTCGCTACTGGGTGGTGGACGAGGCCCATGGGGCCGAGAACGAGGCTCGCCGCGCCTTCTCCATGGACCTGGCCGAGGAGGACATCCTTTCGCTTGTCCGCCGCGTAGCCACCGACGAGGCGCGCCGCAACGTGTTCGTTCGTGCCGAACGCACGGTCATCATGCCCGGCAATGAGTCGTCGGCCACTCTGTTCTACGCGCTCACGAACAAGGCGCGCACGGCCGGCGCCGCCTTCGCCGATGCCGCCCAGCGGTTCTGCGTTTCCCTCCCCGATTTGCTCTTCTACGACACGAACCGGCGCTCCAAGGGCTACGAGAGCGTCGATTTGTGGCTCAACGGGGAAATTCGGTCTTCATCGGTGTTCCAGGGCATCGTGCGCCAGGCCCAAGCCATGGCCGCCGAAGCGGAAAAGATGACCACCGCCTGCCAGGAGCTGGTGGGGTATTTGGAAGACATCGAAGGTGCTGCGGTCATTCAGCGCGAGATAGCCTCCATCGCCATGGAGTTGAAGGAAATCATGCAGGCGGTGGATGTGATCTGCGTGCAGTGTCCCGACCAGTACGTCTACGCCGCCAGCCTGAATCGCAAGAACGACAAGCCCCAGAACAAGCTGGAAGCCATGTTGCTCAACGTGGGCGCTACCCTGGACGAGACTTTCTACGCCGACACCCACTCGGTGGTCTATGCCTTGCCCAGTACCCAGACTATGACAGCTTTGCCCAGGCCATGGGTTTGAATACCAGCGAGCATTCCCGAGCCGACGAGCTGCTTCTCGCCTCCAGCTACGATTTCGACAACCGTATGACCATCTACGTGGTCAACGACATGCCCGAGCCGAACGACGCGGCGTACTTGGATGCGCTGCAGCGTCTGCTGGTGGCCACCCACCGCGCCCAGCGGGGCTCCATGCTCACGCTGTTCACGAACCGCCGGGAAATGGAAAAGTGCTTCGATGGGGTGCAGCCGGCCCTGAAAGAAGACGACCTGCGCCTAGTGTGCCAGAAATGGGGCGTCTCCGTGAAAGGCCTGCGTGACGACTTCCTGGCCGACGAGCATCTGTCGCTGTTCGCTTTGAAGAGCTTCTGGGAAGGCTTCGATGCCCCCGGCGCCACCTTGAAGGGCGTCATCATTCCCAAGCTTCCCTTTGCGAAGCCGAGCGACCCGCTGTCCTGCGAGCGGGCCGCCCGCGACGATGGGGCCTGGCGGCGCTACGTGCTTCCCGCGGTGGTGCTGGAAACGAAGCAGGCGGCCGGGCGCCTCATTCGCAAGGCCAGCGATTCCGGCATTCTCATTTTGGCCGACAAACGCCTGATAACCAAGGGCTACGGGAAGACCTTCCTCCGTTCGATGCCCAGCCAGAACATCCGGTTCTGCTCGCTGGAGGAGATTGTGGCCGATATCGAACGAGCGGCGCGGTAGCGGGGCCCTGCATGGCGCGAAAGAAAGCCCAGCACGCTCTGCATATCAAGAGCCACACCCACGGTTCGTCCAACGAGATATCGTTCAGTGTTCTCGATGCGGCCCGTGAGGCGCGGGATGCCGAAGAGCGCGACCGGCGCCGATCGACGGCGGAAACAGGGAAGATATCCCTGTTCACCCTCGGTTCCAACCGCAAACTTCATGGGACGCCCACCAAAGGGCAGTCCATGGTCATCCCCGAAGGGGTGAAGACGTCCCGCCGTCATAGCGCGGCGTCCGGGGCGGCATCGGGAGCCTTGGATCGCCGGATACCCGGCGTCATCACCATGATTGTCGTCGTGTGTACCCTGGTGGCTTTGGCGCTCACGGTGGGCCAAACGTTCCTGCAGGTTCATGCCCGACAGAGCGATTTCCGCAGCCAGCTCATGAGCGAGATCGGTGTGGTGGACCAGTGCGATCAAACGCTCATTCCCTTCGACGAGCTGGTCATGGCCCAATACGACCCGAAACGGTTCGATGCCTCGTCGGCCACGGGTATCCCCTCCTTCGAGGATCTTTCCGAGTCCTACCGCCAGGTGGTGGGGGATATTGCTCCTTCCCGGTCGCAGCTGGAAGAAGCCCTGGCCGCCATCGAGGCCCTTCAGCCTTCGCTTTCCGACAACAAGGACAAGGAAGCCGCCCACCAGGCTGTTACCGCCGCCCGCTCGCGGCTGAATATGCTGGAGACAGGTGTGGCCATTATCGACGAATCGCTCATGGCCACCCGGGCCTTCTCCGATGCTCGGGAGGGGTGGAAGAAGATCATCGACGCCGATGCTGCCGCCCGCGAGGCCACGGCGCTGCTGGAAACCATGACGAAGAAGAACGTGAAGGCCTCGGCCCAGAAGTCCAGCGAGGCCATTGCCTTGCTCGGAGAGGCTTCATCGTTGTTCCAGCAGGCCCAGGACGGGTATCCTGAACTGGATATCCAGGATTTCATCAACTACGCCGCCAAGCGCGAGGAAGCCCAGCGGACCGCCCTCGATGCCGACCAGGCCTATCTCGATCGCGACAAGGAGCAGTTGGCGAAAAAGAACGAGGAATACAACGGGTTGGAACAGGAGGCGGCCGATTTGGCCGAGGCCATGGGCGCCGATCCCGACCAACGCGTGGTTGAGTTGTACTACCGTGCCATTGAAAAAGACGCCCAGGCCTACGAGGCCGAGCGCGTGAAAGCTGGAAATGCTGATACGTTTCTCCGTGATTACTTGGGTAGCACCTCCGAATAGCGTATACTAGCAATAATTATGTCAAAGCGACCTCTGCGAACGCGGAAAGGCATCGGACATGGCCGACCTGAACGAACATGTTGCATATCTCTCCCAGGAAATCGGACCGCGCCCCGCGGGCACCGAAGAGGAGCAGCGTGCAGCTCTCTATATCAGCGAGAACCTCTCCAACGAGGTGAATTTGCCCACCACTTTGGAGGATTTCCAATGCAACCCCGACAGCGGCTTGCCCCGGGCCCTCTGTTCGGCGGTGGCCGTGTTGGCCACGGTGCTGGCCCTGTTCCTGTCGGTTATTGTGGTGCCGGCCATCGTGCTCGACGTGCTGTGCGCGGCCCTTATCGCCGCTGAAATCTTCGAGAAGCCCATCCTGTCCCGCTTCCTCAATCGCGGGGTAAGCCAGAACGTGGTGGCGAAGTATGTTCCGATCCGCTCGACGAGCCGTTCGTCCCGCCGCCGCAAGGTGGTCATTGTGGCCAATTACGACACGGGCAAGGTGCGCCGCGATCTGTCCAACGGCATTGTCTCGGCCCTTCCCGTGGTGTATTGGGTGGAATTCGCGGCCCTGGTGCTCATGCCCGTGGCCCTGCTGGTGCGCCTGCTGATGTCTCCGGAGGGCACGGCCCTGGTAGCCTTCGACGTGATCATTGGGGTGCTTGCGGTTATCGCGCTGCTGCCGGTGGTGTCTTTCGCCCTGGAGAAGCTGAGCACCTACAACGACGGGGCGAACTGCAACGCCTCGGGTGTGGCGGTGCTGCTGGATGTGGCCGCTCGCGTGGCTGCTTCCCGCGATATTCCCGACG
>OFGD01000924.1_pt1 | contig 16637 bp, 10 predicted proteins | sample 1521671 | NCBI WGS metagenome assembly OFGD01 (sample SAMEA3504114, study PRJEB24116) | mouse gut metagenome | biome: mouse gut; feature: mouse-associated habitat; material: faeces | place: Denmark | collected 2011 | reverse complement strand
AGCGGCGCCATTCACATGCAAAGACAGCAGGCAGAAAGGACAGAGCTTGCAAAGGCGCTCTCCCAGGGGAAAGAGATAACCGTAGAGGGGGAGATTTCCAGAAAAGAAGAAAAGAAAGAGCAATTTATTTATGATCTTACGAATGTCCGCGTGATTGCGGATGGCAAAGCTTATCCCAGTTTTGGGATTCTAATGTATAGTTCTAATGGTCAGTATCGTCTGGGAAACCGCCTCAAAGCGGTTGGAAGATATGAGCCGTTTCAAATCTCCCGTAATCAGGGAAATTTCAATGAAAAGCAATTCCGCCACAGTAGAAAATCTGAGTTTCGCATATATGCAAAGAAAGAATACTTGCTCTCGGCAAATGAAAACAGATATGCGTGCGCTTTGCAAGGGCTGCGGCAAAAGATGCGAAAAGTGTTTGTACGTTCGATGCACAAGGAAGATGCAGGAGTAATGGCAACTTTGGCACTGGGAGATAAAACGCAGATTGATCAGGAAGTCAAAGCATTGTATCAAAAAGCCGGGATTTCCCATATTCTTGCCATTTCCGGACTTCATGTCTCGCTGCTTGGCATGGGGCTTTTTGGATTTTTGCAAAAGCTGGGCTGTCCGAGGAAGCTTGCGGCGTTCTTTGCTCTGTGGATAGTCTATAGTTTCGGACAGTTTTCGGGCATGGAGGTTTCCACAGGGCGGGCGGTGGGGATGTTTGCCCTGCAGATGACGGCGCACCTGGCAGGCTGCAGTTATGATTCCCTGACCGCTCTTGCGTTCACTGCCATGGTTCAGCTCTGGGAGAATCCTTTTCTCTTGGATTATGCCGGGTTCTTGTTTTCTTACGGCGCAGTTCTTGGAGTGAGTCTGGCGTACCAGATATTTCGAACTGCTGCTGGCAGTGCAAAAAAGGAGAAAAAGCGGTTAAATTTGATTTGTGCCATAGTGTGGCGCATACTAGGCAAAGGAAAGGAACTGCTGCTGGCAAGTCTTTGCATACAGTTGATGACGTTGCCATTATTGTTCTATTTCTATTATGAGGCGCCTTGTTATAGCGTGCTTGTCAACTGCTGCATTCTGCCGTTTCTTGGGATTTTGCTGTTTTTGGGTCTTGCCGGGGGAGTTCTTGGATGTTTCCTGCCATGGCTCGGAGCGTTAAAGCCTGCGGGATGGATCCTTGCTGTGAATCAGAGCGTTTGTAGCTGGTGTCTGAGCTTTCCAGGCTCAACGTTCGTTTCTGGAAAGCCAAGGCTGGAACAGATCGTGGCTTATTATGGGATCCTTGCCGCATGTCTTCTATTTGCATGGCGCAGAAAGGAAAGACGGTGGTTTTTGGGATTTGGGATTGCTTTGATCTGCGTGACGCTGAATCTGGAGGCTGCTCAGTTTGAGATTAATGTTCTTGATGTCGGACAAGGAGACGGGATCCTGGTTCAAACGGAGAGTGGAGATTGCTTTTTTTTGGACGGAGGAAGCAGCGATCTAAAAGAGGTGGGAACTTATCGAATTCTTCCATTTTTAAAATGCAAAGGGATCCGTTCAATCAAAGGCTGGCTGGTCAGTCATGCGGATGCAGACCATGTCAGCGGCTTGAAAGAATTGCTGCAGCAAGGATATCCGGTAGAATACTTGATTCTGGCGCAGGGCATGGTGCAAGATCAGGCAATGGAGGAATTGCTGATGCTGGCTCAGGAAGCAGGCTGCCAGATTCAGTTTGTGTCTCCTGGGATGAAATTTGGCAGTGTTTACCGTGCTGGGTCCAGAATCTGAATCTTGGGAGCCCAAGGCAGACAGTGTAAATTTGACGAATGAAACGGGTGGAAAGCAGAGTTCTCGAACAGCCGGGGCAGACAGGAACGCAGCCTCCTTGGCGGTAGCAGTGGAACATCAGGGGTTTACCGGGATTTTTACTGGGGACATGGGTCAGGAGCAGGAACGTAAGCTCTTAGAGCAAGGAGTTTTCAAACGGCATGGGATTTCAGAAGTGGATTTTTACAAAGCGGCGCACCATGGCTCCAATGGTTCTAACAGTGAGGAGCTTTTGGCAGCGCTGACGCCTAAAGTTACCGTGATTTCCTGCGGGGAAAGAAATGCTTACGGACATCCTGGAAAAGAGGCGCTAAAAAGGCTGGAAGCGGCTGGCAGCAGAATTTTTTACACGATGAATCAGGGACAAGTCCGTGTGAGGCAGGAAGGGAAAGCGGTGCGGGTATGGACATTTTTACCTTGAATAGTGTATGATAGAGGAACAAAAGGAGGAGAGGCGCCATGAAAGGCATTCAAGAAGACATTAAAAGCGGCAATTTTCAGCCGGCATATCTATTGTACGGCGAGGAGTCATATCTGAAACGGCAGTATGCGCAAAAGCTTCGTCAGGCATTGGCAGACGCAGAGGATATCATGAACGTGACAGTATATGAGGGCAAAAATATCAATCCTGGGGAAATTATAGATCTGGCGGAGACGCTTCCCTTTTTTGCAGCACGGCGTCTGATTGTGATTGAGGATAGCAAAATCTTCAAATCTTCTTGCGAGGAGCTTGCGGAGTATATGAAGCATATTGCAGACACGGCATGCTTTGTGTTTGTGGAGGAAGAAGTGGATAAGCGCAGCAAGATGTATAAAGCGGTGAAACAGGCAGGGCGCGTGGTGGAATTTGCCCGGCAAAAAGACGACGTTTTGACCCGCTGGATCTTGTCGAGGCTGAAACAGGAAAATAAGAAAATTACCCAGAGAGAGATGCAGCTTTTTTTGGAAAAAACAGGTAATGACATGGAAAATATTGAGAAAGAGCTGGAGAAAGTGCTTTGCTATACATTAGGAAGAGAAGTCATTACCAGAGAAGACTTGGAGGCAGTTTGCGTGGCCCAGACCACCGGAAAGATTTTTGAAATGGTGGACAAGATTGCGGAAAAAAAGCTTCGTCAGGCATTGGAGCTCTATTACGACTTGCTGGCGTTAAAGGAGCCGCCTATGCGGATCTTGTTTTTGATTGCCCGGCAGTTTCAGATCTTACTGCAGGTGAAAGAGCTTGGGAACAAGGGATTTGATCCGAAAAGTATTGCCTCTAAGGCAGGCATCCGGGATTTTGCGGTTCGCAAAAACCTTGCTCAGGCAAAACGCTTTTCAGAACGGCAGCTCTGGGAGGCGGTGACGGATTGCGTTGAGGCGGAAGAAGATGTAAAGACTGGGAATCTCAATGACCGCATGGCGGTGGAGCTGTTGATCGTGAAGTTTGCCTCGCCATAGACAAGCCTAAAGCATCTGTGCTAAAATAGAGAAAACATCAAGAACTTGGAGGAACAGTATGGCAGCAATTGATCAAAGTAAAATTAGAAATTTTTGTATCATCGCACACATAGATCATGGAAAATCGACCCTGGCGGACCGCATCATAGAGAAAACCGGATTGCTGACGGACCGGGAAATGCAGGCCCAGGTATTGGACAATATGGATCTGGAACGAGAGAGGGGCATTACCATCAAGGCGCAGACAGTCCGCATTGTCTATAAGGCAAAAGATGGAGGAGAGTATATTTTTAACTTGATTGATACCCCGGGACATGTCGATTTCAATTATGAAGTGTCAAGAAGCCTTGCCGCTTGTGACGGTGCGATTCTGGTAGTCGATGCAGCTCAGGGGATAGAGGCGCAGACGTTGGCGAATGTCTATCTGGCGCTTGATCATGACCTTGACGTGCTTCCGGTGATCAATAAGATTGACCTTCCCAGTGCACAACCGCAGCGCGTCATTGAGGAGATTGAGGACGTGATTGGCTTAGAAGCCCAGGATGCGCCGCAGATTTCTGCTAAGACAGGGCTAAATATTGAAGAGGTCTTAGAACAGATCGTAGAAAAGATCCCGGCTCCACAGGGAAGCCCAGACCATCCGCTTCAGGCATTGATTTTTGACTCTCTGTATGATTCTTACAAAGGCGTCATTGTGTTTTGCCGGATTAAGGAAGGAACGGTGAAAGTGGGAACCACGATTCGAATGATGGCTACAGGAGCAGAGGCAGACGTGGTGGAGGTAGGATATTTTGGGGCTGGTCAGTTTATTCCCTGTGAAGAGCTGTCTGCTGGAATGGTAGGCTATATGACTGCCAGCCTGAAAAATGTCAGAGACACTCAGGTGGGCGATACTGTGACAGATGCAGACCGTCCCTGCAGCGAGCCGCTTCCAGGTTATAAAAAAGTAAATCCCATGGTGTATTGCGGCATGTACCCGGCGGATGGGGCAAAGTATCCAGACCTTAGGGATGCTTTAGAAAAACTTCGGTTAAATGACGCCGCCCTTCAGTTTGAGCCAGAGACTTCCATTGCCTTAGGCTTTGGATTCCGTTGTGGTTTTTTGGGGCTGCTTCATTTAGAGATTATCCAGGAACGGCTGGAACGGGAATACAACCTTGACCTGGTGACTACGGCGCCAGGGGTTATCTATAAAGTATATAAGACAAACGGGGAAGTCATTGAGCTGACGAACCCTTCTAATTTGCCAGATCCAGCGGAAATAGAGTATATGGAAGAGCCAGTCGTCAGTGCGGAGATCATGGTGACTAGCGAATTCATCGGGGCGATTATGGATTTATGCCAGGAACGCAGAGGTACTTATATCAGCATGGAATATATGGAAGAAACTCGGGCGCTTTTGAAATATGAACTGCCGCTCAATGAAATTATTTATGATTTTTTCGACGCCTTGAAATCCCGTTCCAGAGGGTATGCCTCTTTTGACTATGAGATGAAAGGATATGCCCGTTCCGAGCTCGTCAAATTAGACATTCTGATCAATAAGGAGGAAGTGGATGCGCTCTCCTTTATTGTCCATAGCAAGACGGCGTACGAGCGGGGAAGGAAGATGTGTGAAAAGCTCAAAGAGGAGATTCCAAGACATCTGTTTGAGATTCCAATCCAAGCGGCAGTGGGCAGCAAGGTGATTGCCAGAGAAACCGTAAAGGCAATGCGTAAAGACGTATTGGCAAAGTGTTACGGAGGCGATATTTCCAGAAAGAGGAAGCTTTTAGAGAAGCAGAAAGAAGGCAAGAAGCGGATGCGCCAGGTAGGTAATGTGGAGATTCCTCAGAAAGCGTTTATGAGCGTGCTGAAGCTGGATGATAAATAACAGGCGGCAGCGTTGCCGGGGGATGGGAGAGGATTTATGAAACAAATGGCATCTTTGACGGAGAGGGAATTGGGATTATATGTCCATATTCCTTTCTGCGTACGGAAATGCGATTATTGCGACTTCCTCTCAATGCCTGTGGAGGAAGCGTTATACAGGCGTTATGTGAATCAGTTAAAACAAGAGATCAAAAAGAAAGCAGAAAGGTGCGGCGGATATCAGGTGCCAACGGTGTTCTTCGGCGGGGGAACCCCGTCGGTTCTTCCTGGAGGGCAGATTGAAGAGATCATGGATAGCCTGCAGCAGAATTTTGATATCAGACAGGATGCGGAAATCACGGTAGAATGTAATCCTGGAACATTGACCCAGATCAAGCTGGCGAGCTACAAGAGAGCGGGTGTGAACCGCTTGAGCCTTGGGCTGCAGTCCGCCAAAAATGAGGAGCTCAAGAGGCTAGGAAGGATTCATTGCTTTGAAGAATTTTTAGCGAGCCTCGATCTGGCGCGCAAAGCGGGCTTTGACAATGTGAATGTGGACCTGATGTCGGCTTTGCCAGGACAGACGTTGCAGGACTGGAGATATACGCTGAAAAAGGTGCTTGCGGTAAAGCCGGAACATATTTCTGCCTACAGCCTGATCATAGAGGAAGGCACGCCGTTTTATGACAAGTATCGAGAAGATGAGCTGCGCAGGCAAAAAGGAGAGACGCCGCAGTATTTGCCGGATGAAGAAACCGAGCGGCAAATGTATGCAATGACCACGGAGCTTTTGGCCGAAAAAGGCTATTATCGCTATGAGATATCGAACTATGCCCTGCCAGGGAAAGCTTGCCGCCATAATATGGGCTATTGGCGTCTGACGCCTTATCTAGGGCTAGGCCTTGGAAGTTCTTCCCTGTTGGAATCTGCAAGGTTTTGCAATGCCAGTAATCTAGAGCAATATCTGTGGGGAGATCCCTGCAGCCTGAAAGAGTCGCCAGAGTTGTTACAAAAAAGCCGGCAGATGGAGGAATTTATGTTTTTGGGGCTGCGGATGACGGAAGGGATATCTAGAAACAGGTTTCAGGAACTGTTTGGCATCGAGCTGGAATGCATTTACAAAGACGCGTTGGATAAGTTGCGGCGGCAGGGACTGCTACAACAGCGGGAAGGAAGGGTATTTCTGACAGAAGAAGGAATCTCCGTAAGCAATTATGCGCTCAGTGAATTTTTGTTGGAGTGAGAGAATCAGATAAGAGGTTATTGAAAAAAACTGCCTGATATAGTGCAAGGCTGTTGTGAAATATTGTTTATATACATTATATGGGTCAGATTTAGGTAATTTACAACCATATCCTGTATAGGACAGTTATTTTGCAGCAGCTTTTCTTATACTGTATAAAGCGGCATCTTATATAGGTCTTTGAATGTATTTCCAAGGAATGATGACTGAGAAATAGAAAGCGAGCACATATTTTGTGTCATAGGTTAGAAACAGGTCAAATTCGATTCTCGATTTATAAAGAAATTATAAAATCGTAAATTTACTATTGACAAGAAAAAATGATAGTGCTATCTTAAGTACATGGATGTTAGCACTCTTGAAAGTTGAGTGCTAACAATGAGAGGGGATGGAGGATAGTGATGCAGGAATTAGATGATAGAAAGACAAAAATTTTAAACGCCATTATCCGTAATTATCTGGACACAGGCGAGCCGGTGGGTTCCAGGACCATTTCCAAATATTCAGATTTGAATCTGAGTTCTGCAACCATCCGCAATGAAATGTCGGATTTGGAAGAGCTCGGTTATATTTTGCAGCCTCATACCTCTGCCGGACGGATTCCTTCTGATAAAGGCTATCGTTTTTATGTAGATAACCTGATGAAGGAAAAGAATCAGCAAGTCGCAGAGATCAAGGAGTTCATGATTGAACATACCGAGCGCATGGAGCAGGTGCTGCAGCAGATGGCAAAGGTTCTGGCGCAGAATACCAATTATACTGCCATGATTACGGCGCCCTCTTATCATCGCAATAAAGTAAAATTCCTGCAGCTTTCCCAGGTGGACAAAGAACAGCTACTTGCCGTGATTGTGACAGAAGGCAATCTTGTGAAGAATAAGATGATTCCTACCAGGGAAGCATTAGATAATGAAACCTTGCTGAAGCTGAACATTCTTCTTAACACTAGTTTAAACGGTCTGTCGGCAGAGCAGATCAATCTGGGAACCATAGCCAGGCTCAAAGAGCAGGCGGGAATTCACAGCAATATAGTAAGCGATGTTCTGGACGCCCTTGCAGGGGCTTTCGAGGAGGAAGAAGACTTGGAGGTTTATACCAGCGGAACCACCAATATCCTCAAATATCCAGAGCTGAGCGATGCTGGGAAAGCAAGCGAGCTGCTGAATGCATTTGAAGAGAAGAAGCAGTTGGTGACATTGGTGAATGAGGCCTTGGCGTCGGAAGAGCAGACCGAGATTCAGGTATATATCGGTGATGAGTCTCCGATTCAGAACATGAAAGACTGCAGCCTGGTGACCGCCACTTATCAATTGGGAGAAGGCATGACGGGAACCATTGGGATTATTGGCCCGAAGCGGATGGATTATGAGAATGTCATGGACAATTTGAAAACATTGAAAAGCCAGTTAGATACAGTATTTCATAAAAACAAAGACAAATAGGAAGAAAAGAAAGGTGAATGGATATGGCAGAAACACAGAGCAAGGATATAGATTTGAAACAGCAAGCGGAAGCAGAGAACCTTGAAAATCAGGAGCATGAGGATGCGGAGGGAGAAGTCAAGGAAGAGGAAATATCCGAAGAAGAGGCAAAGGAAGTTTTGGAAGAAGCCTCAGAGGAGTCGCAAGAGGAAACAGCCGAGAGTGGCAAAAAAGGTTTTTTTAATAAGAAAAAAGATAAGAAGAGCAAGCAGGAGGAGAAGATTGCAGAGCTTACCGACCGTGTGCAGCGGCAGATGGCGGAGTTCGATAATTTCCGGAAGCGCACCGAGAAAGAAAAGGCCCAGATGTTTGAAGTGGGCGCCAAAAGCGTGATTGAGAAGATTCTCCCTGTGATAGATAATTTTGAGAGAGGCTTATCCGCCGTTTTAGACGAGTCGAAGGAGGATCCCTTTGTCCAGGGAATGGATAAAATATATAAGCAGCTGATGACGGAGCTGGAAGGATTGGAAGTGAAAGCTATTGAAGCAGTGGGCACGGAGTTTAACCCAGATTTTCACAATGCGGTGATGCAGGTAGAGAGTGAAGAATTTGAATCCGGCGTGGTGGCGCAGGAGCTTCAAAAGGGCTATATGTACCGTGACAGCGTGGTAAGGCACAGCATGGTTGCCGTGGCGCAGTAAAGACATACAACAAGGAAACAAATTTTTAGTTAGATAATCATTTTAAGAGGAGGTCTCTATTATGAGCAAGATTATTGGTATTGATTTAGGAACGACAAATAGCTGTGTGGCAGTTATGGAAGGTGGTAAGCCGGTGGTTATCGCCAATACAGAAGGAGCTAGGACGACGCCGTCCGTAGTTGCATTTACGAAGACAGGAGAACGTCTGGTAGGGGAGCCGGCAAAACGCCAGGCTGTGACAAACGCAGAGAAGACCATTTCTTCTATTAAAAGAGATATGGGTACAGAACAGAAACGATCTATTGATGGCAAGAATTATTCCCCACAGGAAATTTCAGCGATGATCCTGCAGAAATTAAAGGCAGATGCAGAAAATTATCTGGGTGAAAAAGTGGTGGAAGCGGTAATTACCGTGCCTGCATACTTCAATGACGCCCAGCGTCAGGCAACCAAGGATGCAGGAAAGATCGCAGGCTTGGATGTGAAGCGTATTATCAACGAGCCTACGGCGGCAGCCCTGGCGTATGGACTTGACAATGAAAAAGAACAGAAGATCATGGTCTACGACTTAGGCGGCGGCACGTTTGACGTATCCATTATTGAGATCGGCGAGGGCGTGATTGAAGTATTGTCCACTTCTGGAGATAACCGCCTGGGCGGGGATGATTTTGACCAGAAGATTACAGATTATATGCTGGCAGAATTCAAAAAAATGGAAGGCATTGATCTTTCTGGTGACAAGATGGCGCTGCAGAGATTGAAAGAAGCAGCAGAAAAAGCTAAGAAAGAGCTCTCTTCTGCTACGACGACTAACATCAATCTGCCTTTCATTACGGCAACGGAGGAAGGTCCTAAGCATTTTGACATGGATTTGACGAGGGCGAAATTTGATGAGCTTACCCATGACTTGGTAGAGCGCACGGCAATTCCGGTACAGAACGCTTTGAAGGACGCGGGGCTTAGCGCTTCTGAATTGGGCCAGGTTCTGCTGGTGGGAGGATCCACGAGAGTTCCAGCCGTACAGGACAAGGTAAAGCAGTTGACGGGCAAAGAGCCCAGCAAGTCTTTAAATCCCGATGAGTGCGTGGCTTTGGGCGCTTCCATTCAGGGTGGCAAGCTTGCCGGAGATGCAGGCGCAGGCGAGATTCTCCTTTTGGACGTTACGCCGTTATCCCTCTCCATCGAGACCATGGGAGGCGTGGCGACAAGGCTGATTGAGCGTAACACGACCATTCCGACCAAGAAGAGCCAGATTTTCTCCACTGCGGCAGATAACCAGACAGCCGTGGATATCAACGTAGTACAGGGAGAGCGTCAATTTGTAAGAGACAACAAGTCCTTAGGACAGTTCCGCCTGGATGGAATTCCTCCAGCAAGACGCGGAGTGCCTCAGATCGAAGTTACCTTTGACATTGATGCAAACGGCATTGTAAACGTATCTGCAAAAGATTTGGGAACTGGAAAAGAACAGCATATTACGATCACCGCAGGCTCCAATATGTCTGACGCAGATATTGAAAAAGCAGTGAAAGAGGCAGCAGAGTTCGAGGCGCAGGATAAGAAGCGCAAAGAAGCTATTGACACCAGAAATGACGCAGACTCTTTCGTGTTCCAGACAGAAAAAGCGTTGGAAGAGGTAGGAGATCATATTGACGCCGCAGATAAGTCTGCAGTTGAGGCAGATCTTAGCGCCTTAAAGGCAATGGTGGAGGCACATCCAAATGCAGAAGAAATGACAGACGACCAGGTTGGCGAGATGAAGGCGGCAAAGGAAAAATTGATGGAGAGCGCGCAGAAAGTCTTTGCAAAGATGTACGAGAATGCACAGGCGGCGCAGGGAGCGCAGGGCGCAGGTCCGGATATGGGAGCAGAATCTTACAGCAGCGCAGATGACGACGTGGTAGATGCAGATTATAAGGAAGTATAATTCATGGCAGAACAGAAGAGAGATTACTATGAAGTCCTGGGCGTGGACAAAAATGCTGACGAGACTGCGATTAAAAAAGCATATCGCCAGTTAGCCAAGAAATATCATCCTGATATGAACCCAGGGGATGCGGAAGCAGAGAAAAAATTTAAAGAGGCGTCAGAAGCCTATGCCGTTTTGAGCGATCCAGATAAAAAACGCCAGTATGACCAGTTCGGCCACGCGGCGTTTGAGGGCGGGGCCGGCGGCGCGGGAGGCTTTGGAGGCTTTGACTTCAGCGGCGCGGATTTCAGCGATATATTTGGCGATATATTTGGCGACTTATTTGGCGGTGGCAGAAGGCGTTCTTCCGCCAGCAATGGCCCCATGAAAGGAGCAAATCTGCGGGCGGCAGTGCGCATCAGTTTTGAGGAGGCGGCTTTTGGCTGTGAGAAAGAGATAGAGATTACCCTCAAGGATGAGTGTACCACTTGCCATACTACCGGAGCTAAGCCAGGCACAAGCCCAGAGACTTGCACCAAGTGCGGAGGCAAGGGAAAAGTGGTCTACACCCAGCAATCTTTCCTGGGCATGGTACAGAATGTCCAGACCTGCCCGGAATGCCGCGGTACTGGAAAAATCATCAAGGAGAAATGTCCAGACTGTCATGGAAGCGGTTATATTGCAAAACGCAGAAAGATCAAAGTATCGATTCCCGCAGGAATTGACAACGGTCAGAGCGTGCGCATCCGTGAAAAGGGGGAACCAGGCACCAATGGAGGACCAAGAGGAGATCTTTTGGTGGAAGTAAATGTCAGCAGACATCCGATTTTCCAGAGGCAGGACATGAATATTTATTCTACGGCGCCCATTTCCTTTGCCCAGGCGGCATTGGGCGGAGAAGTGCGTATCAGTACCATCGACGGCGATATTCTGTATGATGTGAAGCCGGGAACGCAGACAGATACCCGGATTCGCCTCAAGAACAAGGGCATCCCGTCTTTGCGGAATTCTTCTGTCCGGGGAGATCATTATGTGACCCTGGTGGTTCAGGTGCCTACCAGCTTAAACGAGGAGGCAAAAGAAGCTTTGCGGAAGTTCGACGAGGCAAGCGGCCAATCGTTAAAGAAGCAAAACGGCGCTGCAAGCACAGAGAAGCATGGAAAGAAAAAAGGATTTATGGGAAAATTAAAAGAGACTTTCGAAGACATTACAGATTCGAATTAAAGAACAGGCTGGAAACTGAGTACTAGAATGACAGTTTCCAGCTATTTTTATTTTTTATCTAAAGTGAAGCGGTATCGCAAAGTTACATACGCCAATCTTTTCACAAGCGGTAATCTTGACATTTTTCTTGCCAAGGTTGACAGACAGGCGCAAGAACGCTCCCACAGGCTCATTGAGGATATGAAACAGCCACAGATCATAACGGAACATTTAAAAGCTGAAAATGCCTTAGATTGGATAGGAAAACTTAATAATATAAGGGCTAATGTTAGGAAAATTGTGAACGAGGAATTTATTTACATATAAAGAATTGAAATCAGAGGGTAGGGACGAAATCTCTTACGCTCTTGTTCTTATAAGAGATGGCATTATGAGCGGCACGCAACTTTTGTAAAATGTCTGCCGGGATGACCCGCTGCAGGTAAAAAATCAGATAAAGCAGGATTCTTTCTTGTAAATTAGGTTTCCCTATTATATAATGTGGCTAACGTATATTATTAAAAAATCATAATTAGGAGGTAGCTTATGAAAAAAAGGCGGATATGGTCGTTTCTGATGGCTTTCTTTTTGCTGGTAACTTCAGTGCAGATGCCAGTTCAGGCTGAGACTGGCACTGTAGGAATGACCGGCGTAACCATAACGGACGAGAATCGCTATGAGCCACAGTTATACCAAAAACCAGAGACAATTTACCCTGTTTCCAAGAGCAGGACATCCAATGTCAGGGAGCAACAGACGCTGGAAGAGCGTATTTTGGAAGGATTGAAGAATTTTGAGGAACGTATCGATGTTTCTGGCTATAAGATTCCCAATGAGAAGCCCGAGGCGTCAAACAGATATTTTCAGATCCTCAATAGCCATCCAGAGCTGTTTTATGTAGGAAATAGTGTGTCTTGGAGTTATTCTAAGACGGACAATATGCTTGTATCCTATACGCCGCAATATCTGGGCGCGCCAGATGAGATTCGGCAACAGCAGCAGGAGTTTGAAATTGCGGCTGACCAGGCGGCAGCGCAGGTGGAACCATCTATGACGGATTTGCAAAAAGCGCTGGTGGTGCATGATTATCTGGTGCAGCTTTGCGAGTATGACAAAGAACGGTTAGACACAAATACGGTTCCGGCTGTCTCGCATACTGCATATGGCGCATTGGTGAATCATATATGCGTATGTGACGGCTATGGCAAGGCGTTTTCCTATGTGATGCAGAGTAAGCTCAATGTTCCGTGCGTGCTGGTGAGCAGCGACAGCATGAACCACGCTTGGAATATGATTCAAATTGACGGAAACTGGTATCATGTGGACGCTACCTGGGATGATCCTGTCTGGGACAGGATCGGAAGAGTCGGTCACGATTTTTTTCTGCTCAGCGATTCGGCAATTCAGGATCAAGATCATAGACATAGCGGCTGGGTTACCGATTTGAAAGCGGAATCCACAGAGTATGATGACGCCTATTGGTCAGGGGTCACTTCTGGGATCTATTTCCATCAAGGAGCCTGGCATTACTCCATGTATAAGGATGGGAAAGTAAATCTGGTAAAGAGAAGCGATCTTTTAAACGGGGAGGCAGAAACCATCTGCGCAGAGAATGCATGGACAGCCGGAGGAAGCCAGTATTATACTTCCGGTTTTATGTATTTGTCGAAAGTGAACGGGCAGTTATATTATAATACGAATCAAGCAATCAAGCGTCTGAAGGAAGATGCGTCGGCAGAGACGGTGCTTGAACCTCAGCTTGCGGCTGGGCAGCAAATTTATGGATTTACGATACGAGGCAATAATTTATGCTATGTTCTTCAAGAATCCCCCGGCATGTCTGCAAAACAGCAGATCCTTGAGCACGAGTTTTCTGAGCTTGAGCTTCCGGAAATTACAGGCATTTCCGCAGAGAAGACAACGGCAGTCTATGATGGGACGGCGAAAGAGATTTCTCTGAGCGGCCTGCAGCAGGCAGACCAGGTCTGGTATGCAGGAGAAGACGGCATATTCGCAAAAGAGCACCCAGAGATCGTGGATGCAGGAACCTATACCGTGTTATATAGGGTGGAACGAACTGGATATCAGGTGCTTTATGGCTCTGCGCAGCTTGAGATAGAAAAAGCGGCGCCCACGTATACGATTCCAGTTGGATTGACAGGCTTTAGTGGCAGCCCCCTTTCTTCTGTGGGCTTACGCAACGGCTTTTCCTGGATGGATCGCAATGTTAAAATGTATCAGCAAGGAACCCATAAGTTTTTGGCAAGATATACGCCAAGCGACAGTAAGAATTATCTGACAGTTGCCGATATTGAAATAGAAGTAACTGTAGCATGTCCCTATGCATCATCTGGTCATAAGTATGTATCTGAGATCACCAAAGAACCGACAGAGACAGAGCCAGGAGAGAGAACCAAAACCTGCAGTATGTGCGGCGACGTGCAGATAGAGGTGATTCCAGCGACGAATCCAGGTCAGCAGGTGCCAGAGTACACGGTGCCCACGGGACTAAGGGGAGAGAGCGGAAAGACGCTAGGGAGCGTGGAACTGCCGGCAGGCTTTGAGTGGCAGACAGATCCAGAGACGAAGCTTTATCAGGAAGGAACGTATGAATATGTGGTGACGTACACGCCGGAGGACACGGAGAAGTATCAGATCGTCACGGACATCAAAGTGGAAGTGACGGTGGAATGTCCGGGGCATCAATATACATCGGAAGTGACCAAAGAGCCGACGCAGGAAGAAGCAGGAGAGAGAACCAAGACCTGCAGCGTGTGCGGCGACGTTCAGACAGAAGAGATCCCCAAGCTTCCTCCTATCCAGCTGGAAAGACCAGGAAAAGCTTCTGGTCTGAAACTTAAGAAATATCAGGCAAAATCCTTGTCATTTACCTGGAAAAAGGGAGACGCTTCTGGTTATCGTCTTGTGTTTAAACAGGGAAATAAAAAGATTTCCACAAAATATGTGATTGGAAATAGTTGTACGTTCACAAAGCTTAAAGCGGCAACGATATATACTGTGGAGGTTACCCCGTATTATGTCGTAAATCGTACGAAGATATATGCCAGTGCCGCAACAAAACTGCAGGCTGCCACAGCGCCAGCGGCGGTAAAGCTCAGTTCTGCAAAACAAAATGGCAAAACTGCTGTCAAGTTGACTTGGAAAAAGGCCTCTGGGGCGAATGGTTATCAAATCTTTATGAAAAGTGGAAAAGGAAGTTATAAGAAAATAAAAACCATTACCAAAGGAAAAACGATTTCCTTTTTAAAGTCCAAACTCAAAAAAGGAACGTCCTATCAGTTCCGTGTGCGTGCTTATAAGGAGTTGAAAGGCAAAAACTATTATGGCAGCTACAGCAAGGTCAAAACAGTAAAAATACGCAAGAAATGACAAGTAGGAGGCAGATGATAGTAATGAAAAAAAGATATTCATGGATATTCCTTCTGCTGTTCTTGTGCCTGAGCAATGTAAAGGCACAGGCTGCAGGAGAGATTGAGACAGAAACCATGATATTGACGGAAGAAAACCGCTATGATTCAGATTATTACCAGCAGCCCAAAGTGCGTTATCCTTTGCAAAAAGATCAGAGCGCACGGGCCGCAGGTATGGATTTAGAGAGTTATATTGTCGATGCTTTGGAACAATTTCAAGAAGAGATCGATGTTTCTGCATATAAAGTAACAAGAGAAGAGGCGTTTGCTGTTTTCTTCCAGATTTTAAACAGCCATTCCGGTCTGTTTTATGTGGAGCGCAATGTCAGCTATTCCTATAGTCCTGCGACGAATTTGATCTTTTCTTATAATGTGAAATATCTTGGCACCAAGAATGAAGTGGAACAGCAAAAGCTGCAGCTTGAAGCGGCGGCAAGCCGGGCGGTGGCACAGACAGAAGCTTCTATGAGTGATTTGGAGAAAGCTCTGGCAGTGCATGATTATCTGATACAGAATTGCGAGTATGACTATGACAGGCTGAATAATGGCAGCCTGCCGCAGGTTTCTCATACGGCATATGGGGCGCTCGTGAACAAGATGGCAGTGTGTGACGGATATGGAAACGCTTACTGTTATATCATGAAAGATAAACTTGGAATTTCCTGTGAGATGGTCAGCAGCCCGTCCATGAACCATGCCTGGAATCTCATCGAAATAGAAGGAAAATGGTATCATGTGGATAATACCTGGGATGACCCAGTCCGGGATTGTATTGGAAGAGTAGGACATAATTATTTTTTACTTAGTGATCAGGCAATCTCGGATGCCGACCATGGACACCAGGGCTGGAGCACTGAGCGCAAGGCGGATTCGATGCTTTATGACGATTTTTACTGGTCAGGAATCACCTCTGCGATCTGTCCTTATCAGGGAGAATGGTATTACTCTTTGTACGAGGATTTTAAAGTGGAACTGGTAAAGCGGGCGGAGCTTTTGGCTGGAGGAATCGAGAAAGTTTACGCTGTGGACGCCTGGAATGTTGATGGGGGCAATTCCATATTTACTTCGAGCTTCATGTTTTTGTCTAAAGCCGATGGAAAGATTTATTTTAATGATAAGGATAAGATTTGGCGTCTGAAGCCAGACGGAACCATTACGGAAGCGTATGAGCCTGCGAAAGCTCCAGGGCAATTGATATTTGGCTTTGCAGTTCAGGGGAAAAATCTGTGCTATGCGCTTCAGAATACGCCACAGCTTGTGGCAAAGCAGCAGGTTTTTACTTACGCTCTTCCAGAGCTGAATATTTGTCCTGGTCATCAGTACCAGTCAAAGATTACCAAAGCGGCTACGGAGACTGAGAAAGGAATAAAGACGTATATCTGCATTTTCTGTGGGGAAAGCTATACAGAAGAGATCCCGATGTTAAAGCCTGCAAGACCAGGGAATGTGACTGGGTTGAAAGTTACAAAGAATTTGGCGGGCTCTTTGACTTTTACCTGGAAACGGGAAAATAATGTCAGTTACCGCCTGGTATTTTATAAAGGGAATCAGGTGATTTCCACCAAGTATGTGACCGGCAATATCCGTTCTTATGGCGGGTTAAAGCCTGCAACGGAGTATATGCTGCGCGTAACC
>OFGD01000919.1_pt1 | contig 16716 bp, 8 predicted proteins | sample 1521671 | NCBI WGS metagenome assembly OFGD01 (sample SAMEA3504114, study PRJEB24116) | mouse gut metagenome | biome: mouse gut; feature: mouse-associated habitat; material: faeces | place: Denmark | collected 2011 | reverse complement strand
CCCCTGCCACGGCTCCCGGTTCGACTGCCCCGGGAAGCTGCTCACCGGCCCCGCCCAGAGGGATCTGCGCGGGGAGGAGGGCCTTTAGCGGCTGTATGTCAGGAGGCGGCGATATCGGAGCCCCGGGCGAGAAGAGAGCGTATGCCGCAAAGGCCGGCGCGGTATGACGCGCAGACACGGAGGACGGAAACCGTCCTCCGTGTCGATCTGCGGCAGGCCAGGCAGGTCATTTGCCCGCCGGCAGGGTTTGCATAAGGGAGAAGAAATGCTCCTCCCTGCCGGTGCTGAAGTAGCTGTACCATGCCTCCAGCGTATCAGGCCGGAAAACCTCCAGCCGCTCAATGATTTGCTTTGCCCACAGCAGGGCTCCCGCAGAGCCTGCGGTAATCAGACTGCGATCCGCAGCCGAGGGCTTATCCACATAGAACCGCTGCCCCTTGTAGCGGGGCGCGCACATCTCAAGGTATCCCGCCCCATTGCTGGTGTGCGGGCGCCGGTCCAGCAGTCCGGCATTTGCCAGCGCAGCGGTGGCCCCACAGATGGCGCACACCACAGCGCCCGCCCGGAGCAGCTCTCCCGCCCTCTCAATAACCGCATCATGCCTCGGGTCACCCCAGGCCGCCGCGCCTGGCAGCAGCAATACGCTGTTCTCATTCACCGCAATATCGCTCACAGCGCAGTCCGGAGTGACCGTCAAGCCCCCCATGGTCCTGACGGGCTCCTGTGAGACGCCGGCCATTTTGACCGAGACATCCGGGGCGTCCTTCTTGAAGAAGCGTTTAGCGTAGATGTCGCTGATTGATCCGCCTTTCTTGAGGATAACGCGGCCGTTGTCCTTCAGCACTTCGGGGATGTCGATAGGCTCGGCCTGGATGTCGCTCTGGTAGCCTTCAACCATCTTGCGGATGCGGTTGATGTTGCGTGAGTAGGTGACGGTTGTTGAGAATGACAGACCGCAGGCATAGGTGTCGGAATATCCGAGTGATGCCTCGATACCGCGGTTCTCTACGTCGCCGGCCTGGAGATAGATCTTCTTGTAGCCGGTGTATTCAGCAAGGTCGCCGAGGAAGGTCTGGTTGTAGGTGTTGGAGTGGTAGTAGGTCACATCCGCGTTGATCTTGTTGAACAGACGGAATGTCAGACCGAATTCATAGGATTTTGTGCGTTCGGCACGGAAATCCGAGAAGGGATAGATATCGGTGGGTTTGATCAGACCGCCGACGATCGGGGTGGTCACGGTGCCGGGGGTCAGACCGGAGAGTGATACCGGTGCGCCGACCTCGGTGTAAGATCCGCGGACCTTGAGGTAGGTGATCTCTTTCGGCAGCTGAACCATCTGTGAGATGATGGCCGACAGACCTACAGAGGGATAGAAGAATGATTCTTCCTTGGTGTTGACAAGGCGTGAGTTCCAGTCGTTACGTCCGGTCAGGGTCAGATAGAGCATGCTGCGCCATCCGAGTTCGACGTTGGCGAAGATGGCGTTGTTGCGCACGCGGCTGTCACCGCCGGTTTCTGTAACTTCGCGTTTGGCCGGGTCGATGTTGGTGATGCTGAAGATGTTGGCTACACCGAGCAATGCGCCTTTCTCGCCGCGGAGTTCGTTGCGGTAGTCGGAGAAGGAGTAACCAACGTTGGCTGCCACGCTGAAATCGCCGAAATGACGGTTGAAGTTGGCGATCACGTCGGCATACTGCTGGTGGTCTTCGTAGATGCTGTATTCATACATACCCTTGGGGCCTCCGGCGTGGAGTTCATCGGATGAAGCATAGAGCTTGCGTTCGAATTTGACGTTGGAGTCGTCGAGACGGTAGCGTGCCGAAACGTCGAGCCAGTCGGTGATCTTGTAGGTCAGGCCGGCGTTGAACATGTAGCGGCGTTTCTTGTTGGTCTGCGGATTGCGGTAGGCCACCCAGTAGGGGTTCTGCGATGCGTACACGCCATCTTTGACCGGCCAGTACTGGACGGGGATGTTGCGCGATGCGTCGAAGCGTTCGAATGTCTTGATATCCTCAAAGTTCTCGCCACGGGGGAAGAGATAGGCGGCAACGATGGGGTTGTAGTAGAGACCCTGCGAAACCATGTTCTTGTCGCGCTGGTTGATGTAGGATGCACCCAGATCAAGTTGCAGCTTGTCGTTGAGGAACTGGCTTGTGTTGCGGATCGTCAGGTTCAGACGGTCGTAGGAGTTGTTGGGGACGATACCCTCGGCATTGGTCGACGCGATAGATGCGAATGTCTGGTTGGTCTTGGTGCCGGTGGTGATGGTCAGTGAGTTGGTGAAGTTTGTTCCGGTGTTGAAGAAGTCTTCCTTGGGATCGTAGCTCGATGGAGTGGACAGACGGTCGCCCCAGCTTTCGTATGATCCAACGGTGTTACCGTATCTGTTCTGGAATTTCGGGGTCATGTAGGCCTTTGAGAACAGGGAGGTTGACGAAACGGTTGCTGAGAATTTGCCTTCAACGCCTTTCTTGGTTGTCACGAGGATCACACCGTTGGCTGCGCTTGAGCCATAGAGGGCTGCGGCCGAGGGGCCGGAAAGCACGGAGATCGATTCGATGTCCTCGGGATTGAGGTCGGCGATGGCTTCCGATCCGGCGCGGCCTTCGCCAACGACACCTGAGTCGGTGTTGCCCTGATTGGAGTTGAACATCGGGATACCGTCGATCACATAAAGGGCGTTGTTGTCGCCTTCGATTGATTTGGCACCACGAAGGATCACACGTGCGGCACCGCCGACGCCTGATGCGCTCTTGTTGATGTTGAGGCCGGCCACGCGTCCGTTGAGTGAGTTGACGAAGTTGGGATCCTTGACTTCGGTCAAGGCGTCGCCGTCGAGTTTCTGTACGTTGTAGCTCAGGGCTTTCTCGGCGCGTTTGATACCGAGAGCGGTCACTACAACCTCGTCGAGATTGGTGGCTTCTTCTTCCATCACGATGTTGACGGGAGCCTCGCCGCTGACTTTGTGTTCAACAGCGCGGTAGCCGATGTAAGTAAACTTCAGCACGTCGCCGTCGGAGGCTTTGAGGCTGAATTCGCCGTCGATATTGGTCTGCGCGCCAAAGGATGTGCCCTTGACGATCACGGAGACGCCAACCAACGGATCACCACTTGTGTCTGTTACCGTTCCCTTGAGTGTGAATGGGTTTGCACCTGCCACAGTCATGAAAGGGAAGAGTAGTAGCAAGCATAACAAGCTAGTTACCTTTAATTTCATAATGTTTTTGATTGGTTTGTAAATAATTTAAGGATAAGTGAAGAATGATAACATTTTGATTGATGGCTTCTTATAAGCCATAGGGACTATTGCCCTGTTTTCCAGCTTTGGTTATGGTGTGTGTCCCTTCTTTGTGAATTCATGGAGATTGGTTTGGCCGCTTGCAGGGGACACGGTTCTTTAACATGTTATAAATCGTTTACAAAATTATACATAAAGACTGTGCAATTACCCCCCCCCTAATGTTAAAATTTGTAAAGCATAAATATGTTATAAAACATACTTTTGCGTTTACCGCTAAAAATGTGGGGTTTATCGGATGGATCGGGATGAAAATACGGCGGATTGCTATCAGACACGCCGCCGGCGTTATGGGGGAGGGTTGTTGGATCAGTCGTTCCAGGTACAGCTCTGGTACTGGAAGGTGGCCTGAGCGACAACTTTGTATTCTACGGTTGCCGGGAGGGTTGCCGAGCCGGTGTAGTAGAAGAAGTTGATGGTATAGGTGGGCTCAATGCCTTTGGGGGTGGGAGCCGCATCGGGATGGAGGATTGCGAGAGCTGCCGGAAGCACTTCTTTTTCGAAGCGTTCTTTCTCGAGAGCCACAACCTCGTCGTCGGTCATGCTGGCGTATCCGGCATATTGTGTCTTCGCTGCCGATGGACGCAGGTCGACGTTGCCCTGATATGCCGAGGTGCCGCAGTAGTATTCGTTGTTGCCGTAGCTGGAAACGTAGGCCGATCCGTCGGGCACGTTCTGGGCTACCCAGTCAACGCAGGTCTGGTAGTAGAGCGTTGAGATCTCTATTCCGCGTCCTGCAGGGAGGGTGATGACAACGTCGGGGCTGTATTCCCACTTGTTGTTTTTCTTCACGAACTGGGCTGTCATGACGGTCGAGCCGTTGAATCCGCCGGTCCATTCGGTGCCGTTGAATCGGCATTCGGCGCAACGGGTCACGTTGGCTGAACCGTTATAGTAGTTGTAGACAACATAGCGCACGTCGTCGGCCTGGGCGTAGGGATAGGTCTGCTTGAGATAGGTGGGCAGGTACTGCTTGGGTGCATCGCCGGAGAGGTTGTCGTAGGTCTGACCCATGGCCTGGTAGTCGGAGTGATTGAGGACGGTCATGTTGCTTACGGCTGCCCATTTGGTGCCGTCGAACATATACATGGCGTTTTCCTGTGTGGAAGCCACGCTGACAGCTGCGCGTGATGCGGCTGCTCTGGCTGCGGCTACTGAGCTGTTGACGGTCACTTTGGTGACGCAGAGTGAGCAGTAGCGGTTGCCGGCAACGGCATACCAGTAGCCCTCAACCGTTACGTTTGCGCCGTCGGTCATCAGTGCTTTCTGTTCGGCGGTGCAGTAGCTGGGGCTTCCCTTGGCTGTCGATGCGCCGTCGATATTGAGGTTGATGTTTGAACCGCTGAGCACTACGGTGCCGGTCATGGAGACGTATGTGCAGGGATCGATGGCGGTGCCTGCTACCAGTGCGTCGAGTTCGGCGCCGGTGAAGGTCTTGGCTGCCGGATAGGTCACTTCCTGTTTGCCCTTGATTTCGATAGTTGCGGCGTTGCCGAACTGGATGCTCTTGTTGCGCGATGCGATGGTTCCACTGATCGAGAGCTGTGTGCCGATCACGATGGATCCGTCATTGTAGTTGCTGCCGCGGTAGCAGTAGATCGAGCCGCCCTTGTCGGTCAGCACGAAGCCCTGCATGTCGATGGCTGTCACGTAGCCGTTGACATCGAGATCCTGACCTGCGGCCGCTGTGCCGAGCAGGTCTGTGAGCTCGAATGCCGGTGTCTCGGCCGATCCGCCGAACACGGGATCGGTGGCTGCGTTGTTGTAGGTCACTATGACATAATCGCCTTCAGCTGCGTCGGGATAAGCGGCCGCAAGGATCTTGGGGATGTTGCGTGCGGCTGTGCAGGAGGGGGCGAATGCTTCAGTATAGTTCTCGTCGCTGTCCCATGCGGAGATGTAGTCGTCGGTGCTTACGGTGTATTTCTGTGCGTTGACTGCACCGGTCACCTCGGCAGGCTGGCCGGCCATGGTTTCGTAGGTCACTTTGACTGCCGAACCGTTGCTCAGTGCGAAGTAGGGAAAGCGTTCGTCGGCGAGGAAGAAGGGTATGTAGTCCTCAGCGCTGATCTCATCAGAGAAGTAGCCCAGGGAGCCTACAGCCTTGAGAGCGTCGGCGGCGTTGTTGGCCTCGGCTTCGGCTTTGGCTGTGGATAGACCGGCGATTGTTGCGTAATCGACTTGGGTCATTGTGTATTCGACAGTCTGCGTTGCCGCGTTCTTGTCGGGCACCTCGAAGCCGTCGAGCTTGTCGTTCCAGGAGTTGTCGTCGCAGGCGGTCAGAGCCATGGCGCATCCCGACAGGATCACAAGACGGTTGATATATTTTTTCATATCTGAATTGTCGTTGATGTTGGTTGATTAGAAGTTGACTTTGAGTTTCAGGCTATAGGTGCGGCCGAAGCTGTAGAACACGCGGTTGGCGTTGTTCCATGCGCCTACTGCACCGAGGTCGGTCTGTGCCTGGGTCACGTAGTTGTAGTTGCAGAGGTTGTTGACGTTGCCGTAGATGGTTGCGTCGAGTCCACCGAGTTTGAAGCGGTAGCTTGCATTGAGGTCGAGCTGGTTGCCCCATGGAATTCTCCAGGGTGTGCCGGGCTTGAGTACTTTGCCGTTCTGCAGGTTGGATGATGTCAGTGAGATGTCGGAGTAGTTGCGGAAGTAGCCTGTCCAGTCTGCGCCGATGCGGAAGCCTTTGAATGGACGGAAGGTAACGCCGATGGCTGTTGTGGTCTGTGCCGATCCGCTGACTTTCACGCCTTTCTGTTCGAGGGTGGCGTGGAGGTGATCCTCAGCCATGATGCCTGATGCGATCGTACCGTTGAGGTTCGACAGCGGTGCGCCGTTCTGGTTGTAGAAATAGCCGGTGGCGTTTGAGTCCCACTGCCAGTCGCCCAGAGAGAGCATGGCGTCGAATTCAACCCATTTCACGGGTTTGTACTTAGCTGAGATCTCGATACCCATGTGGCGAGCGTCGACACCCGACATTGCGAAGTAATAGTAGTTCGATCCGTCCTGTGCGATTGCCGGGTCGATCTGTTCGCCCTTGCTCATGGTCTTGTCCATCCATTTGGTGTAGTAGGCGTTGACGTCGATGGCCAGTTTGGGAGAGTGGAAACCGTAGCCGATCTCGATTGATCCAACTTTCTCGTTGAGAGCGTCGGGGTTGGTGATGTTTGAACGCTGTGAGCTCAGGAACACGCCGTAGCTGAAGAAGGGGGCGCGGCTGATGTATCCGGCGTTGAAGAACACGTTGTTGTGGCGGTCGATGTTGTAGTTTGCACCACCTTTGATTGTTCCGCCGATGAAGTTCTTTGTCTCCGAACGTGCGTGCTCGGCATCGTAGTAGTAGAAGTCCTTACGCCAGTAGGAGTTGTTGTTGAGCGCACCTGCGAGGACAAGGTTGAGCTTCTTGTCGAGCATTGTGTATTCGGCCTGTCCGTAGATGCCTTCCTGTGCGGTGAAGCCGTCGTAGTTGCGGTTAACAACGTCGCCTACGTGGAGCTTCTCGTAAACCCATGCGAGGTCGGTGTTGTTGTGAACGGCGTTGTTGTAGGGCTGCACGTTCTGGCGGTTGTAGTTGTCAATGTAGTATTCGCCGCCGAAAAGATCGGAGATCTCGGTCTTGTGGTGGCCTACATAATAGCGGAGGTCAAGACCGCCTGTGAGGGCGAGTTTGTTTCCGTTCTTGAAGTCGATAGCTTTCTTGTAGCTGGAGATCAAGCCGTAGGTCTCGTGGTTGTTGAGCTGTTTGGCAATGACCATGTTTGAGCCGGTGGTTGAATTTGCGTTCATCTCTTCAATGGCGGCATAATCGTAGTAGCCTTCCGGTGTGCGGAACTGCATGTTTAGGTTGCCGTTGTTGGCACCGTACCATGAGGATGAGTAGCTTGTCTTTGATCCGTCGGGGTTGACCACAGTGCGGCCGAGGCCTGAGCGGCCACCGCCGGATGTGACTGACAGGTAGAACGATGTGGAGAGTGACGATGAGTTGTCGATCTGCCAGATGTGGTTGAGGGCTATCTGGGGTTTGTGGTAGAAGTTATGGTTGGAGTTGTAGGACTGGCCGTTCTTGCGGAAACCGTAAGTTGGGTTGTAGCGGTAGGGGCTTTCTCCCTGCATGTAGTCGCGAACGTTCTGCCATCCTTCGATTGTCAGACCGTTGTTGTAGTTGCGCTGGTCGTGCCACTGGGGTGCGCCGAATCCGGTCAGGCCGATCTGATGGCGGTCGTTGATGCGTTTGGTCACGTTGAGGAACCAGGAGTAGGCCTCGTAGCCTGTGCCCTGGATGTAGCCGTCGGCCCATTTGCGTGCGCCGAGAACTGTAATAGCCCAGCCGTTTTTCATGAGGCCGGTGGAGAGCTTGAATCCTATCTGGTTCATGCCGTCGTTGCCCATGCCGTACCAGATGGAACCGCCTTTTTCAACGTCGATGGTGCGTGTGGTGATGCTGATCGTACCACCGATAGAGGGGGTTGACACGATTGTTGCTCCAAGGCCGCGCTGGGTCTGGATAGAGGACGCTACGTCGGAAAGGTTGGCCCAGTTGCTCATGTAGACGCCACCCCATTCCATGTCGTTGACGGGGATACCGTTGATAAGCATAGCGATATTTTCGCTCTGGAAGCCACGCATACGTGTTTTGGCGTCGCCCCAGCCACCACCTTCCGAACGGGTGTAGACACCGGGAGTGGTCTTGAGCACTTCAAGAAGCTCGGAGTTGCCGAGCTTAAATTCAAGCTGTTCGGCGTTGATTGTCGACATTGCCACGGGAGTTTCACGGGTTTTACCGATAGACTGCGTCACGACAACGTCGTTGAGCATTTTGGAATCAGGTTCCATGGTGATCGTGCCTACGTTGGCGGCGGCAGCTACCTGAACCGTCTTGTAGCCCACGAATGAGATTGTCAGTGTCTTGCATGAAGCAGGAACACTTAACTTGAATTTACCGTCGACATCGGTGTTGACACCGAGCTTGGTGCCGTCGGCGCGTACGCTCGCACCGATCATCGGCTCGTTGAGCTCGTCAACAACGAGTCCGGTACAATTGATGTTGGGTGCGGCCACAGCGGCGATGCACGCAAGCCAAATTGCACTGGCTAAGAGAAGGAGTCTCTTCATAATGAAATGTTGGATTGGTAAAATGGTGATAATTATTGATTTATATCTTTATTGACGGGTTGTGCTCGCTAATGTTGCTGGCAGACTATTATCACGTAACATTTTGCCATGATTTTGTGGCTTTTAGTGCTATTTGTCCTTTGTTTTGGTTGTTTCACTTACAAAGTGGATGTTTTGCGCGCTATTTGCCTGTGAAATTATGTATTTCACCATGCAAAATAAGATAAAAATTTTTAAATTTTAATAACATCCGGGTATTACCCCCCCCAATTTTAATAATTGTTAACATCGCAGGGCGTCAATGCGCTCTGTGATCACTCGTGGCGCAGGGTGATGAGTGGAGTGGCATCGAAGCGTGGGAGCACCATCAGCTGCATAGGGCATTTTCTTGCCTCAAGACTGCCGGAGCAGTCGCCGATGGCGGTGATTCCGCTCTGGAGCAGGGCTTCCCGGATTGCGGTCAGTGCCAGATCGGGTGTGTTGTTGTCCTGGCTCAGATGGCACAGGAAGATGTGGGTGAGACGTGGCGATGCGATCTCGGCAAGAAAACGGGCGGTGGCTGCATTGTCCATGTGACCGTTGTCGGCGGCGATGCGTGCTTTCAGATGCATGGGGTAGGGGCCGGTGGCAAGCATATCGCTGTCGTAGTTGCTCTCTATGACTATGTAGCGTGCCTGACGCATGTAGTAGTCAACTCTCGGCGATATATGTCCGAGGTCGGTTGCCACGGCCATGGTGTTGTCGCCGTGACGGATGAAGAATCCGGAGTTGTCTGTGCCGTCGTGGCTCACGTCGAAGGCTGTGATCTCGAATTCGCCGATCTGAAAGGCAAATTCCTTGTAGATGGGGCGATGGTAGTCCTTGAGCCGACGGGAGATGCTGTGGCGGCGCATGATTCCGCTGAGGGTCTTGGGGGTACAGTAGACTCCGATCGACGGGCGTTTGCGCACGAGGGAGTAGACATAGCGCACGTGGTCGCTGTGGTCGTGGGTCAGGCACACGCCTTTTATGTGGTCGAGGCTCAGGCCGTTGGCTTTGAGGCCGTCGCGGACTTTGTCGATATCCACTCCGGCGTCGATGAGAAAGCCGCCGTTGCGGTCGCCTATGTAGGAGCAGTTGCCTGAGCTGCCGCTGCCGAAGCTCATGAACAGGATGGAATCTGTGGCATTGAGCCGTGCCGTGTCTATGGCAATGCGGTCGATCTCTGCCGACGGGCGATTCTGTTGTCCGGGAGCTTTGATGTTGATGGTGAAGTCCAGACCGGCCAGCCCGGGGTCGTTGAGGTCGGGAATAGGCGTAGCTTCAGGTGTGGGGATGGGTGTTGATGGCGCGATGTCACCGTCGAGGTCGAAAAGTCCTGGCCCCGGCATGTTGATTTTCGGTGAGAATTTCAGTTTGCGTGCCATCAGCTGTAGAGGAGAAAAATGGTTGGAATTTTATCGTAGTTGTAGTTTGCCTTGGCCCAAGCCGAGAGTGGACGCGTCAGTATCGATTCTTTCGGGCCGGTCACGTCGGATGCCACGCACAGCAGCATGTGGCCCGGAAGCCGCTGGCAAAGCTCGGCAATGAGCTTGTTGTTGCGGTAGGGGGTCTCGATGAATATCTGTGTCTGGCGTTCGCGCTCTATCCGTCGCTGCATCTCTTTCAATGCGCGGCCACGGGAATCGGTGTCGTGGGGCAGATAGCCTGCGAATGCCCATGTCTGGCCGTTGAATCCCGAGGCCATGAGCGATAGCAGGATGCTCGACGGCCCTATGAGCGGACGCACGCGGTAGCCGCGTCTCTGGGCTTCGGCAACGGCGAGTGCGCCGGGATCGGCCACGGCCGGACAGCCGGCTTCCGAGATCACGGCCATGTCCATTCCCCGTTTCATCGGTTCAAGCATGGCGGCCACTTCGCGAGGGTCGGTGTGCTCGTTGAGCTCGGCGAATGTCAGGGTGTCTATGTCGATAGACCGGTCGCAGCGTTTCAGGAATCGGCGCGCCGAACGGATGTTTTCCACGATGAAGTGTTTCACCTGCCGGGCTATATCGATGTTGACCGACGGCATCACGACCTCCGGGGCCACGTCGCTCAGCGGCACCGGAAGCAGGTACAGGGTCGGGACATTGTCCGTATCTATGCTGTTGGATTGTCGGTCGGTCATATTATCCACAAAATTACGCATTATTTTCCATACCCCCAAAATAAATCTCGCGCCCGGCGATGACCGATGGGGTGGAACGAGGCGAATTAAATGTTAAAAACGATGTCGCCTATGTGGAGAAATATTAATTTTGTAGGCTGTTTTGAGAAATCAATCATTGAAAAGATAATAAAACTATGAATCTTTGGGAAAAGTTTTCATTAGCGGCCACGATGGCTGCGGTAGCTATCGGCTCGGCCGATGCTGAGATCCCCTCGGGTTATTACGACTCCTGCGAGGGAAAGACCGGACAAGCTCTGCTTCAGGCATTGTATTCCACGATCTCGAGTCATACCAATGTGGGGTACGATGGTCTGTGGACGCTATATCAGACCTCGGACGTGTATCCCGACGGAAGCATCTGGGATATCTACACAACGAAGCATTGGACGTATAAGACGGAACAGTGTGGCAACGTCTCAAGTTCTATCGGCGGTTGCTATAACCGCGAGCACTCTTTGCCCAAAAGCTGGTGGGGAGGCGGAAAAGCGGAGCAATATTCCGATGCGTTCCATCTCTATCCGACTGACGGCCAGGTGAACAGCCAGCGCAGCAACTGGCCGTATGGCGAGTGTGCCAACGGAACTACGAAACCCAACAATGGAAATGTCAAGGCTCTCGGACGGCTGGGCGCATCGACATTCAGCGGATATTCCGGAACCGTGTTTGAACCCGACGATGAATATAAAGGGGATCTGGCGCGTTCGTACTTCTATATGGTTACATGCTATAACGACCGGGTCGCATCATGGACACAAGGAAATGGCAAGGAGATGTTTGCCGGCAACAGCTACCCGGCATTCAAGACCTGGGCCTCCAATCTGTTGCTGAAATGGACACGGCAGGATGAGGTTAGCCAGAAGGAGCTTGACCGTCAGGAGGCTATCTATGCCAAACAAAAAAACCGTAACCCGTTCATCGACCATCCCGAACTTGTGGAATATATCTGGGGCGACAAGGTAGGCGAGGCATGGCATGCATCGACATCCGGCTCTCAGCCCTCTATCCTGCAACCGCAGCAGGGCGTGGTTATTGATCTCGGTGTCGGGGCTATCAATAAGCCGCTGACCAAGGAGGTGACGGTCAAGACCCGTGGAATAGAGGGAAGCGTCACTCTTTCCGCCTATCCGCGCACATTCACGGTGACACCCTCGGTTATCTCCGCCGAGCAGGCCAATCAGGGCACAACGGTGACCGTCAGCCTGACAAGCGCGTCGGCAGGTACGGTTGTCGGCACTCTGTCTGTTTCGGCCGACGATATGGAGTGTGAGGTCGACATGACATCGCAGATCTACGATGGTATTCCCCTGTATGACGCATCCGGCATCTCGAGCGAAGGTTTCATGGTGCGCTGGGTCAATGTTGACGATGCGGCCACCTATACCCTCGACGTCAAGCAGGGATCGCAGTCCGTAGCAGGATATCCCAAGGCTGTCAATGCCTCGGACGAAAGCTATGAGGTGACTGGGCTTGATCCGCAGACCACCTATACGTTCCAGTTGACATCGGCCACAATCTCATCCGTTGTCAAGACCGTCACCACTGCCGAACTGATGCCTGTGATCGATATCCTATTCGACGGTACGCTCCATTTCGACGCCGTGCCGGGTACTCCGTCGGAAGTGGCTGAGCTTCTGATGGATATTGAAAATGTGTCGGAAGATATTGTGATCTCCGTGAAATCGCCGTTTGAGGTGAGCGTCGATAAGTCGACGTGGGCCACTTCTGTCACTCTCGATCCGGAGCAGGACCGTTTCTATCTGCGTGTCAACAGTGCTGCCGAAGGCTCATTCTCCACAGCCATTGTGGCTGCTGCCGGCTCATACATGAACGACGATGCCGAGGCCACAGCGACCGTCACCGATCCTTCGGCCATCGTTTTCATCGAAACATTTAATGTCACTGCCGATTACGCGGATGACTACGCTCCCTATAATAATTCGACAATTCAAGGAACAGCTGCCCAGTGGAGTTTCAAAGGTGCCGGATTGGCTAAGGAGGGTGCAAAGGATGGATCCCAAACCACTTATGGCGTGCGTGTCCGTCTTGGCAAAGGTGGCATGGTGTCGATGGCAGAGGATAAGCCCAGTGGTATCGGAACAGTTGTCTTTGAGGCTGCTAAGTGGAATAATACCGGCGATGGAACAGCCCATATCGAGGTAGAATACTCTTCCGATGGCGGCGCGACGTGGGACGCTGTAGGAAGCGCTGATGTGAGTGCCACAGGCTTCACTTCATTCAGTGTGGATGTGAATAGGACCGGCAACGGACGTATACGTTTCCGTCAGACTTCGGGCGACCGTTGGATTCTCGACAATATCTCGATTTCGAACTACACGGAACTCGGAAGCCTCAATGAACTGGAATATCATCAGTGGGATGCCTACAGCCGCGATGGCCGTCTGATCATAGAGATAGGCGACAATGAAACGGAGGTTTCCGTTTATGGCGTTGACGGCATGACATGGCTTTCTGGTGAGGTGCTGACCCCCGGCGAGCACACTTTCGACCTCCCGAAGGGACTCTTTATTGTGGTTTCCGGCGATTTTGCACGTCGCGTTCTTGTCAAGTAATTTGGTGAAACGCTGATATATTAGTAAATTTGCAGAAAATTAATCATCATGAATATATCATACAATTGGCTTAAAGATTATATCAAAACGCCGCTCTCTCCCGATGAGCTGGCGGCTGCCCTGACCTCGATCGGCCTGGAGACAGGCTCCGTTGAGGAGGTGGAATCGATCCGTGGCGGCCTCCGCGGTCTTGTGATCGGCAAAGTGCTCACCTGCGTGGAGCATCCCGACAGCGATCACCTTCATATCACAACCGTTGACCTTGGCGACGGCCAGGCCACCCAGATTGTCTGCGGTGCGCCCAACGTTGCAGCCGGACAGACAGTTGTCGTGGCAACTGTGGGTACGGTGTTGTATGATGGCGACAAGGAATTCAAGATCAAGAAATCGAAGATACGCGGCGTGGAGTCATTCGGTATGATATGCGCTGAAGATGAGATCGGAGTCGGCACGAGCCACGACGGTATCATCGTTCTCTCCGACGATGTGAAACCCGGGACTCCGGCTGCCGAATACTACGGACTGACCTCCGACTATGTGCTGGAAGTCGACTTGACCCCCAACCGTATCGATGCTGCTTCGCATTTCGGTGTGGCTCGCGATCTGGCGGCATGGGCGGCTCAGCATGCCGAGGCTCTGCCTCTGGAGCGTCCGTCGGTCGATGGCTTCAATCCCGACCGTCAGGATGGTGCCGTGGCCGTGCAGGTGGACAACTATGAGGCTTGTCCGCGCTACTCCGGTGTGACCATCCGTGGCGTCAAGGTGGCAGAAAGCCCGAAATGGCTTCAGGATCGTCTGAACGTGATCGGTCTCCGTCCGATCAACGCCGTTGTCGATGTGACCAACTATATCCTCCACGCCATCGGTCAGCCGCTCCATTGCTTCGACCTTGCCAAGATAGCAGGAGAGAAGATCGTGGTGCGCAACTGTGCTGAAGGCACTCCTTTCGTGACTCTCGACGGCGTTGAACACACCCTCTCGTCGGCCGATCTGATGATCTGCTCCGCCGAAAAGCCCATGTGTATAGCCGGAGTGTTCGGTGGACTCGATTCCGGTGTGACAGAACAGACCACTGACATATTCCTCGAATCAGCTTATTTCAACCCTACGTCTGTGCGTAAGACAGCACGCCGTCAGGGCTTGCAGACCGATGCGTCGTTCCGCTACGAACGCGGCACCGATCCCAATATCACCATGTATGCCCTCAAGCTCGCAGCTCTGATGATCAAAGAGCTTTGTGGCGGTGAGATCTGCGGCCAGCCTGTCGACATCTACCCCAATCCCGTGGCTCCGTTCGATGTCACCCTCTCCTACGATTATGCCCGTGGGCTTATCGGCAAGGAGATCCCCAACGAGACCATCGACGCTATCCTTCGCTCCCTGGAGATAGAGATAGCTTCCACGGATGGCCGCGAGGCACAGTTGCGTGTTCCGACATATCGTGTTGACGTGCAGCGTCCCTGCGACGTTGTGGAAGATGTGCTCCGCATATATGGCTACAACAATGTGGAGATGGGAACCACCGTCCATTCGTCGCTCTCGTTCAAGTCCGAGGCCGACGTTGACAACAATCTCCGCAACCTGATCAGCGAGCAGCTGACGGCTTGTGGATTCAACGAAATCATGAACAATTCGCTTTCGGCTGAACGCTACTATGCCGATTGCGTCTCATATCCTGCCGAACGCTGCGTGCGTCTGCTCAACCCTCTGAGCAACGATCTCAGCGTTATGCGTCAGACCCTTCTTTTCGGCGGTCTGGAATCGATTGCCTATAATGTCAATCGCCGCTCGCCCGATCTGATGATGTACGAGTTCGGCCATGTCTACACCTTCAATCCGCAGGCCGAATCCACCGCTGAGCGCCCTCTTGCCCCCTATGGCGAGGAATCTAACCTTGGCATCTGGCTGACAGGAAACGTGCGTGGTGCAGGATGGCTCCGACCGGCTGAACAGTCGACAGTCTACGATCTGCGTGCCGTGGTCGAGAACATATTCGCCCGTCTCGGCATCAACGCCCGTGAGCTCAAACTCTCGCAGGGCGACTCGTCGGTGTTCGCTACATCGCTTGTTGTCGCTTCTCGTTCCGGGAAGACTCTCGGTCAGCTCGGCATCGTGGCCAAGCCGTTGCTCAAGGCATTCGATCTGAAGCAGGACGTGTTCTTTGCCGAACTCAACTGGGCCGAACTCGTCAAGCTGTCGGCACGCCACAAGGTGACCTACGCTCCGCTGCCTAAGACCATGGCCGTGAAACGCGACCTCGCCCTGTTGGTCGACAACGCGGTGACCCTCCGCCAGATCGAGACCGTGGTGCGTGAGAGCGAGCGCAAGATCCTGCGCGACGTGACCCTCTTTGATGTCTACGAAGGCGACAAACTCCCCGAGGGTAAGAAATCCTACGCTATCAACATCACCCTTCAGGACGACGAACGCACACTCAACGACAAACAGATCGACGCCGTGATGAACAAGATTATCAATAATCTCCGTCAGAAAACGGGTGCCGAACTCCGCTGATCTTTTAAACACGAATCAATCATAATAAAAAATAAATCTTACTCATGGGAAGAGCATTTGAATATCGTAAAGCCCGTAAGCTCAAACGCTGGGGCAACATGTCGCGCACATTCACGCGCATCGGTAAGGAAATCACCATAGCCGCTAAGGCCGGCGGTCCCGATCCCGACTGTAATCCTCGTCTGCGCGCCTTGATGCAGAACGCCAAGGCTGCCAACATGCCCAAGGACACCGTTGAACGCGCCATCAAGAAGGCTACCGACAAGGATGCCAGCGACTACAAGGAAATATCCTACGAAGGCTACGGACCTTTCGGTATCGCCATCTTCGTGGAGGCTGCTACCGACAACAACACCCGTACCGTTGCCAACGTCCGTTCTTATTTCAACAAACACAATGGTTCGCTCGGAACTCAGGGTTCTCTCTCGTTCCTTTTCGACCACAAGTGTGTGTTCAAGATCAAACCCACCGAAGGTCTCGACATCGAGGAACTTGAGCTTGAGCTTATCGACTGTGGCGTTGATGAAGTAGAGCCCGACGAAGAGGAAATCGTACTTTATGGTGCTTTCGAGGACTACTCCAACATCCAGAAATATCTTGAGGACAACGGTTACGAGATCATTTCTTCCGAGTTCGAACGCATACCCAACGATCTCAAGGAAGTGACCGACGAACAGCGTGCCGCCATCGAGAAACTCCTCGACAAACTCGAAGAGGACGAAGACGTTCAGAACGTATTCCACAACATGAAAGAAGCCGAAGAATAACACTTCCCCATACACCATCACCACAAGCCCCTGACCACATCCACTCCGTCAGGGGCTTTGCTTTTTATCCGTCACAGCTATACGCGCACGCACAGCCGACGTTATCACCACCGTAAACAGCGGAAACATCACCATACCCATCACCGCAAGCACCGCGCTCACCACCTTACCCGCAGGCGTCAGCGGAAATATAGTGCACCCCGTCGTAGTCACATCCGAGCAAGCCCACCACAGTGCCGACATATAATCCGGCACACC
>OFGD01000893.1_pt1 | contig 17075 bp, 14 predicted proteins | sample 1521671 | NCBI WGS metagenome assembly OFGD01 (sample SAMEA3504114, study PRJEB24116) | mouse gut metagenome | biome: mouse gut; feature: mouse-associated habitat; material: faeces | place: Denmark | collected 2011 | reverse complement strand
TGGCGGACCTTCTGGATTTGAACGACGCCGTGACGGTGAACCTGCATATCCAGTCCATCGACCAGGCCCAGGCGATCAAGAACATCAAGCGCAAGATGTCCGATTTGCAGAAAATGACCATTGAGGAACAGAAGAAAGCAGTCCGCGCCGGGTATGACATGGACATCATACCTACCGACCTTGCCACCTACGGCGAAGAAGCGAAGAATCTTTTACAGGATTTACAGAGCCGGAATGAGCGCATGTTTCTTGTGACGGTGCTGGTGGAGAATATCGCTTCCAAACGGCAGAAGCTGTTCAATGACATCCTTTCTGCTTCCGGTATTGCGCAGAAGTATAACTGTGCCCTGAAACGTCTGGACTTCCAGCAGGAACAGGGCCTTATGTCCTCTCTTGCCTTAGGGCTGAACCAGATTGAGATTGAGCGGGGGCTTACGACAAGCAGCACCGCTATTTTCGTGCCGTTTACGACCTGCGAGCTGTTCCAGGAGGGCGAGGCGCTTTATTATGGCCTGAACGCTTTAAGCAACAACCTGATCATGGCGAACCGCAAGAACTTAAAGAATCCAAACGGTCTGTTTTTGGGAACGCCCGGCAGCGGCAAGTCCTTCTCTGCAAAGCGTGAGATTGTCAACGTGTTCCTTTTGACGGAGGATGACATCATTATTGCAGACCCGGAAAATGAGTACGGGCCTTTGGTACAGCAGTTCGGCGCCCAGGGGCAGGTTATTGACATTTCCCCGACTTCCACCAACTATATCAATCCGATGGACATTAACCTGGACTATTCGGACGATGAAAACCCCATTACGCTGAAAAGTGATTTTATCCTGTCGCTGTGTGACCTGATTATTGGCGGCAAGGAAGGGCTTTCCCCGATTGAGAGGACCATTATTGACCGCTGCACGAGGCTTGTGTACCGGGATTATTTGCAGGACCCCCGCCCGGAGAATATGCCGATCCTGGGAGACCTGTATGAGCTGCTTTTAAAGCAGGCTGAACCGGAGGCGCAGAATATCGCCACGGCTTTGGAAATCTACGTCAATGGTTCCCTGAATGTGTTCAATCACCGTTCCAACATTGACATGAACAACCACCGTGTACTCTGCTTCCAGTTAAAGTCGCTGGGTAAGGCATTAAAAGAGATCGGGCTTCTCATTATGCAGGATGCCGTGTGGAACCGTGTTACCGCCAACCGCACGAAGCATAAGACGACCTGGTTCTATATCGATGAATTCCATCTCCTTTTGAAAGGCCAGACCGGGAGTTTCAGCGTGGAGATATGGAAACGGTTCAGGAAATGGGGCGGCATACCCAGCGGCCTGACCCAGAATGTGAAGGACCTGCTGGCCTCCCGTGAGATCGAGAATATCTTTGAGAACTCGGATTTTATCTACATGCTGAACCAGGCCCAGGGGGACCGGCAGATTCTGGCGAAGCAGCTTGGGATTTCCCCGCACCAGCTTTCCTATGTGACCCATTCCGGCCCCGGTGAAGGGCTTTTGTTCTTTGGAAATGTGATTATCCCATTTGTGGATCATTTTCCGAAGGACACTTTACTATACAGCGTACTTACAACCCGGCCTGATGAAGTGGCGGGTGCGTAAATTTTTGAAAGCAAATAGAAATGACTGGAGGTGATAACAGTGCCGCGGGACAAAGAATTTCAGAGGAAAAAGAAAGATACCCGGATGCCGGTCCGTGATTCTCATGCGGAGGAACATATGGATGCCCGGCAGAACGAACCGGACTTTAACCTGCTGCGGGCCAGGGACGCCCCTTCTTCTTCGGGAACGGCCCAGAGCCGGAGGTATGACACCGCTGCACAGCAGGCAGCGGATGATACACAGCCTTCCACAGCGGATATACCGCAGCAGACGGACACTTCCACGCTGGAAGAGTTGGCTGGAAAAGATTTTGGCCATGAGCCTTCTGAAATGCGAAGTTCTTTAGAGCCGGAGCCTTCTGCACCGGAACCGCGCCGGAGGAATTTCAGATATGAAGATTCCCGGCGTGCGGATTCTGACAGTGGCAATTCTGGTACAGAGCGCCACACGCAGGGAGAATCCGGTCAGACGGAACGCCGCCACCGGATGCACCAGCATGGCAATCAGTACCAGCAGCGTTTCCAGGAGGCGGCCAAAGCCGAGGAACTAAAGGAGAAACCGCCGGAGGCAGCCGAAGGAGAACCAAAACGGCCTTCCAAGCTGGAATTTACCGCTGACGAGCTCCCGCCGGAAACAGCGGATAAAAAGCTCACCCAGGCCAGACGGAAAGCAGAACGGACAGCGGAAAAGCTGGAACAGGCGGAAAACCGCCTGCCTGCCCGCCGTAAGCTGCGGATGGAAACATCTTCTGCTCCTGATACGGGTAAGGCCAAAAAACACCTGAAATTTGAAAAGGAGGTGAAATCCCAGCGGGCTCATGTAAAGGGTCCTGCTCCGATGCGCCCGGTAAAGGCCGGCGCAAATATGGCGGTGGGTTACGCCCATAAAAAGATTTACCAGGCAGAGAATGAAAATGTCGGCATTAAAGCGGCCCACCGCACCGAGCTTGTAAGCGAGTCGGGGCTGCGCATGGCATATCACAGGCATAAGACCGCGCCATACCGCAGGGTGGCAAAATTACAGCAGCAGTCAGCCAGGGCCAATGCCCGGCTTGCCTACCGGCAGACATTACATGACAACCCGGAGCTTAAGAAAAATCTTCTTGCCCGGATGTGGCAGAAACAGAAGATAAAACGCCAGTATGCCAAAGCAGCCAGAGAAGCGAAAAAAGCGGGAAAGCGTGCAAAGGACACCGCTGTTACCACGGAAAAGATCGCTGCCGGCGTGGTCCATGCCATCAAGCGTCACCCGGTCATATGCACAATCGTGCTCCTGCTCCTTTTGGTATTTTTCCTGATTACATCCCTATTTTCTTCCTTTTCCAATATCGGGACCGGAGGGCTTGGGAGCCTTGCCGCCTCTACTTATCTGGCGGACGATGCGGACATCAACAATGCGGAGCTTGCTTATACCGAGTGGGAAACGGACCTGCAGATGCAGGTCAACCGTGTGGAATCGGCCCGGCCCGGTTATGACGAATACCGCTATAACATCGGCCCCATTGAACATGACCCTTATGTTTTGATGGGGTATCTCACCTCTGCGTATCAGGATTTCACCTATGCACAGATCGAGAGCGTCCTCCGAGAGCTTTTTAACGGGCAGTATTCCCTATCTTTTTCAGAAGAAACGGAAATCCGCTACCGGACAGAAACAAGCATTGACCCGGAGACCGGTGAGGAAACGGAGGAAGAAGTGGCTTATGAGTGGCACATCTTAAATGTAACGCTTACTTCCACGCCGCTTGAAAACCTGGTGGTTTCACGCATGGACGCAGACCAGAAGGAAATCTGCGAGATTTTATTGCAGACCAAAGGCAACCGGCAGTATGTGAAAAATGTGTTTGGCACGAACTGGCTGCCCTATGTCACCAGCTACTACGGCTACCGGGTACACCCGATCAGCGGGGGAAAGAACTACCATACCGGCGTTGACATCGGGATGCCCCAGGGCACGGAGATTTTGGCCGGGCATGACGGCACGGTCACGCTGGCAGGAAACGCGGGCGGCTATGGCCTGTGCGTTGCCATTGAGGGCGAGGCTTACGAGGGGCACTCCCTTACCACCAAATACGGCCACTGTTCGCAAATCTTAGTATCTGCCGGACAGGAGGTAAAAGCCGGGGATGTGATTGCGAAGGTCGGCAGTACCGGAAATTCTACCGGGCCTCACCTTCACCTGGAGGTATTGGTTGACGGCCAATACTTAAACCCGCTGTATTTTGCCGATACCGGCGATACCAGCGAGCGGCATCTGCCGGAGGCTCCTGTTGGCGGCGGAGGGAATTATTTCAATTATGATGTTCCACCGGAGGCCCTTGCGGATGAAAAATTTGCCGCGATGCTAAGGGAGGCTGAAAAGTATCTGGGCTACCCGTATGTATGGGGCGGCGCAAGTCCGGCAACATCCTTTGACTGTTCCGGCTATGTTTCCTGGGTCATCAACAACTGCGGTGTAGGCTGGAATGTGGGACGATTGACCGCAGACGGGCTTTTAGGCGTGTGTACGCCTGTATCAAACGCGGATGCAAGGCCCGGCGACCTGATTTTCTTCCAGGGCACCTATAACACCAGCGGCGCAAGCCATGTGGGAATCTATGTGGGTAACGGGATGATGATCCATTGCGGGGACCCGATCTCCTACGCGAACATCAACACAAGCTACTGGCAGCAGCACTTTTATACATTTGGGCGTCTGCCCTGACAGATTGGAGGTAATAAATTGAACCCTAAGATTGAAAAACTGGAGAAAGAGATCGACAAGACGAAAAACAAGATCGCGGAGATGCAGGCCAGGCTTCGCGACCTGGAAAAACAGAAAACTGAGCTGGAGAACACGGATTATGTGGCGATTGCCCGCAGCTTCCATCTGACGCCCCAGCAGTTGGCCGAATTTCTGAAATCGCAGCAGTCCGTCCCGTCCGGGGATGGCCCGCTACAGAAACAGGAGGAAATGAATGAGGACTAAAAAAATTTCTCTGCTACTGGCGCTTGTGCTTGTCATAAGCGCCATCGCTTTGCCCCTGACGGCTTATGCCGCCGGGGACAAAGATACCACGCCGCCGGAACTTGCGGCTTCCCTGGACGGCGACACGCTGAAAATAGAAAGCAGCGACGACAATTCCGGCGTAGAGGCGGTCTTTGTGGACGGGAACCGTATCAATTCCCTGACCAATGGGGCGGCTTCCGTCACCTTAAAGGATTATGCCGGCACGGAAAAGCAGGTAAGCGTGTACGCCCAGGACTATGCCGGGAACCGCTCAAAGACCGTGAAGTTTGAGAATCCCTATTATGAGGAACCGGCACCCACGGAGAAACCTGCTGCCACGGTACCACAGAACCAGAGCAGCGCAGCGACAAAACCTGTGCAGGCCCAGGCTGCTTCTTCCGGCAGTACCAATCAAAACGCCCAAAGAAGCAATTCCGGCAGCAATAATTCCGGGAACGGTTCTAATACAGGTACCAATACCGGCAACAATACAGCCTCCGGCACAAACGGCGGCAGCTCCAATTCCCAGGAAGAAACGGAAACCACTTCCGCTATCCCGGAGGGTGCGTTTACCCCGGAGGGCACAGGAACCGTCCAGGACAATATCAGCGGTGAGGATGGGGATAAGCAGTTTTATACGATTACTACCGAGGCCGGGAATGTGTTCTATCTTATCATTGACGGCAAGCGGGACGACAACAACGTCTACTTCCTGAACGGTGTTACCGAAGCTGACCTGATGGCCCTGGCGGAAAAGAACGAGGGCACCATGAGCGTAATCCCGGCAGAGGACGTCTGCACCTGTACGGAAAAATGCGAAGCCGGCGAAGTCAATACCGCCTGCCCGGTGTGCAAAAATGACCTGAAGGGCTGTGCCGGAAAGGAAAAACCTGCGGAGACAGAGGAACCCGCACAGACCGAACCGCCGAAAAAGGACAATGGCAGCGCCGGCACGATTATCTTTATTATCGCTGCCCTGCTTGCGGTAGGAGGCGTTGGTTATTATGTGAAGATCGTCCGTCCGAAACAGCAGGCAGAGGGTGACGAAGATTTCGAGGATGACGGCTACGGCGAAGGATTTGACCCGGACGAAGCCTATGGAGAGCCGGAATATCTCTCCGAAGATGATTTTGACGACAGGATCAATAAGGAACAGGAGGACAGCGAATAAAGCTGTCCTTTACTATTTTAAGAAAGCGAGGATTTTTCATGGAGAAAACAAATACCCATTACCGCAGCGGCGTAAAGCGGCTGCTGGCATTTCTTCTCTGCGCAGTATGCGTCTTTGGGCTGATCCCTACTCAGGCGTTTGCGTTTTCGCCTGGACAGAAAGCAAGCTCCTGGCTGGGCGATCAGTATGTGGGGTCTGACGGACAGCATTATTACAGCCCGGCGCCTTATACCTACCTTGTTTACAATTCTGACGGAACGATGGATGTGCGTACCAGCTCCGGGGGCAACGCTTACCGGCACTATATGCTGACAGCTTCGGATGGCAGCAGCCAGCAGGTATATTGTGTGGAAAGCGGCATTGCCTATAACGCTTCCGACAATACCTATACGTCGGAAAGCGGCACCAACAGTAATTATCTGAATCTGCTTCCCTCTGCGGCAAAGCGCGGGATTACCCTGACGGCGATCTACGGCTGGAAACCCGGCGCTTCCCTCCCTGTGTCCGGCATTAACGAGGACGATTATAAAATGGCGACACAGATCATCCTCTGGGAATACCAGCAGCAGCTCCGCAGCGACCCTTACAGCCGGCACGGGAACGGCCAGGCAAACGCAGACCAGTATTTCAGCGTGATTGCCGGACGTCCTGCAGAAAAAGCCTACAACTGGATTCTTTCACAGGTCGCTTCCCATTCCACGGTTCCCTCTTTTACTTCCACGAAGAAAAGCGAGGCACCGGTGCTGGAACTGAAATGGGACACAGAGAAAAAAGTTTATACCCTGACGGTCACGGACACCAATAACCTGAAAATCGACCTGGAGACTTTGAAAGGCAGCGGCGTTTTCGTCACAAGAAACGGGAACAAGTACACGTTCACCAGTAAGAACATGATTATGGACCCTATCACTTTTGAATTCCGAAAGGATATTCCGGTTGCCAACGATATGCTGATCTGGGGCCGCCCTGGCTACCAGACTATGATGACCGGCGCCAGCGATCCGGTTTCCTTCTTTGTAAAGATCAAGACCGAAACCTACGGCACCGCAAAGATCGTCAAGACCAGTGAGGACGGCATTGTGTCGGGGATTCCTTTCCAAATTTCAGGCACGGACATTTTGGAAAATAAAGTGGATGAAACCGTCACTACTGGGGAAAACGGGCAGATCAAAGAAAAGCTGCTGCCCGGCACTTATCTGGTGAAAGAGCTGCCGGTGGACCGTTATGTGACCCCTTCCGCACAGTATGTCACCATTGAAAGCGGACAGACTTCCACGGTGCATTTCAGCAATATCCTGAAAAAATTCCGCGTCCATGCGGTAAAGAGCGACGCTGATACCGGCACCGCCCAGGGCGACGCGACCCTTGCCGGGGCGACTTATGGGATTTATAACAATGGCGAGCTGGTAGACACCTACACCACCGGGCCGGACGGCAGCTTTATGACCCGCTACTATGTCTGCGGTGATAACTGGACGGTGAGGGAGATTGATCCCAGCACCGGCTATCTCTTAAACGATACGGTCTATGAGGTGGGGGCTTCCCCGACCCTGTATGAAGTGGAACTGAACACCACCGAGAACCAGGTTACGGAAACGGTCATTTACGGAAATATCCAGCTTGTGAAGCATACGGACGACCTGGACCCGGATGTGTCCGGGGATGAAAATACGGACGAACCCAATGAGGGCGTGATCGAGCGCCCGGAGGCCGGCGCGGTCTTTGAGGTTTACCTGAAAGCAGCGGGCAGCTATGACGCGGCAAAGGAAAGCGAGCGCGACCTGCTCACCACCGATGGGGACGGATTCGCTTCCTCCAAAATGCTGCCTTATGGCCGCTATACGGTCCACCAGATAGCCGGCGAAGAAGGAAAGGCGTTTATCCCGGACTTTACCGTGTTTATTTCCTCCAACGGTCAGACTTACAGCTATATCCTGAATAACCGTACCATTACGGCACGGCTAAAAGTGGAGAAATGCGACGCGGAGACCGGCAATATTATCCCCATGACGGGCACCGGTTTCCAGATCAGGGATTTGTCTACCGGGGAATTTGTCTCCCAGGAAATCTATTATCCGAACCCGGAAACCCTTGATACTTTCTATGTATCGGATGAAGGCTGGCTGATGCTGCCGGAGCCTCTGCACACCGGAGATTATGAATTGTATGAGGTGGCGGCGCCCTACGGTTATGTGCTTTCCAGTGAGCCGGTGCCGTTTACCATTGACGGCAGCGAGGCCGTTGTCACGGTCACACAGTACAACATGCCGCAGAAGGGACAGCTTACCATCACAAAGACCGGAGAGGTGTTCGCTTCCGTCCAGGAAAACGACGGGCTGTACCAACCAATCTATGAAGTAACGGGGCTTCCCGGCGCGGTCTATGACGTGATCGCGGATGAAGATATTTATACCGGGGACGGCACCCTGCGCACAGCAAAAGACACGGTTGTGGAGACCTTTACCACCGGGGAGGACGGAATGGCACAGAGCGGGCTTCTCTATCTGGGCCGCTACCGTCTGGAAGAACGCCAGGCACCGGAGGGGATGGTCTTAAATACCCAGCCGGAATATGCTGAACTAACTTATGCGGGTGAAACTGTGGAAGTGACGCAGACCGCCATCGGACTTTATGACGAGTGCCAGAAGGTGGATGTGAGCCTGTTCAAAGCACTGGAAACGGACGAGCTCTTTGGGCTCGGCATGAATGAGGAATACAAAGATATTTCTTTCGGGCTGTATGCTTCCGCTGACCTGATGGATCTTGACGGCAGCGTGATCCCGGCTGGCGGGCTTTTAGAGGTGGTTTCCGTTGATCCGAATGAGGCGGGCGGCTATGACGCTTCCTTTGCCTCTGATCTGCCTTTTGGCAGCTACTATGTGAAGGAACGCACCACAAACAGCGCCTATATCCTCTCCGATACCGAATATCCGGTTGTTTTTGAGTATGCCGGCCAGGAGGCGGCGCTGGTGCAGATTCTTGTAAATGAAGGCGAGGCTGTTTCCAATGACCTGCTGCGCGGGCGTGTGGACGGCGTGAAAGTCGGTGAAAACCCGGAGGGCGGCGAAGATGTAAAGCTGGCCGGGGCCCTGATGGGATTATTCAGTCCGGACACAGAAGAATTTACCGAAGAAAACGCCCTGCTTACCATTACCACCGGCGAGGATGGCAGCTTTGCCTTTGAGAATATCCCTTACGGCCACTGGATCGTAAAGGAAATTTCCTCTCCGGCGCTTTATACGGTAAGCCCGCAGCAGCACCATATCTATATCGGTGTGGACGGCCAACACATTGAAATCAAAGTGGAAAATACCCTGATCCGCGGCAGCGTACAGGTGATGAAAACCGAAGCTGTGGACGAGCCTTCCTCCGTGGAGAAAGACAACGAGGATAACAACACCTTTCTGCGTTTCCTCTCCGGCGCGGTATTCGAGCTGTATGAGGATGCCAACGGCAATAAGAAATTTGATTCCGAAGATACGAAGATCGGCACACTGAAAGAGACGGATGCGGGCTACCACACCGCGGAGGGCCTTCTGGCAAAGGGCTACTTTGTGAAGGAAAGCAAGGCGCCGGAGGGCTACCAGCTTGACGAAAACGCCTACTATTTTGAGATCACCGAGGACGGCCAGGTGGCGGTTATGGAAAACGGCGAGGCCGGACGCGGCTTTACCAATGAGGCATACCGAGGAAATCTGAAAATCACGAAAGATTCCAGCGACGGGCGCAAGGATGGGTTCGCTTTTGAAGTTAAGAATGCGGACGGCTCCTACTGTGAGACCTTTACCAGCCCGAAATCCGGCGTGATTGAGGTCAAAGGGCTGCGTGTTGGCATTTATACCGTAACGGAAATCTCCAACCGTGCAAGCAAGGACTATATCATTCCTGACGCCGCCACCGTGGAGATCAAGGCGGACGAAACCGCAACGGTCCAGTTCTTCAATGAAAAGCCGGAGAAACCGAAAACGCCGGAAAACCCGGATAATCCGAAAACACCGTCCAATCCGTCCACACCGTCTAATCCTGATAAAGCGGTACCGCAGACCGGGGATGACAATTTCATTTTCCTGTATGGCGGGCTTCTGGCGCTGGCAGTGATTGGCGGCGGACTGTTTGCCGCAGTCTATTTCAAAAAGGGTAAGTACAGCAGAAATACCCCAAAGAGAAAAGCTGTTGGTATTGTGGTGGTTTCCCTCTGCGGGTTGCTGGCTCTTGGCAGCGGGTTTCTGATCGTCCGCGACCTCAGCCAGTATGCCGAGAGTGCCGGAACCTATAACGGGCTGGCAAAACATGTGGAAGTACCGGAGCAGGCTGGGGAACCGGAAGAACCGGGGACAGAGGAAGAAACAGGCAGGGAGGATTCCAGTGTGGTCCTCCCTGTCGTTGACTTTGAAGCCCTCAGGGAAAACGGGCCGGACATCATCGGGTGGCTTAACCTTCCCGATACGGCCATCAACTACCCGGTAACGCAGACAGACAATAACGAGTATTACCTGCACCATCTGTATGACGGTACTTATAACAAGGTGGGCTGCCTGTTTGCAGACTATGAGAATCAGGAGGATTTTTCGGACCGCAATACCATTATCTACGGCCACAATATGCGGGACGGCTCCATGTTCGCCACTTTGAATGAGTATGACGAACAGAGCTATTATGACGGACATCCGCAGATGTATCTTGTCACCCCTGACGGCGGCTATATCGTGGAAATTTTCACGGCGTTTGTAGCAAAACCTAGCGAGTCCAGCAGCGGCACTTCTCCCTGGAGGCTCAGCTTTAAGGATGACGGGGCCTACACCACATGGCTTTCTGAAATGGCGGGCCGGTCTGTCATTGAAACCGATGTTACGGTGACTTCCAGTGATAAAGTGCTGACCCTTTCCACCTGTACGCCCGGAGGCACAAGCCGCTTCATCGTCATGGGAAAACTGGCGGCTGTAAACGACTAACAAGAATATTGGAAACCGGTGCGGGGGCGGTCTGCTCCCGCACCTGTTATTAAGGAGGATCTTTTATGGTGAATGCCATTGTTTCGATACCCGGCTATGTCCATCTGTACCGCTCCCTTCTGCGGTTCTATGATATGCCGGAAAATGAGGTCCGGGAAATGCTCTATCTTCTGAACACGGCAAACCTGGACTGCTACGAGTATTACCACCCGGAGCGTGATGTGGTCCAGAGCGGGCCGGTAGCCTTTAGCGATTGGCTGGAACATAAGGACTGCCGCCCTTACCGGACGGAGGTACAGCTTTATAAATCCCTGCTGTTCTTAAAGCGCAGCATTGACTGGGATTTGATCGTGACCTCACAGCGCGAGGCGCTGCAGACGCTCCGCTGTATCATTTCCAACCTGGAATACCGCTTCTATAAGGCGTATGGCATGGAGATTGAGGACAAACGGACCGTGTACGGGGAATGCACCTACCACATGGTACCCAGGGAGGACGAACCCAGCGTGTGCCTGATGCACGACTGGATTTACCTGCCATCTGCTTAAAAATGTCCCGAATAATATACAAAATTCAGGACAAAAAGTAGTATATGCTCTGCCCCTTCCCGGCAGCGGTTCTTTCCTTTTTTGAGATTGCTGTATAAATCCTGATCTGCGTGGGAATACTATCAACAAAACTCTCGGAGCCTATTGAAAATTTGTCCCGAATAATATATAATATTCGGGACAAAAGGAGGTGAGCAAAGTGGCAAATGGATATTCCAGGCAGATTCAGGAGCGGATTGGCGCAGCGGCAGAAGGAACCGTTTTTGTCAATTCTGATTTTGCTGATATTGCTGATACGGAAACCATAAGACGGAACCTGAACCGACTTACACAGGCAGGTACGCTCCGGCGGATTTTGAAAGGTGTTTATGAGAAGCCGGAATACAGCGAAATGCTGAAAGAATATGTAGCGGCGGACCCGGAGGCGGTGGCAAAGGCGCTGGCCCGGAACTACCACTGGACGATTGCCCCCTGTGGGAATACGGCGCTGAACCTGTTAGGGCTTTCCACGCAGGTAACAGCGGTATGGTCCTATATCAGCGACGGTCCATATAAGACCTATGAGTGGAATTCTACAAAGCTGGAATTTAAGCACAGGACCAATAAGGAGATCACGGGCCTTTCTTATATGACGGTTCTGGTGATTCAGGCATTGAAAACTTTGGGGAAAACAAATGTTACTTCCAAAACGATCCAGACGCTTAGCTCCCGGCTGAATGAGGATGACAAAGCTGCTATGCTAAGGGAGGCGGCAGAATCTACGGATTGGGTTTACAATGCGATACGGCAGATTGCCGGGGAGGTACAATAGAGATGAAAAACGTTGCAAGATTTTCAGACAATGATAAGCGGAGGCTGTTCCGTAACACGGCAGATAAGATGGGGCTCAATGATGCCATTGTGGAAAAAGATTTCTGGGTATGCTTTACGCTGGATTATCTGTTTCAACGCTCCCCCTGGAAAGATTCGATTACCTTTAAGGGCGGTACCAGCTTGTCGAAAGCCTTTCGCCTGATCAGCCGGTTTTCTGAAGATATTGACCTGATTCTGGACTGGCGGGTTTTAGGATATGGCAGAGACGAGCCCTGGGAGAAACGTTCCAACACGAAGCAGGACGCTTTTAACAAAGAGGCGAATGCACGGGCGGAGGTCTTTCTGGCAGAAACCTTCTGCCCCGCAATCAAAGAAGGGTTATCTCAGGAGCTTGGCTGTGAAGCTGACATTCACATGGACGAGGAAGAAAAGCAGACAGTTATTTTTGCCTACCCAAAACTGTTTTCCAATGCGGGAACCTTGCAGGTGATCCGGCTGGAAATCGGCGCACTGGCCGCATGGACGCCGGCAAAGTCTGCGGAGATTACGCCGTATGCCGCGGAGTATTACCCTGATGTGTTCGAGCAGAAAGGAACGAATATTCTGACGGTTGCCCCGGAGCGGACTTTCTGGGAAAAAGCTACGATCCTGCACCATGAGGCCAACAGGCCGGAACATCTGGAAATGCCGCAGCGGTATTCCAGGCATTATTACGATTTGTATCGCATGGCAATGACCCCGGTAAAAGAAGCCGCTTTCTCCCAGTTCGACCTGCTTAAAAAGGTTGTGGATTTCAAAATGAAATTCTATCCCAGGGCATGGGCGAAGTACCCGGAGGCTGTGCCAGGCACCTTAAAGCTGATCCCGCCGGAATACCGGTTCGCAGCGTTAGAGGCGGATTACGATTCCATGAAGGATATGCTGTATGGTGATGTGCCTACATTCGATACTGTCATAGCGGCGGTTCGGGAACTGGAAAAAGAGATCAATACCTTGTAACAACTACATAACCATTTATTTGCCGGCTATTCTAAGATGCTTTAGGGTAGCCGGCTTTCTGTTTTCAAAAAGGAGGAATGTCACATTACGCAAAAGGAAGTCAATGCTGTTTTTGACGAGCAGGTGCGGCTCTGCGCCGACACACTGCAACGGAAAACCAAAGAATACACCGGGGACGATACGGACCGGCTGGGAGCTTTTAAGGCGGCGGCAGCTTTGCAGCATACCACACCGGAACGCGCCCTTGCCGGGATGCTGGCGAAGCATATCGTTTCCCTGTATGATATGTGCTTTGACGATGGTGCAAGCTATGACATAAGCACATGGGACGAAAAGATTACAGACAGCTTAAACTATCTGTTTTTACTGAAAGCCATTGTAAAGGAGGGACATACCAATCAACCGAATTGAAGTAAAAATATTGAACTGCCAGGCGGTTGCGGAGGCCGAGAAGAACATGGTTTTTGCCGCCCGGCTCACCCAAAGGGGCCACCGGATCGCCACAATGGACGACCTGATGGCTCTTTATGAAAAATCGTTCAGTGATGATACTGTGGCGGCCATCAGCGCCCTTCCCCACCCGACGGTCCAGAAATTTGCAGTGATCACCGCTGCTGTTGTAGGGGCAAGCAGGCGGTTCCTTTCACAGATCACCCGGCACCAGAACGAAGTGAAGTTTATGAGCGCGTCTTTACAGTACAGCAATTATGCGGGGCAGGCGGATTTTGCCGTACCCTATGAGGTTCTGGCCGCCCCGGCTGCGGTCCGGGAACTGTACTTAAAAAGCTGTCACGAGGGCATGGACTGTTACGAAAAGCTGTGCAGCGCAGGAATCGGCCATGACGCGGCGGGCTATGCCACACCCCAGGGCCTTCGGAATGTGCTGATTATCAGCGCCACGCCCTATCAGTGGAAACACATCATCGGCCAGCGGGTATGCCGGCGCAATACGGACGAAACCCGGATCGTACTCTTGAAAATCTGGGAGGAACTTTACGCACTCAGCCCGGCTTTGTTCTCCCCTTCCCAGACCGGACCGTTCTGCCAGATGGACAAATGTCTGGAGGGAAAAATGACCTGTGGGCAGAAACTGGCGGCAACTATGACACCGGAGGACATTTTGAGAAACGACTATCCGGTACTTTTGGAAGGAGGCGGTGCATGAAAATCAAATTGATTGACTTTGGAGTGCCGGAGAGCCGCCGCCCTTTCCGTCCACACGGGAATGACGCCGGTGCGGATGTGTATATGCCCTATGACTGCACCTTGCAGCCGGGAGAAATCGCAAAGGTTCCACTTGGGTTCGGGATTGAAGTGCCGGACGGGTACGCTGGCTTCGTATTTCCCCGCACCAGCATGGCAATAAAGGGGCTGGTCTGTGAGCTGCCTCCTGTGGATTCCGGCTACCGTGGGGAAATCCATGCCATTATCAGTAATGTAAGCAACAAACCGCAGGAACTTTCCAAAGGAACGCGGATAGGCCAGCTTGTAATTACTCCTGTTGTGATTGCAGATTTTGTAACAGATTTGGGCGCGAAGCGCGGAACCGGAGGCTTTGGGAGTACCGGGGTATAAATCAGGATAAATATAGAGCGTTTCCAGACTTAATTTAGGACAGTATGGGAAATAATAAGAAGAAAGCGGTCATTTTCCGTGACCGCTTTACTTCTTGCTGTTCAATTCTTTCATAATGCCGAGGATATATGTCATTGATTTGGAATCCAGTTTCTTTGCCTCTGCAATAAATTCCTGCAAGGTTTCTGGATAAAGGTTTTCTTCGTCAAAGAATTCCTTCGGCGTTACGCCGAGATATTCGCAGATATAAAAGAAGGACTGCATGGCAGGAAGTGATTTTTTGTTTTCGATGTTATTGATGTAGTTGTTCGCTTGCCCCAACGACAATGACATGTCGCGTGCAGATACACCCTTTTGTAATCTCAGCTTTGCCAGCCGTTCCGGGACGAATTCTTCATACATCACCCTCACCTCCCATTCTATAATAGATTGTACCTCACACAGACGCATTATTCACAAATTAAAAAAGGGTGTTTGCGTTGACTTGAAAAAATAAATCTATTATAATAATAGGAGATACAAAAACAAATCTATTATTCGGAGGAACCTGATGGAAGGAAAGACTTGCTGTGTCACAGGACACAGAGATATACCTGCTGAGGAAACAGCCCAAGTAAAAGAGGCTCTTCGCCGAGAAATTGAAAAAGCAGTGAACGATGGTTTCACTATCTTTCTCTCCGGCTTTGCGGATGGCGTGGATCAATACTTTGCGGAGACTATTCTGGAGCTGCAGAATAAAAATCCAGATTTGAAGCTGATCGCGGTACTTCCATACCGGAAACGGAAGGACAGCCTGTGCCAGAGGGAACACACAAACGCCCTGCTGGATGCCTGTGCGGAGGTTATCATAATTCAGGAAGAATACAGGCCCAACGTCTATTCCAAACGCAACCGCTACATGGTGGAACATGCAGACCGTGTAATCGCGGTATATGACGGACGGGAAAAAGGCGGTACAGTTAAGACCATCCGTTATGCGCACCAATTTCGGAAGGAACTGCGGGAAATACCCATAGGGTTAATCTTGGACAAAAACAGGACAAATCTTGGACAAAACCGGATATGAAAAAGTGGAGATACAGGCTACCCTATGGTATAATAAATGTTCAACCATAAAGGCCAGTGACAAATTCGGTTGGACTTACAGAAAATTATAGGTAACCTTTTGTGGAAATGGGAAACCACAGTTTGAAAGGAGTATTTGCATGAAACATGTATGTACGCTTATATCGGTGGCCGACATTAACGCCGCGAGAAAGTTTTATGAGGATTTGTTTGGATTAGAGGTATTCCAGGATTATGGCAGAAACATTGCTTTTACCTGCGGCCTAGCATTGCAGCAGGATTTTGACTGGCTTGTAGATCTGCCAAAAGAAAAGATATTAAAGAAATCCAACAATGCGGAAATCGTCTTTGAGGAACAGGACTTTGACGGTTTTTTGAACAAGTTGAAAGAATACCCGGATATTGAATATCTGGGAGAAGTGATCGATCATAGCTGGGGCCAGCGGGTGATTCGCTTTTACGATTTGGACGGACATATCATTGAGGTTGGCGAGGATATGAAAATGGTGATAAAGCGTTTTCTTGCTACCGGTATGACAATGGAAGAAGTTTCTGTGAAAATGGACGCTTCCGTGGAGGATTTGACAAAACTTCTGAATAGTTAATGTACTGTGGACGGATAAACTAACCGGAATTTTATAGAAAGGAGCGATAAAATGCAATCAAAAAAAATAACCAAAGGATTACTTATTGCATATCTGTTAGCATTAACATGGATTATAATATTTAAACTACAATTTTCTTTTAAAGATATAGATCACTTGAGAAGTGTGAATCTAATTCCTTTCCGAGGTTCTGTTATCGTCAACGGAACAATAAGTTTTGGTGAGATATATAATAATGTTTTTGCTTTTATTCCTTTCGGAATTTTGTTATCTGCATTGCAACAAGAGAAGCCTTTCCTTAAAAAGTTTATTCCAATATTTCTGACAAGTTTGTTTTTTGAAACCGTACAATTTGTTTTTGCTATTGGGGCAAGTGATATTACTGACCTTTTAGCAAACACTTTGGGCGGAGTAATAGGCATGGGAGTCTTCTTCATTCTATCGAAAATATTTAAGGCAAAAGTAAATAAAGTTGTAAACATTTTTTCTTTAATAGGGGCTATCATTTTAGTGATGTTTATATGGCTTCTGCTTTTGTCAAATTGAAAAACGATTCGGAGTTGTGGAGGTATAATAATGGAATACAAAGTGGGTGATAAAAAACTTAATGCTTCAACTTTTCTCTCCTTTGTTAATCAAGTATGGCAAGGCGATTATGACATCGAAAGAACAAAGGAGGCATTATCTAAAACGCTAAATATAACCGCCTATGAAAATAAAGTATTGGTTGGGTGTTTGCGTATTCTTTCGGA
>OFGD01000890.1_pt1 | contig 17128 bp, 17 predicted proteins | sample 1521671 | NCBI WGS metagenome assembly OFGD01 (sample SAMEA3504114, study PRJEB24116) | mouse gut metagenome | biome: mouse gut; feature: mouse-associated habitat; material: faeces | place: Denmark | collected 2011 | reverse complement strand
CCCCCGCTCCACCGTCAGCCGGTGGTCTCCGTCCGCCTTCTGCGCCGTCAGGGCGGTCAGCTTCCTGCCGCAGCAGGTCAGCTCCGCCTCCCCGGTGGTGAAGGTGATGCCTCCGCAGGCCGGGCAGACGTAATATTTCGCTTTTTTCATGTTTCCTCCCGTTTCCTCGGAGGGAGGCAGCCGGCCGGACAGCAGCGCGGCCAGATCCACGCCCAGCTCCTCCGCCAGCTGGGCCAGCAGGGACACGTCCGGGCACCCGGCCCCACACTCCCACTTGCTCACCGCCTTGCCGGTAACGCCCAGCCGCTCCGCCAGCGCCGCCTGGGTCAGGCCCCGCTCCTTCCGCACCTGGGCAATCAGTGCGCCCACCTTGCCGCAGTCCATGATACCGCCTCCCTGTGATGTGATGGTTCCGGGCCTCTGCCCGGCGCTGTCTATCTTACACCATACCGGGACCGGGATCAATCCACGCTCCGTAGAGTCTGAGGACCTGCATCCACAGCTGCTGAATGCGGTCCAGCCGGTCTTTTTGCCATAAACGCAGGTTTTTACTCCGTCCAGTCGGACAAGGGACGGGGCTGTTCTCCGGGCAGGAGGGGGATTTGGATGAATCGGTCATACTTCTCCCTGGCGAACTGCCGCAGGTAGATCTCCTGGTGCCTCCTCATGATCTCCCCCTCATCCGGCAGCCTCTCCGCCCAGCAGATGGTCTTGAAGCGAACGCCGAAGAGGGCGCTGTCATAGCCCAGAGTCGCCGCCCCGTTCCGGGCGTAAAACCCCAGGCGGCGCAGAATCAGCCCGTCCGAGGCCGGGTCGCCGGAGGGCGCTTCGGACTCGCCGATGAAAACGGTGTCCGCCGGATAGCGGGCCAGCGCCATTTGCAGCAGCTTTCCGCCTGTGCCGCCGTTCCGCTTTCCGGCGGGAACACAGAGATAGTCGATCAGGATGTACCGCCCGTCCTCGTGCTTCCACAGCAGGATGTAGCCCAGGGCCTCCCCCGCCTCGCCGTACAGGCACAGCGGGTCGTAGGTCCCCCGCCGCCGCATGGCCTCCATGGCCTTCAAGGGCTTCAGCTCCGCGGGGGGAAACGCCTCCGTCAGATCCGTCTCATAGGCTTTTTTCAATTCCTCCGGGGACATAACGCTCAGGTGCATGGTGTCAGCTCCAATTTCATAATAATGGCGTCCTCTTTCGGGACCAGGTAGTAATTTTTCCGCCGGCCCACCTCCCGGTAGCCCAGCTTCTCATAAAGGGCCAGCGCCTCTTGATTGGAGGGCCGTACATCCAGAAACAGGCTGCCCAGCCCGTGCTCCCGTCCATAGCGGCGGAAGGCATCCAGCAGGGCGGAGGCAATGCCCTGCCGCCGGGCCGCCGGGCGGACGGCAATGTTGTCCACGCCCCCCTCGTCCAGCACGGTGGTGAAGAAGAGATAGCCCAGGACGCCCCCGTCCTCCGCCAGAGCCAGCAGGGACACGGTGTTCTCGCAGGCCAGGGCCTCCTCTATCAGCCGCCGGGACCATGGGTCCTCCGGAAAGCAGATTTTTTCCAGCTCCGCCACCTGGTCCAGGTGGGCGGGTTCCATAGGGATGATTTGGCAGTTCATATGTCACTTCGCCTCCAGCCAGTTCTTCCCGCTGTGGGCCTCCGCCGTCAGGGGGACCGCCAGGGCGTATACGCCCTCCATCTCCTCCGCGAGGAGGGCCTTCACCCGCTCCGCCTCGTCCTCGGGACACTCGACGATCAGCTCGTCATGGACCTGCATGATGAGCCGTGCCTTGAGCCCCTCCCCTCTCAGCCGCCGGAAGACCTTCACCAGCGAGGTGCGCGAGATCTACCGCCGCCAGGGCCTCGACGACAAGGTGGCCCTCCTGGATACGCGGCCACGGCTGTACAGCGACCTCTACACTCTCGACGGGCTGGCGGGCTACTTCTACGGTTCGCTCGCACCCTCCACGGGCTACGTCACCCTCTTCGACATCGAACCCTGCTACAACGGCTTCCGCCTGGCGCTGCCGCTGCGCACGGCGCCCGACCGCATCGACACCGGCGTGCACCAGGAGAAGATGTCGGACATCTTCCGCGAATACCAGCGCTGGGTGAACATCATGGGCGTGCCCACGGTGGGCGACGTGAACTCGAAGGTGCTGGCGGGCGACGCCGGGGGCATGATCAAACTCGCCGAGGCGTTCCACGAACGCAAGCTGGCCGAAATGGCCGACGCCATCCTCGAAGCCAATGCCGTGCGGGGCGTGCGCACGGTGCTCATTTCGGGCCCCTCGTCGAGCGGCAAGACCACCTCGGCCAAGCGCCTGGGCATCCACCTGGGCGTGCTGGGGCTCAAGCCCGTGCTCATATCGCTCGACGACTACTTCGTGGAGCGCGAAAAGACCCCGCGCGACGAAAACGGCGACTACGACTACGAGGCGCTCGAAGCCATCGACCTGAAGCTCTTCAACGACCACCTGCGCCGCCTCATGCAGGGCGAGAGCGTGGATATTCCGCGCTACGACTTCATCACCGGCAAGCGGCAGTGGCACCGCACGCCCCTCACGCTCGACGAACGCTCGATCCTCATCGTCGAGGGCATCCACGGCCTCAACCCGCGGCTCACGCCCTCGATTCCCGACCGGCACAAGTTCCGCATCTACGTCTCGTGCTTCACGTCGGTGGCCATGGACAACATGTCGCGCATCGCCACCACCGACAACCGCCTGCTGCGCCGCCTCACGCGCGACTACACGCAGCGGGGCGCCGACGCCCTGGCCACGCTCGGGCGCTGGCCCAGCGTCCGCCGCGGCGAGGAGCGCCACATCTTCCCCTACCAGGAAAACGCCGACGTGATGTTCAACTCGTCGCTCTTCTACGAAATATCGGTGCTCCGCAGCTTCGCCGAGCCCATCCTGCGCGAGGTGCCCGACACCGTGCCCGAGTACGACGAGGCGCGGCGCATGCTCAAGTTCCTCGACAACTTCATCCCCATCGCACCCGACGAAATTCCGCCCACCTCGGTGCTGCGCGAATTCATCGGGGGCAGCAGCTTCACATACTGACAATCCACGGAACACAACGACTATCAAACCATAAAAACCATGTTCGACAAATTCTACACGCGCCATATCGGCGTCACGAACCCGACGGATCTGAAAGCCATGCTGGACGTAATCGGCGTCGGCTCCGTCGAGGAGCTCATCTCGCAGGTGATCCCCCAGTCGATCCGGCTGAAAAAGCCTATCGCACTGCCCGCCGAGGGCATGAGTGAATACGAATACGCGGCCCACATCCGCTCGCTCGCCGACCGCAACCGCACGCTGCGTTCGTTCATCGGCATGGGCTACTATCCCAACGCCATACCGGCCGCCGTGGTGCGCAACGTGTTCGAGAATCCCGCATGGTACACCTCCTACACCCCCTACCAGGCCGAAATATCGCAGGGTCGCCTTGAGGCGCTGCTCAACTTCCAGACCGCCGTCATCTCGCTCACGGGCATGCAGATCGGCAACTGCTCGCTGCTCGACGAGGGCACCGCGGCCGCCGAAGCCATGCTGATGATGTACGCCCTGCGCTCGCGCGAGGCCGTGAAGGAGGGACGCTGCCAGCTCTTCGTGGACCGCAACATCTTCCCCCAGACGCTCGACGTGCTGCTCACGCGCAGCGAGCCTTTCGGCATCGAGCTGATCGTGGACGACTACGACAGCTACGAATTCACGGGCAAGGAGTTCGGCGCCATAGTGCAGTACCCGGCAGCCGACGGCGAGGTGCGCGACTACGGCGCATTCGCCGAGGCGGCGCACACCGCCGGAGCGACCGTCACGGCCGTGGCCGACCTGCTGTCGCTCGCACTGCTGAAATCGCCCGCCGAGTGGGGCGCCGACATAGCCGTCGGCACATCGCAGCGTCTGGGATGCCCTATGGGCTTCGGAGGCCCGAGCGCCGGCTACATGGCCACGCGCGATAGCTATAAGCGCCAGATGCCCGGCCGCATCATTGGCGTGTCGGTCGACCGTCTGGGCAACAGGGCTCTGCGCATGTCGTTGCAGATGCGCGAACAGCATATCAAGCGCGAGAAGGCCACATCGAACATCTGCACCGCGCAGGCTCTCATGGCATCGATGGCGGGCTTCTACTGCGTCTACAACGGCGCCGAGGGTCTGCGCCGCGCCGCCATGACGGCACACACGGCAGCCCTGACCGCAGCCGAGGCGTTGCGGGGCATGGGATACGAGGTAACGACCAAGGCCGTATTCGATACGATCGAGGTCGAGGCCGAGGCCGCTGTGATACAGAGCATAGCACTGTCGCGCGGCATCAACTTCCACTACCCCTCGGACGAGCGCGTACACATCTCGTTCGACGAGCTTACCACCGACGATGACCTGCAAACCGTAGCCGATATATTCGCCGAGGCGGCAGGCCGCAAACCCAAGAGCATCAAGCGCACGCAGCAGGCTGCGATCGCCGAGTCTCTGGTGCGCCGCTCGGAGATCCTCACCGAGAGCGTCTTCCGCTCGTACCGCACCGAGACGGAGATGATGCGTTATATCAAGCGTCTCGAAATGCGCGACATCTCGCTCATGAACTCCATGATATCGCTCGGCTCGTGCACCATGAAGCTCAACGCCGCAGCGCTGATGCAGCCGCTGTCGCTGGCGGGCTTCCAGGATATGCACCCGCTCGTGCCGGCCGACCAGGCCGAGGGCTACCGCGAGCTGATAGCCTCGTTGGAGGGTTATCTGGCCACCATTACCGGCTTCGCGGGCTGCACGCTGATGCCCAACTCGGGCGCCGCAGGCGAGTACACCGGCCTTATGATAATCCGCGCATGGCACCAGAGCCGCGGCCAGGGCTACCGCAACGTGATCCTGATCCCGGCATCGGCGCACGGCACCAACCCCGCCTCGGCGGCCATGGCCGGCATGAAGATCGTCACGGTCGCCTGCGACGTCAACGGCAACATCGACGTCGACGACCTGAAAGCCAAGGCCGAGGAGTACGGTTCGGAGCTGTGCGGCCTTATGGTAACCTATCCCTCGACGCACGGCGTGTTCGAGAGCCGCATACGCGACATCGTCGACGCCGTACACGACGCCGGAGGACAGGTATACATGGACGGCGCCAACATGAACGCACAGGTCGGTCTTACCAACCCCGGCTATATCGGAGCCGACGTATGCCACCTTAACCTGCACAAGACCTTCGCCATGCCCCACGGCGGCGGCGGTCCGGGCGTGGGTCCGGTCTGCGTCGCGGAGCACCTGGTCAAGTTCCTGCCGTCGCACCCGATCGTCGAGACCGGAGGCGAGGAGGGCATCACGGCCGTCTCGGCGTCGCCGTGGGGCTCGGCCATGCTGCTGCCCATAACCTACGGCTACATACGCATGCTCGGCGAGGAGGGTCTGCGCCGCTCGACCGAGATGGCCATAGTCAACGCCAACTACATGTCGACGGCCCTCAAAGACGAGTTCCGCACCTACTACTCGGGCGAGACCGGACGCGTGGGTCACGAGATGATCCTCGATCTGACGATGTTCAAGCACGACTATAACATCGACTGCGGCGACATCGCCCACCGCCTTATGGACTACGGCTTCCATGCGCCCACGCTCTCGTTCCCCGTACACGAGACGCTCATGGTCGAGCCCACCGAGAGCGAATCGAAGGCCGAAATGGACCGCTTCATCGAGTCGCTCGTAGCCATAAAGCGCGAGTGCGAGGCCGCAGCCGCCTCGGGCGAGGCCGACAACGTCGTGGTCAACGCGCCGCACACCTCGGTGGAGCTTGCCGGCGAGTGGCCGCACCCCTACTCGCGCCGTCAGGCCGCATTCCCCTTGGAGTGGATCGCCGCGGCGAAGTTCTTCCCCTACGTCTCGAAGATCGACAACGGCTACGGCGACCGCAATCTGATATGCCGCTGCACCGAGTAACGGTCGACGCGATAAAATACTCAGGACAGGTGCGGGGAGCGAGCCGCTTCCCGCACGGTCCGAACCGGGCGCCGGCAGCCGCAATGCTTCGCCGGGCGGCACGACGGCCGGAAACGAATTGTAATAACACTTAAATCGTATTCAATGAAAGTAGAAGCGAACAAGATGGTTGCGGTAGACTACCGCCTTACCGTCGACGGCAAGATAGCCGATCAGTCTCAACCGGGCAAACCCCTCGAATTTATCTGCGGCACGGGCATGCTGCTGCCCAAGTTCGAAGCCGCCATAATGGGCAAGGAGCCGGGCGAGAATGTGGCCTTCACGCTCGAACCCAAGGACGGCTACGGCGAGACCATAGCCGAGGCGGTGGTCGAGCTCCCCAAGACCGTATTCATGATGGACGGCAAGGTCGCCGAGGAGATACTCTTCGTCGGCAGCCAGATCCCGATGAGCGACTCTCAGGGCAACCACATGATGGGTCTTGTCAAGGAGGTCAAGGACGAGAGCGTGGTAATGGACTTCAACCACCCCATGGCGGGCAAGACGCTCGATTTCGAGGTGGAGGTAGTCTCGGTGCGCGACGTGACGCCCGAGGATCTCGCCGCCAAGGGCGGCTGCGGTTGCGGATGCCACGACTGCGACGGAGGTTGCGACGGCGAGCACGAGTGCAATGGAGAGCACGAGTGCCACGGCGAGCATGACCACGGCTGCGACTGCGGTTGCGGAAAGTAATCGGCAGACGATATGTTTCGAGCGGCAAAGGCGCAGGCTTTTGTCGCTTTTCCGTATAGATAGGCCATGTCGATCTGCATATCACAGATACTTGCTACGCTCGGCAGCCGGCAGATCGTCTGCCGCACGCTGCCCCGCCCCACCGTGTGCCACGACGCCGACGGCCGCATGGCTATCCGACCGGGCAATAACGCCGTCGTGGTCAGAGTGCGTCTTGCCGGCGACCGCCGCACCTACGCCATGAAGTGCTACACGCGCCCCAAGCAGCGGCTGGCCGCCATTTACGGCGAGAGCTATCTGCCCGCGGAGCTGTTCGTGTACGACATCTCGGGACACGGCAGCTGGATAGACATAGTCCTTGCGGAGTGGGTCGAGGGGCGCACGCTCGACGAGGCGATGAGGGATGCCGCCGCCGACCGTATGGCGCTCTCGCGCCTTAGCCGCGACTTCGATTCGCTGGCGCTCGGGCTGCTGGCCTCGGAGCGCGCCCACGGCGATCTGAAACCCGAGAACATCGTCTGCTCGTCCCGTGGCATGACGCCGGTAGACTGGGATGCGGCCTATCTGCCCGAGTATGCGGGCTGCCGTGCCGTCGAAACGGGGACGCCCGACTATCAGCACCCCTCGCGCACGGCCGACATGTACGACAAGCGGATCGACGACTACCCCGCCGCACTCATCTCGACTATGCTCGCCCTCGCGGCAGCCGATCCTGCCGCAGCTGCCCAGATGACCGACGGCGAGGGGCGCATGTTCTCGCCGGCTCTGGCCGTCGCGGGGCGCGACCCGAAGCTGCACCGGGCAGAGCATATCCTCGCCCGCAGCGGCGACGCCGCACATTACCGCATAGCGCGCCTGCTCTCGTCGCCCACGGCCTCGCTGCCCGAACTGGCTCAGCTGTTAAGCATCGCACTTGGCGAACCCGCCGACCCCGCCCGAGGCTTCGACGGCGCAACGCTCGAACACGGCCGCTTCGGCTGGGGCTACATGCGCCGCGGAGAGTGGGTCGTACCACCGCTATACGACAGCGGCTTCGAGCCTACGGAGGGCACGGCGCTCGTCGAGCTGGGCGGCTGCCGGCACTTCATCTCCTGCACCGGCAGATCGCTTATGGAGTGCTCGCGCTTCGACAGCATAAAACCGCTCCGCGGCGGTCGCGCCCGTGCCGAGTCGGGCGGCCGGCGCTGCACGGTGACGCTCGACGGAGATGTGGAGTACGAGTTTTGAATATTGGCGAAAAAGTACTATTTTTGCACGATAACAAGCCATATCGCAAACATCTCGACCGATGCAAAAACTAAGACATACGACACCCGCCGAAATAGCGGCGATGACGGCGACCGGAACCACGGCCGACGACTGGAACGAAATTCTCGTCGCCGAGGACTTCTCGCCGTCGCAGGTGGCATGCTGCCGCTTCGAGGGCAGGGTCGAGATCGGCTCCCGCGCACGAGTGGTTAACTCCACCCTGTCGCGCTACCGCATAGCCTCCGATGCCGTCGTCGAGTCGGTCGGACGCATGGAGTGCCGCCGGCGCAGCTCGTTCGGCAATGCGGTGCGCGTAGCCGCGATCAATGAAAACGGCGGGCGCGCCGTGGCCATGTTCGATACGATGAGCGCCCAGACGGCATACATAGCCGCCGTATACCGCCACCGCCCCGATGCCGTGCAGGCGATCGAACGTCTGGTCGACCGATATGCCGAGAGCCGTGCCGACGACATGGGCTCGGTGGGCGAGGGGGCACGCATCTCCAACGTAAAATTCATCCGCGAGGTGCGCATAGGCCGCGGCGCCGCGATCGAGGGGGCGTCGAGCCTCGAATGCGGAACCGTAGCGGCCGGGGCATACGTCGGCGTCGACGTCAAGGCTTCGGAGTTCATCTTCGACGAGCATTCGCACGTAGGCGGCGGCGCCGTCGTCGAGCGCTGCTTCGTGGGCGAAAGCTGCATCCTGAGCAACGGATTCACCGCGGCCGACTCGCTCTTCTTCGCCAACTCGCACTGCGAGAACGGCGAGGCCGCCTCGATCTTCGCCGGACCGTACACCGTCTCGCATCACAAGTCGTCGCTGCTCATCGCGGGCATGTTCTCCTTCTTCAACGCCGGCAGCGGCTCCAACCAGTCGAACCACCTGTTCAAGAGCGGAGCCGTACACCAGTCGATACATCCGCGCGGCTGCAAGTTCGGCAGCGGCGCCTATATAATGTCGCCCGCTATCGAGGGTGCCTTTACCGTCGTCATAGGCCGCCACTCGCACCACCACGACACGCACGAGATGCCCTTCTCCTATCTTATCGAGAGCGACGGAGGCTCGATGCTGATGCCGGCGATGAACCTTACCAGCTACGGCACCGTGCGCGACATAGATAAATGGTGCAAGAGAGACCGTCGCACGCTCCGCCGCGACAGGATAGACTTCGACGAGTTCAACCCCTTTCTTACGGGCATGATGGTGCGCGGCGTCGACCGCCTCAACTCGTTGCGCGACGGCGACCCCAAGGCCGACATATACCGCTACAACCGCACCACGATCAAGTCGACGATGCTCGCCCGCGGCATAAAGCTCTACAACCGCGCCATAGCCGCCTCGATAGGACGCATGCTCGACAACGCCGTTCCGAGTCCGGACAACACCGGCGCCGACGAGTGGATCGATGCTGCGGGACAGTACATCACGCGGCGCACGGCCGATAAGCTTCTCGACGATCTCGAAGCGGGACGCATAACGTCGTTGGAGCAGATCGACGAGCGTCTGCAAGCCTTCGCCGACAACTACCGCAGCTATGCCTGCGACTACGCGCTGGCGCTTCTGAGCTCGCTGCTGGGGCACCGGCCCACGCCCGAGGAGATAGCCGATACGGTATCCTCGTCGGAGAACATCATCCGTTCGATGCGCGAGCAGACCGACGCCGACCTCAGACGCGACTGCGGCGAGGAGATGTCGATAGGCTACGGCTACGACTACCGCGACGACGAGGTACGTCGCGCCGATTATAAAAACGTCCGCGGACTCTGACCCTCTCCACGATGTACAGCCAGCCCATAACCCACCTCCACCGCACGGCATTCGTTCTGGCAATCGACTGCTCGGGCTCGATGCGCGAGCGGATCGTCTTCAACGGCATGCCCATGTCCAAGGCCGAGGCCGTCGCGCTGGTTACCGACTATACGATAGACGAGCTCATAGAGCGGGCGCGCCGAGGCGGCGTCTGCCGCAACTACTACGACATAGCCGTGGTCGGATACTCGGGCGACGGGGTAAGATCCATGCTGCCTGCATCGCACGACGGCTTCGCCGTGGCGGTCGATGCCCTGAGCCGCGCCATGCCGCCTCTCAGACGCATGGAGTTCGACCAGAGGCTGCCCGACGGCAGCCACGCCATAGTCGGCTTCGACCTGCACCGCTGGATAGAGCCGGCGGCCGGCGGACTGACCCCGATGTACGAGGCTCTGCTTACCGTGCGCGACATAGTGGACGAGTGGTGCTCGCGAGCAGAGAACGCAGAGAGTTTCCCGCCCGTCGTATTCAACATCACGGACGGAGAAAGCAGCGACGGCGACTACGACGACCTGTGCGACATGGCCTCGCAGATACGCCGCACCGGCACTGCCGACGGAGAGACGCTGCTGATAAACATACACCTTTCGACCGACTCCTCGCGACGCAGCATACTGTTTCCGTCGAGCCGGAGCGAGTGCGGCGAGGATCGCTATTCGCAACTCCTCTACGATATTTCGAGCACGATGCCCGAGCCCTTCGTCGAGGGGATACGCTCTCTTACGGGCGCCCTCGGCATGCCGCCCATGCGCGGCATGGCATACAACGCCTCGGCGGCACAGCTCCTGTCTGTCTTGGATATAGGCTCGCGAAGCGTAAACAATATATACTGAAAGCGATGAAGCTCTGCACGATAGTCGACTTCCGACGCGCCGTCAGCAACCCCGGCCAATGGCTCGGGCAGCTCTCCGACGCCCGCATGGCGGATGATGCCGCGATATGCCGTTCGACGCTCACGGCCGACTGCCGCATGTCGTGGCGCGGGAGGGAGTGGCTGCTGAGCGCCCCGATATCGCTGCGCGCCATAGAGCGTGCCGAGCGCGCGGCCGCCGTCTTGCGGTCGCTGCCGGGCGAGAGCATGGCCTCGTACCGCATACTGCGCGACGAGATACTCGTCGATGCCGCCACGGGCAGCCGCTGCGACGCCATAGCCGAGCTTCTGCCCTCCGCGACCCGGCTCTCGGAGGCCGTCGCAGGCTTAGACGCCGACCGGCTGCAAGCCGCACTCGACGATCTGGCACAGAGGCTCCGGCGCGCCGACATAAGCCACAACAACCTCAACGCAGACAATATCGTCATATCGGACGACGGCATCATGCACGCCATAAGACCGCACTACGCCACACGCGGGGCGGGCGGCGACGATAAGGCGCTGGCCGAGATAGGCAGATACATCTCAAACAATGCCCTGCCGCCATGCACCTGCCTCAGCGATACGACGCGCGCATACGCCGCCGGAGCCGCGGATAAGGGCAGCCGCGACCGCGTAGGCAATATGTTCGAGGAACGTGCGCGCATCTTTCGCGACGGTGCCTACGGCTTCGTCGACGCATGCGGCCGCACGGTAATAGAGCCCGAGTACTTCTGGGCGGACGACTTCCGCGAGGGGCGCGCCGCGGTGCAGCGGTTCGACGGGCTAATGGGGCTGATCGACAAAACGGGACGCGAGATAATCCCCGCACAGTACGACATAGTGGAGTACGACGTGCAAAGCGGCCGCTCGTGGGTAGCCCGGGGCAGCCGTTGGGCACGCTTCGACTACTCGGGCGCGCAGCTCGACCCGTGGCGCGAACGCGAACAATGCGACATAGAACTGTAACCGATGCGCCGAGCCGAGAGGCGGCCGAAACGGCTGCCGGCGGCAAAGAGCATAATAGAAACGAGAATATTAACTCAAAAAAATAAAACGACTATGGAACACATCAGATGTCTTATCGTCGGCAGCGGCCCTGCGGGCTTCACAGCTGCCATATACGCCTCACGCGCAAATCTCTCGCCCGTACTCTACGAGGGTATCGAGCCGGGAGGACAGCTCACCACGACCACCCAGATCGAGAACTTCCCGGGTTATCCCGAGGGCGTCGACGGCACGCAGATGATGGACGACCTGCGCCGTCAGGCACAGCGCTTCGGCGCCGACATACGCCGCGGCATCGTTACCGAGGTCGATCTGAGCAGTCGTCCGTTCCGCGTCAGGATCGACGGCGAGCACGAGATCGAGGCCGAGGCGATGATCGTCGCCACGGGAGCCTCGGCACGCTACCTCGGACTCGAATCCGAGAGCCGTTTCCGCGGCATGGGCGTGAGCGCATGCGCCACGTGCGACGGCTTCTTCTACCGTCGTCAGGATGTCGCCGTGGTCGGCGGCGGCGACACGGCATGCGAGGAGGCCACCTATCTGGCATCGCTCTGCCGCAAGGTATACATGATCGTCCGCAAGCCCTATCTGCGCGCCTCGAAGGCGATGCAGGAGCGCGTCTTCTCGACCTCCAACATCGAGGTTCTGTTCGAGCAGAACACGGCCGAGGTGCTCGGCGACGAGAACGGCGTGACGGGAGCACGACTCCGCCACAGCGCCACGGGCGAGGAGCGCACGATCGACATCACGGGCTTCTTCCTGGCCATAGGACACCACCCCAACACCGACGTTTTCAAGGGTCAGCTCGCGCTCGATGCCGAGGGCTATATCAAGGTCGAGGGCGCGACGTCCAAGACCAGCGTCGAGGGCGTATTCGCCGCGGGCGACGTGAAAGACCCGTCGTACCGTCAGGCCGTGACGGCTGCCGGTTCGGGCTGCGTGGCAGCACTCGACTGCGAGAGATTCCTGCTCGCGCAATAAGAAACTGAGAAACCTATAATATTATGAAGCGCTTTTTTACGGCAATGACGGCCGCCGTGCTGCTTACGGCGTGCGGCGCGTCGGTATCCTACATCGGCAAATCGTATCCGGCGGTGGATGCTATCGATCTGTGGTTCGACTGGAAAGACGTGCCCTGCGACTACACGACCATGGGGCATATCGACGCCTCGCCGGGGTTCATGGGTACGGTCGAGGATGCTCAGGCGGCGATCGAGCAGCGGGCGCGCGAGGTCGGTGCCGATGCGGTGGTCTTCGAGGGAATAAGACGCGACGTCTCCGACCCCGTATACAAGACCACCGAAGAGAGCAAAGAGGGCATCGACGGTTCGATCACACGCACGTCGACCACACGCAAGGAGCAGACCATATCGCATACGCTCATGGCGACATTCATAAAATACAAACGTTGACGGATTGGGCTTTTCGGTTACCATACTCGGCAACGCCTCGGCCAAGCCTACGGCGGGCAGCCACCCGTCGTCGCAGGTGGTCGATTTCGACGAACAGTACTATCTGATCGACGCGGGCGAGGGTGCGCAGCAGCAGCTGGCGCGCTACGGGGTCAACCCGCTGCGCCTGCGCGGCGTGTTCATCTCGCACCTGCACGGCGACCACGTATACGGGCTCTTTCCGCTCATCGCCACACTCGGGCTGTACGGCAAGCGCACGCCGCTCGACGTATACGCCCCGGCGCCCATGGGCGAGATATTGGAGTGCCACGCGCGTTACTTCGCCCCCGACCTGCCCTACGAGGTGGTATGGCACCGCGTCGATACGACGAGGCACGAGCTGCTGTTTGAAAACCGCAGGCTCGAAGTATGGAGCATACCGCTGCGCCACCGCGTGCCGGCCTCGGGCTATCTGTTCCGCGAGAAGCCGCCCGAGCTCAACGTCGATAAGTTCAAGATAGCGAAATACGGGCTCGGCATAACGGATATCGTCGCGGCCAAGCGCGGCGAGGATATACTCCTGCCCTCGGGACAGACGATACCCAATGCCGAGCTGACATACCGGCCGCACCGGCCGCGCTCGTATGTCTATCTGTCGGACACCAACTACTCCGCGCGCGCGGCCAAGCTGGCGCACGGGGTCGACCTGATGTATCACGAGACGACATACGCCGCCGCCCAGCGCCGCGAGGCGCACGACAGGGGACATTCGACCACCGTCGAGGCGGCACGCGCAGCACTCGCGGCCGAGGCCGAAAGACTTATCATCGGCCACTTCTCGTCGCGCTACAAGGACCGCATGCAGCTGTTGGAGGAGTGCCGCGAGCTGTTTCCGCACACCGAGATAGCCGCCGAGGGAGAGACGTTTCAAATAGAAAAGACAAAATGACGAAAGCCGAAATACAGGCCGTGCGCCTGCTCGCCGACAAGCGCGAGAGGGATGCGAGGGGATTGTTCGTCGCCGAGGGCGCGAAACTCGTTGGCGAGCTGCGCGCCTCGCCCATGCGCATACGGCATCTCTACGCCGTGGCAGCCAACCCGCAATTCCCCGAGGCCGAGATCGTCCCGGCAAAGGACATGGAGCGCATGTCGATGCTCAAAACGGCATCCGACGTGCTGGCCGTGGTCGAGAAGCCGCAGGTGCGGCTCGATACCGCGGCTCTTGCCGACTCGCTCACGCTCGTACTCGACGGCGTGCAGAACCCCGGCAACCTCGGCACGATAATACGTCTGGCCGACTGGTGGGGCATCCGCAACGTGGTCTGCTCTCAGGATTGCGCCGACTGCTTCAACCCCAAGGTCGTGCAGGCGACGATGGGCGCCATAATCCGCGTGGCGGTGCACTACACCGATATCGTCGGAGTGCTCTCCGATGCCCGCACCGGAGGCATTCCCGTCTACGGGACATTCCTCGACGGCGAAGACATATACACCTCTGCACTGAGCCGCAACGGCATCATCGTCATGGGCAACGAGGGGCGCGGCATAAGCGACGCATGCGCCGCCCTCGTCTCGCAACGGCTCTTCATACCGCCCTACCCTGCCGACCGCCGCGGCTCGGAGTCGCTCAACGTAGCCGTCGCCACGGCCGTCGTCTGCTCGGAGTTCCGCAGGCGATAGTCAGCTCCGGCAAGGCTGCGCCGTTTTCGGGCAAAACGCAACCGCCCGCCCGGGCGAGCAAACCCGCGCAAAGCGGCATGCACGACGATCATTCTGACGGATGTCGTTTGCACGCGACGGCAGACAGACAAAATGACAGCGGGGCTGTCCGGCATTATCTCGGACAGCCCCGCTGCGCGTCCGCCGCTTTCACGAGCAAGCGCCACGGCGGTTTGCGATATGTGCGCCCGTACCGCAGTCTGTGGCATGCGGTCTGCAAACAGCGTACAACGAGCGATGTCGGTCGGACAGCTTCACGCTATCGAAAGCAGCGGCTGTCGAGCGAGCCGCAGAAATAGTAGCCCCCGCCGGCATACGCTCCGGCGGGGGTTAGATTCTGAATACAGTACTTGCCATAGAGCCCCGTAATCGTAAAAGCACTATTCGGCCGACCGTAGCTCGGGACACGCCGTTGCCGGACACCCGTTACATCACGATCGCATGGCCGTGCTCGGCTTCGGCTTGCATGGCCTCCTCGTAGGTGCGGTGTACAGTGCCGTGCGCATGCTCGGCCGGTGCGTAAATCGAGTATAATTTCAGAGGTGCATCGCCCGTATTGATAATGTTGTGCCACTTGCCGGCCGGCACTATGATCGCGAAATCCTCGCCCGCCTCGCGCACGAAGTCCAGCCGCTCGCGGCTGTCGCCCATCTCTACCCTGCCGCAGCCGCTCTCCACGCGCAGGAACTGGTCTATGCCGTCGTGACACTCCAACCCCACCTGGCCGCCTGCCGGGACCGACATCAGCGTAAGCTGCAAGTTGCCGCCCGTCCACAGCGCCGTGCGGAAGTTGTCGTTGGCCAGCGTATACCGCTCGATATCTATCACGGTCGGCTCGGCGCCGAAATCCCTCAACTCGACAACCGCAGCGTCGTCCGCGACGACGGCAGTCCTCTCCTTCGCACCGCCGCAGGCAGCCATAATCGCTCCCGCCGCAGCAAAACAGACAATCATCTTCTTCATAGCAAAACATTTTTAGCTGTCATACGTATTGTGACTCCGTTCAAACACATTTCATGCCCGTAAGAGCCTCTACGGCACGCCGTCCCTGCTGCGAGAGCGATACCGAGAAGTCGTTGACGAACAGAGCTATGTGTCGGTCTATTACATCGTCGTCGAGCTCTTGGGCATGTTCGCGGACGAACTCGCGCGAGGCGGCCGGATGCCCGAACGCATACTCGATGCTGCGGGCGAGAACGCGCTCTATACGCCGGCGCATATCGCCGCTGAGCGACGTCGAGGCGACGATCGAGCCCAGCGGCAGCGGCAGCCCCGTGCGGCGCTCCCACTCCTGCCCCAGATCGGCCACCAGATCGAGATTGCGGCGCGCATATACGAAACGCCCCTCGTGGATCAACACCCCGGCATCGAACTCTCCCCGCTCGACGGCCGCGGCAATATCGCAGAAGAGCATCGGCACGCGCTCGCCGATCTCGGGGAACAGACGTCCGACGAGCGCATCGGCCGTCGTATGCAGCCCCGGCACGGCGATACGTCTTATCGGTGCAGTGTCGCCCTTGCGGCGCACCATGAGCGGGCCGTTGCCGCGTCCCAGCGCCGAGCCGCTGTCGAGCAGCTCGTAACGCGAACCGAGCGCAGGCAGCAGCGCCGTGCTGATCTTCGTTACGTCGCACCCGCCGGCCAGAGCGCCGGCATTGAGCTCCTCTATGTCGTAAAACTCCACGTCGAACGACAGTCCCTCAGTATCGATGCGCGAATGGATCATCGCATCGAACATGAAGGTGTCGTTGGGACAAGGCGATATGCGGAGTTTCAAGCGGTTGCTATCCATAACGATACGCTACCGCTTTCTGGCCGCCTGCTGCGCGTCGGCCTTGCGACGGCCGAAACGTCCCAGCACCCAGCCGGCACCGAACACCAGACCGAATACCACCAGCCAACCCAATGCCCAGAGAATCTGATCGCTGAAAAAATGCCATACCAACCACAGGCACACCACGGCCAGCACGACGCCTCCGAGATAGAGCCAGAAAAGTTTTTTGCTATCCATAGTCGAATATTTTTATTATATCTCAAATCGTATCGGCCAGCGCGGCGGTCAATGCCGCCAGAGCCTCGTCGATGCGCCAGAGCGAAAAGTCGTCGCCGACACGGTTCGACACAGCGCGTATCTCCGCACAGCAGACCCCGGCCGCCCGGCACACGGCGAAGAAAGCCGCGCCCTCCATATTCTCTATCGAAGCCTCGCCCGCCTCGCAGCCGCGGCCGTGCACCGTATTCGACGCAACGCCCCGCAGTCCGGTGGCGACGCCCGTCGGCCTGTACTCGCCGACGAAGCGCCCGGGCAGCTCGGCCGTGCGCTCGCATACGACCTCGACCGCCTCGCCTATGGCCGCACGCTCGCCGTAGGCGCCCGCTATGCCCGCAAGGATCAGCCTCTGCCCGCAGTCGAGTTTCGGCAGCAGCGCCGCCACGGCGGCGGCCAGCA
>OFGD01000856.1_pt1 | contig 17827 bp, 17 predicted proteins | sample 1521671 | NCBI WGS metagenome assembly OFGD01 (sample SAMEA3504114, study PRJEB24116) | mouse gut metagenome | biome: mouse gut; feature: mouse-associated habitat; material: faeces | place: Denmark | collected 2011 | reverse complement strand
GGAAAAATTAGATCTCGAAAATGTGACAATGCTTGATCCTGTATCTAAATTAGAAGTAAAAAGATATATTTCTATTTTGGATATTGCTTTGATTAATTTACGGAAATCAGAATTGTTTACGACAGTTATTCCCTCTAAAATATTTGAAAATGCAGGTATGGAAATTCCTATTTTAATGGGAGTGAATGGCGAAGCTCGCGAGATTATAGAGTCTTATCATGCTGGTGTATATTTCGAACCAGAGTCTGAAACTGAATTTTGTGAAAAGTTGGATTTATTATTGACCGATGAAAACTTATACAATGAATGTAAAGAGGGGTGTAAGAAATTATCTTTAGATTTTGATCGTAATTTGTTGGCAAACAAAATGCTTCAAATAATTACACAAATAAATAGTGGAAAATAATTTGCAATGAAAACAATAATGCTCGTCTTCGGGACTCGTCCTGAAGCAATAAAAATGGCTCCTTTGGTGAAGGAGTTTGAGAAGTATCCCGAACAGTTTAAAACAGTGGTTTGTGTGACTGGCCAACATCGCGAAATGTTGGATCAGGTGCTTCATCTTTTTGAAATTCATCCGGATTATGATTTGAATATCATGAAGCAAGGACAGGATTTATATGATGTGACTGCCCGTGTCCTTACCGGCATGCGGAATGTACTCAAAGAAGTACAACCGGATCTCGTGCTGGTACATGGCGATACGACTACTTCGACGGCTTCTGCTTTGGCAGCTTTCTATCAGCAGATACCAGTGGGGCATGTTGAAGCGGGGCTTAGGACACATAACATATATAGTCCCTGGCCGGAGGAGATGAACCGTTTGATAACGGGGAGGATTGCTACGTATCATTTTTCTCCGACACAGTTGAGCTGTCAGAATTTGTTGGATGAAGGTGTGAAGCAGAAGTCTATCCTTGTAACCGGAAACACGGTGATCGATGCTTTATATCTGGTAGTCGATAAAATTAAAGGAAATGAAGCGTTACAAAAGGTATTGACGGAAGAACTAAAAACTGCCGGATATGAAATCAGGGATCGTCGCCTTGTTCTTATTACCGGACACCGCCGCGAGAATTTTGGGGAGGGTTTCATTCAAATGTGTAAGGCTATCAAGACACTGGCGGAGAAGTATCCGGAAACGGATTTTGTCTATCCGATGCATCTGAATCCGAACGTGCGTAAACCGATTCATGAAGTTTTCGGAAATTCGGATTTGCAGAATATGTTTTTCATTGAACCGTTGGAATACTTGCCGTTTGTTTACCTGATGGAGAAATCGACCCTTGTGCTTACCGATAGCGGTGGAATACAAGAAGAGGCTCCGGGATTAGGTAAACCGGTATTGGTTATGCGTGATACAACCGAACGTCCTGAGGCTCTGGAAGCGGGAACAGTTAAATTGGTGGGAACGGATTACGATAAGATTGTACAGGAAGTTTCCGCTTTGCTGGATGATAAAGGGTATTATGACAAAATGAGTAAAGCAGTAAACCCTTATGGAGATGGTAAAGCCTGCGAAAGAATTGTTCATTTTACAATGGGGTAAAGTTGTTTGGATGTAAAAAGTCTGTTATCCTCTCCATATCAGAGAAAATAACAGACTTCAAACAATCAAACATCCGTCTCTTCATCTTCCCATTCCTCCTCCAGGTAATATTGATTCAGGAGATATTCCGGTTATTTTGTAAAGGAGGGTTAGACATTGGTAATTTTTTTCTGCAATTTATGCAGTAAATACTTTACTCCCGCGGCCATCAGGCTGTAACCAGCAATCTCTATGGGTTCAACGTGGTGTTTGTCTCTCCAGTCTCCTTGGGTGAGAGCGAAAGTATCGCTCCGATACAAGTCAATATGCCAATATGCCAAGGAAATACCAACTGTTATTATCAATTGGCATATTGCCTTATTAGCACATTAGCAAATTATTTCACTCGATTTCCGGTCTGTCGCTGCCACCTTCTCCGTTCTTTTCTTCCGGGTCGGAGAACGGGTCGAGACGGTCGTAACTGGCTTCGGAGATCAGCTGGCGTAACATGGCACCGGGGGTGAAAACGATGCGAGGTTTCTTGAACATCATAGGGTCGAAATCTTTCAGGGTTTTGGATCCTTTGCTGCCGGCTACCATACGGAAATTGCCGAATTCACCCATCTGGATCACATTACCGCTCTCGAGCAGCATGCAGAGAACATAAATCAGACCGTCGATAACCAGCTCTACTTCACCGGCTTTGGCGGTGCAGTAACCGGATACCAGTTTACACAGTTTTTTGAAAGTGGTCTTTTCCATCGAGCGGATCTGACCGTAATACAATTGAGCGCCTTGGGCGGCCCCTTTGCTCATGTCCTTTTTGAGGACGATTCGATACTTTAATGGCATAGCTTTTTAATTGAAAATTGATAATTGAAAATTGAAAATTATTGGTGGATTCAGGAGGGGATTAACCGGTGTTTTCCCTTGAATTCATTACAAAGATACGGTGGGGACATAGGCTGAATGATCCGAATGGGACCGAACGGGCATTTAGATGCATTTTTTGTTGAATTTATTTGATTATATAGTTGTTATATCCGAATTTATGTGTATATTTATAGGGTAATAAAACAACCTAAAATCATCTTATTATGGAAGAACTATTTCAACAAAAAACTTTTGGATGGCAGGAATTGGCTATCCTTTATGCTCCAGGATTAACACCCCATTCAGCCTCGAGAAGACTTACACGTTGGGTAATAATAAACAAAGAATTGTACGATCGTCTGATTCGTTCAGGATGGATTAAAGGAACTCGTATCTTGTCTCCTTTACAGGTCGCAATTATTGTGGATTTTCTGGGCGAACCATGATGTTTGCATATGTAAAAAAAACAATTGTTTCTGATTTCAAAAACAATTGTCTTTACTTGCAAATACAATTGTTTTTGTAACTGAATACAATTGTATTTTGTTTAACCAATCAATTTTAATAATCGAAACGCATAAAAAGAAAGACTCTCTTTTCTTTTATTCTTATATATAATGTAGGGATTTGACAACCATCCGGCAGGAGGTAGTGTATAGGGCTGATTTACTGTGTTTTATGCGTGACAAACAAACGGCATTATGGAAATGGCTGAAAATGAGAATATTTACACGGATGTTAAGGCCTTGATGTATTTTGGAAAATCCTATTTGAAAGTACCTCGTGTAATAATAGAACGGATGTTTGCATCCGATAATAGTGAACGTATGATCGGAATAGTGCATTGGTTGTTATTTTGTTTGTGCAATTATGCCGACGGCTATGTGTCGATCAAAGGAAAACAAGAAGTTTGCCATAGAGGAGAATGCATCATCTCTTACGAAAAGTTGGCCCGGTTAATGATGGTAGATAGCCGTTCGGTCAGAAGGTATGTCCACTCGCTGGAAAAGGAATCTTTGATAGAAGTGAAACGGGTAGCAAACTGTATCTGCTTCCGTGTTTGTGGTTATGACTCTTTTACGGCTTCGGATGTCCCTGCGGAAATACCGCAAGAGAGTAAGAGAACCAGAGTGACTAAAAAAACGGTTGAGCCGGATGCGATAGCTTTGCGGAGAGAGGAAGCTGAGTTGAAGATAAGTCATGGGAACGTACCCCGTACCGACCTGTTAAAAAGTTGCTATGAGTATGGAAAAGAATGTAATTGAAAGAGCTTTGCTCTGTTCGCTGTTTCTGGATCAGGTGGCGATTCTTGAGGTGGTCGGATTGTTGCGTCCGGAAATGTTTTCCGATCCGGATCATGGGTTTATTTACGAAGCTTTTACCGATTTGTTTAATCGGAATAAACGTCCTGACCTGATCCTGGTGGAAGAGGAAATGAAAAAGAAAGATCCGGAGCGTTACGTGAAGATGGGAGGCATGGCGTACTTGTCGGATGGAATGGAGACGGTTCGCCTGGAACATAACGCTGTAGAGTATGCCCGCGAAATCCTTCATCATTATCTGCTGGGGTGTATGCATAAGCTGTTTGTGCAAAAAGCATCGGAATGCCTGCAATACGGTATGGACTACCTGAAGGTGATAGAAGACTGCGAGCGCGATTTGCTACGCTTGCGTATGGATAATTCGGAATCGGATTCGCTTCTGCCGCTTAGTGAAGTGATGAAGTTGTCTATAGACGATCATCTCGACCGGATGAGCCGTAAGGATGATTCGGTGCGTATGCTGACCGGAATCAACGGGTTGGACGGACTGACGGGAGGACTTTACCGGAAGGAAGTGCTGGTGCTGGGCGGTCTTCCGAGTGACGGTAAGACGGCGCTGGCGATGTTTATGGCAATGAATATGGCTCGCCAGGGTAAACATGTGCTTCATTTCAGTTTTGAAATGACGGGCGAACAGACTGCCGCCCGTTTTTTTGCCGGTTATGCCGGTGTGGAGGCTGCCCGCCTGCGTATAGGGGGACTTCGTGAGGGGGATATCGATCGGATGAGACGGTATGCTGCCGGTATGGAAAAAACGCCTTATTATTTTACGAATGTTTCTTCTATGAGCCTGGATGCGTTGCGGGCGGAGATTATGCTCCGGAGCCGTAAAGGTGAATGCGATGTTGTAGTGATCGATTACTTGCATACACTTGCTCCATTGACGAAAAGGGGTGAGACACAAGAGTCTGTGATCCGTCATACGATTACGGTATTGAAACGTATTGCCGTAGAGGCTAATTGTGCCATGCTGGTGGTTTCGCAGTTGAATCGTGAGGTGTTGAAGCGTTCCGAGAATGGTTTTGTCCCGATAATGAGCGATTTGCGTGATTCGGGTGCCATTGAATTTGTAGCGGACTGTGTGGTGATTATCGGTTGTCCGGAACGTTTCGGGAAGAATACGGCCCAATGCGGGTCGAATGCCTCCCGTCTGATCAAGTTGTATGTCCTGAAAAATCGTAACGGATCGACAGGTATTGCCGAGGTATACAGGAATGATACTTATACGTCTTTTGTGAATCCGGGTGGTAATTTACATTTTGAGGACTGATGAACAGGCTGGAGATCACATCATTCAAGGAACGGGTCGATCTGGTAAAGGTGGTCGGTCATTACTTGACGCTCGAAAGGAAAGGGGCGGCTTATCTGGGTTTGTGCCCTTTCCATGACGATCATCATCCTTCGCTGCGGGTGGATCCGGCAAAAAGGGTATACCACTGTTTTAGTTGCGGGGCCGGAGGAGATGTCTTCCGTTTCGTACAGGAGAAGGAGGGTTGTGGCTTCGGTGAGGCGGTCCGTCTTTGTGCGGATATCTGCCACTTGCCCGTTCCTGCACTCGATGCGGGAACGCAAAAACACAGGCCGGATAAGCAACCGGTTGAAAAGGATAGTTCCCTTGCAGTCCCACATCAAGTGCGGGAACAGGTACCTGCTCCGACGGTTGAAATGAATGAACGTTACGGGCAGACGTTGCTTCCGTATGATCCGGGGATGGAGGAATTGCGGGAGACCTATGCTGCTTTTGAGATTGGGATTGCTCCGGCTATCGTGCCTGAAGCCTGGAAATTTACCTGTGGCCGGATTGTTTTTCCGATCCGTAATGCGGCGGGCGAGTTGGTTGCTTTTGCCGCCCGTTATCGGGGGAATTTGCCTGCTAAGAAAATCCCCAAATACATAAACAGTTCGACCAGTGCGATCTATAAGAAAGATGAACTGCTTTACGGCTGGCACCGGGCCGTGACGAAGGTTCGTGAGACGGGAATCGTTTTTTTAACCGAAGGATACAAAGATACGCTGGCGATGCATGCGGCAGGGGTGACGAATACGGTGGCGTTGGGCGGTACGTCGAAGCTGACGGCGGCGCCTGCGCCGATCCGGGCGCCGCTGCCTATGCGGATGTCCCCTACCAGCACGGCGTTTGCGCCGATAAGGCAGTTATCCCCGATCTGTGGGGCTCTGCCGTTCACCTCGCCGATGGTGACGTTCTGGTAGATCCGGCACCCTCTGCCGATGGAGGCGTACCGGGAGATATAGATACCATGGAGTCCGTGGGGCAGAGAGGGGATGTCCGCGATGTCCGCTCCCCGGCCGATATAGCCGCCCCGCTTATGGGCCATGCGGTTGAGCACGAAGGTTAGTACATCTGCCAGCAGCCGGTTCCCCGTCCGCTCCCGCAGCCGAAAGAGCCTCCAGTAAAGCCGCAGATGGTTGCCCAGAGAGTAGTCCATGAGCCGTTCCCGTAAATGCATCGAAATTCGTCCTTTCCTGTCGGATGCTTCCCAGCATAGCACGGCGGGGCTGGAAATGCAATGGCAAAAGAGACGATCAGAAAGGTAATTGAAGGCGTAAATAAATCATAAATAGAAGGCGGAATGGAGGATTTATCAGGGAAATCTTCATCAAGCAGGCGCTTAAACTGCTTATCAGAAAAGTTCCACTACACGGAGGTTTCAGCTTTTAGGTAGTACGCCGAAAGAAAACCGCACATCTTTTACAGTCAGTATAGCAGGTTTTCCAACTTTTGTTTATACTTTGTTCACTATTTGCGTACTCATTTAATTGCCCTGCGAAATTAACACTTTGTTATTGCAAATTGAGAATCTCTGTGGTATAGTTTAAAATATCTTTTTGATGACCAGATAGCCAGTTGAAATTGATATGCGGTAGCTTCAAGGTGGGCATAACGAGCCTGACTCGAAAACGAGTGACCACTTTGGAACTGCTTTTCTGAAAAACCTTGATTTTTCAAGGCTTTGGAGGTATCATCAAGAAGAAAAAATTTTGTAGTTCTCTCCATCAGTTCTCTCCTTTTTCCGAGGCGTTTTTTGAGGGCTGATGTTGCGAAAAATACACGCAGCGGTATCGAAGTGGTCATAACGGGGCTGACTCGAAATCATGTTTATTATTCAGAAAACTGAATAGTGATACACGTGGAGGTGTATCGAAGTGGTCATAACGGCCCTGACTCGAAATCAGGTAGCCCGCAAGGGCTCGTGGGTTCGAATCCCACCGCCTCCGCCAAAATCCCTTGGAAATTCAGTGTTTCCAGGGGATTTTCTTTCGCTTTTGCGGCGTGTGGTTCTGCTGAATTTGCTGAAATGGTGCCCTTGGTGCCCTGATCTGTGGTGCCCATCGGAAATTGTCTTATACAATCTATGCCGAAAAAATGTATACTGTGGTGCCCAAATGGTGCCCGGCACCACAAAACGCTCTATAAAACGCAATATGATAATAAACCCGGAGTTTGGGTGGTCTGTCCCAAACTCCGGGCCCGTTCCTTAATGGGAGGGGGCAAGTACAGCGGTATGGTATGTATTGAGGACTACCGCTTTTCGGTTCAGCCGAACATCTACATACTGCGCTGTAACGGATTCCAGGTTATTGGACATACCCAACTGGATACCAATACCTTTCATACTATGCCCCAGAATCTGACTGATCGTGTAAAAATCTCCGGTAAGCTCGTGCATATTGGTCGCTGCGCTGTGCCGGGTGTCATGGAACCGCATATGGGGCATACCCTGGTGGCGAAGCAACTGCCCAAAATTGGCAGAGACACGGGAACTCTGTTCGGGAACCCCATTGGGCTTGGCAATTACCAGGTCATTGTCATAGTACGTATGGCCGGAACTGGTCATCAGGCGCTTTTGAGCTTCCTGCTGCGCCAAATGCCGCTCGAAATAGGGTTTCGTAATATCTGTAATCGGCAGGGTACGCTCACTGGATTTCACGGGAGCCATCTCAGACACCAAGGATACAGAAGTGGGAAGCCGGTATGGAAGCTGCTCCACTACGGCAAAACTACCATCCTCCAGGTTTACATTGCGCCAACGGAGGCCAAGGATTTCACCCAGCCGGAGCCCATATAAACCGCCCAGGACAATAATAAGCTCCCATTCGGTTCCGGCTACACAGGCAAGAAGCGCCCGCATCTGGTCTACGTTGTAAGGAGCAGGGGTATTACCCTGCTTACCAAACTTGGTGATGGTATCACGGGCGGGGTTGCTGTCAATGTAGTGATACTTCCGGGCATGTTCCAATGAAACGCCCATGATACGGTGAACATATTTCACCGAGGTAGGGGACAGCCCCTTTTCCGACAGCTGGCGGTACAGATCATCCAGCATGGCCGGGGATAACTGGTTCAAGAACACATCCCCAATATACGGGAAAATATGATTCTTCATTTGGCATTGATAGCTGATTCTTGTGCTAGGTCGGAGATTTGCGGCCCCATGTCTTTCCAGCCAGTCCGTCATATACTCCTGGACAGACAGCTTGCGTTGGGCGGCTGCGGGCGGCGTATAGGACGGATTGGTCAACTTGTTTTTCATCTCTGCCTCATGTAGCTGCGCTTCCCGCTTGGTGGGAAACCCTTTCCGGGAGTAGGTCTTAGATTTGCCTTCGGACTTGTACTTGATATTCACATCATACACAGTCCCAGCTTTCCCTGTCAGTTCCCCGGAGGCGTTACGCTTGTTTTTTACAGTTCTCTCATGAATCGCCATGATTTCTGCTCCTTTCTCAGCGGAGAGAAGGGCGGCTTTCCCATGCTCCGCCGCAGAACCCTTTGGAGACGGCAAAGGGTCAGTCTGCGGCCTCGCCTGGAAAATTCGTCCTCCTCTCCTTTATTTTTGATTACAAAATGTTGATGTTCACATGCTTCAACATGGAGCATGGCGGAACTCTAAGCCCGCTGAAATGATTGCATGGAGGGGATGCCGGGGTTTTATGACGGTTGTAATAGTCCCAGATGGCTTCACGCCGTATACGTCTGTGACTTCCAACTTGGATGTATTCCAACTCTCCGATGTCCATGAGGTGACGGAGGGTATTCTCACCAATTCCACTAACCCTGCTCATTTCCTTGGCGGTCAGCAGCATCTTCTCCGAACATGGAACAGGTAGATTCTTCTTCTGTGGCATAACCGGATTCCTCCTCTAAAATAATACAGTAGCTTAAAACCTCTGACTTACGGAGCAAATCAGACTGATTGGAACAACACGAAAGGCCGACAGCAAAGACTTTCATAGGCTTGTTCCACCGTTCCAGTCAGAAGTTTCCCGAAGCCTCATACCAATGTGTCCCCACACGGTTTTTGTGCCTTGGCGAATTTTTTTATATTGCACGCCGGGTATTCCCGACAGAAGCTCATATAACTTCTGTCGGGAATATGCTTCAAGACCATTCCTCTCGCAGTACCGCAGGTAAACGGAGTACAGTTCTGTGTTTGATATGCTGCCATTCTCCGCCTGTTCACAGCAATCATTCCAAAATGCCTTGAACGAGTTATCCCGTTCCGAGAAGGATTCAAGAAATTCTGCCGAGTCCTTTGGTTGGGTGAATTGAAAATTTCGGAAACTAAGTTTCCTCAGAGCTTGCACAGCAAGTGTGAAAATGGTGTCCTTTTCTTGCGTTAGCTTGTCCAACATTTGCTTATCCTGCCTTTCTTTCGAGATGCTGCGATTGAACAGCAGCACTACCAGTCGGTTGGTGAACGCCTTGGTTGCGTCGCTCTCTGTTGTACCTGGGAGAGCGTTGCCCGCAAACAGCAGCTTACATTTTGGAGTGAAAAAGAAAGGGTCTTTTCCCTTTCGCTCCGCTTCAATGCGGTCTGCTCCCGTAATGCTCTTAAAGGTTGAGATTTCTCGCAGAGCCTTACCTGTGATCTCCCCGGCACAGTTGAGCTTCTTACCGTACAGTTCCGCTCGCATGAACCGCTCTGAGAGCTTATGCAGCGGGACATTGGAGACTTGCCGCTGATCCAGGAGGCGTGTAATAAATTCGAGCATTACACTTTTCCCGGAATCCGGTTCCCCTTTCAGAAAAAAGGCGCACTTCCCAGAGTTGCAATCTGAGCAGCAGTAGCCTATAATCTCCAAGAGGAGTTGTCGCTTCAAAGGGTCGCCCTCCAAGGAAGTCTGACAGAAATTGTCAAAAGTGGGGGATACTAGAATTGCATCTTCGTCCAAATATTGAGCGTCGATGCAATAGGTAAAGCGGTCGTCCTTGCTGTGCTCCCCAACCTCACCCGTCTCCCAGTCCAAGACACCGGATTTGATGTTTATGAAGTACGGCTCACAGTTGAATGCGTCTCTGTCGGCCTGGATATATGGGTCATGCCTGAGAATTTTAATCAGGTCGTCGGTATCCTTGGGCCTAAGAAAGTAGTCATTGGAACCAGCGAATTTCCTCAGCATGACTTCGGGCGGCTTGTCCTCCTGGTAGCAGCCAAGTTCGGGTATGTACCGCACTAACTGTTCACCGTTGATGGATAGATAACAATGATTCCGGGCGATTGTATCGCATAGATCATGCAAAGCCCGTATTCGCTTGTTAGGAGGGACTACAGTAGGCGGCGGCTGCCCCTTAACGAAGGTTTCTGTCTCGCCGAGCACACTGTCGATATCCTCCAAGTAGATTTCATCGGGATCTGGTGGATCACGCTGATAGTGATATCTCTCAGCTTCTTCAACCAATGAGGGCTCATCGTTGTCGGGCAAGAACCAGTTGTGCTTATTGTGCTTTGACATAGCAGCATACTCCTTTTCAGATATGTTTGGGTGATAGCACGTCCGAATTATAAGGTGAGTTATTTATTTGGTCAAAAACCTATCTGTCAAAAAGTCACTGCATTATAAATTGCCCGCTGAAAAGGAGTGTGAAGCTATGGGTATAGAAGATGCGGTTCAATCCATTCGGGAAACGATAAAGATATGGAAAAATAGCGGTGAAATTCCTGCTGATGGTGGAGATCGGAATATTGCCAAATATATTTTGTCCTTCCGGCAAAATATGGAGCAATGCCATATTCAAATGCCCACTCTAATAAATGAAGGGTTTTCGTGTGGCTTGTGCCGAATACTTGATACCAGGCAGCAAGTCCAGACTGAGTTAATGCCTTATTTGCTGACTGCCTATATCCTGAACTTTCCCCGGAATGAGTTTGTAAAAAATTTCCTCTCAAAATATCAAGAAAATACAGTTTGGGACGAAGATGTATTTCTGGGATTGTCCAGGCCCGATAACACCAGTGATTCCCTGCAAAACAGTCCACTGATTACAGGAATAGGACATTTATTCTTCCAAGAAGAACTGTCAAATCCCAAAAAATTTGAGGAGGAACTGGATCGCCTTGCAAATCGTTTCCACATCCATAGTGAAAAAATGGAAATCATCAGACCATACTCATTCCCGCCAATGTACTTTATTGTCCCTCAAAAGGGAGCAGCCACATTTACAAGGAAATTGAAAAGCCAACACTATTTTGAGCCGTTAGATACTGGAAAACATAAAGTGGTCAAGGTATTTACTGGATTTAAGGTTGAGGATGATATATCCAGGATTTATGATTGCAGATTGATAACAGATATTTTTGTTGTCTGGTATGCTTCCATTTACCAATGCTGTGAGGGGGCAAAGAGCTTGCGTCCAGATGCTTATAAATGTATCGCATGTATGTTAAACACAGTAGGCCAAAACTCACCATTTCTATACGATATAGGGGATTATTTGGGTTCTAAACATAATCCCAGTTCATATAGGATGAAAATTCACGAAAAAATCATGCTTTACTATAAAAAATTGTGTATAAGCACATAGCTTAATTGACCGCCTATTTTTGTCAATCAGGTATCAGCTATTTGTCGTTCAGCGTAGCGCCTCAAATCTTCGCTGTGAACTCGCCACAGTTTTCCAATCCGGAACGCTGATAGCTCTCTGGAGTTGACCAGCCGATAAAATGTGTTCCGTCCGATAGCAAGCAGTTCCATGACCTCACGGGGCGTCAGAAACTCGTTAGGCTGAAATTCTCCCTCATTTTCATCGTCAATAGGGTATCCATATTCATCATATTTACACATAGCAAGACCTCCTGATAAAATATTTCGGGCTGTGCCCTAATAGTTTGTTTTGTGTTATTTCGTCCCCCTAGAATCGTATATTATTTGACTGAATAAGCGGGAATGCCGTAAATCCTCGATGATTACGGCATTCCCGCATTTTTCGTTTCTGTATGGATTTCCGCAGAAACCATTTTGTTTTTCTGAAAGGAGGGCACAAAAATGTTAAAATCTCTGCTCAAATTGGTGCGGGCAATTCTGGTGCAGCTGGTAACGACGATTCTGCACCGCACAGCGATTGTATGACATCAGTAGGACGAAAGGAGGCATCCAGACAATGACAAACTGAATTGGAATCCCAAGGACGTTCTTGGAGTAATTCTGGCCGCTGCTGCGGCTGTACTATGTGTAGCGATTGACGTTATACTGAAAGAGGAGGACGAAAAAGAGCCATGACCGAAAACACTTTTATCTGTGAACACTGCGGCAGTGAGTACCCAGCAGAGCAGTGTATTTCTTTGGATGGAGAGGATATTTGCGCTGCCTGTGCAGAGGAAGAAACCCGAATCTGCTCTATCTGTGGGGAGCGTATCTGGCAGGACAATAACGCCGGAGACGAGGATACGCCTCTTTGCCAGTGCTGCTATGAGCGGTACTATACCAACTGCACCCGTTGCGGAGCGTTGCTCCGGGAGGAGGATGCCCATTATTCCAGTGATGACCCGGACAATGAAGAACCTCTGTGTTACCATTGCTATGAGCGTGCGGAGAGTCATCATACGATCCAGAACTACTATTACAAGCCTATCCCGATTTTCTACGGTGAGGGTACACGCTATTTTGGCGTAGAACTGGAAATTGACGGCGGCGGCGAAAATCACGCCAATGCAAGAGCCCTTCTGGGTATTGCCAATGCCGGGGAGGAGCGGGCCTACTGCAAGCATGATGGTTCCTTAGATGATGGATTTGAAATCGTTACTCACCCTATGACGCTGGCCTACCATCAGGAGGTTATGCCTTGGCAAGAGATACTGCATAAGGCAGTCAGCATGGGCTATCAGTCCCATAAAGCGGGCACCTGCGGCCTCCATATCCATGTGAGCCGGGATGCCTTTGGTGAAACAGAAGCCCAGCAGGACGCTTGTATTGCCCGGATTCTTTACATTGTCGAAAAGCATTGGGATGAACTTCTGAAATTCAGCCGCCGGACACAGAGCCAGCTTGACCAGTGGGCCGCCCGGTACGGCTACAAAGAGCAGCCCAGAGAAATTCTTAACCAAGCCAAAAGAGGGAATGGCAAGGGACGATATGCCTCTGTCAACCTTCAAAATGAAAATACGATTGAATTTCGCATTTTCCGGGGAACGCTCAAATATAACACATTGATTGCCACATTGCAGCTTGTCAACAAGATTTGCGATGTGGCGATTGCCATGCCGGACGAACTCTTAAAACCCTTGGCTTGGACTTCCTTTGTGTCCGGTATCCGGGAGCCGGAGCTGGTGCAATATTTGAAAGAGCGGCGGTTATATGTGAATGAACCCCTGGAAGAAGAGGAGGACGACTGATGTGCTGCTTGTTCGGTATGATTGACTATGGCGGCAATTTTACGGGCCGTCAGCGAACGAGGCTGCTGTCCATCCTGGCTGCTGAGTGTGAGGCCAGGGGGACAGATGCCAGCGGGATTGCCTATAACACCAATGGCGGCATTCATGTCTATAAGCGTCCGGTTCCGGCTCACAGACTGCGGTTCCGCATACCCACTGATACTCAGGCCATTATGGGGCATACCCGTATGACCACGCAGGGCAGCGAAGCGAAAAACTACAACAATCATCCGTTCCTGGGTCATGCGGGAGATTTACAGTTTGCTCTGGCCCATAATGGTGTCCTGCATAACGACCGGATGCTCCGCCGCTCCTTAAAACTCCCCCGCACAAAAATTCAAACGGATAGTTACGTTGCCGTCCAGCTTATCGAACGGAAAAAGGCCCTCGACTTTGCCAGCCTGAAATATATGGCTGAACAGGTCGAGGGTTCTTTTACGTTTACCCTGCTGGATGAAAGGGATAACTGGTATCTGGTCAAGGGGGATAACCCGTTGTGCTTGTGCCATTTTCCACGAAGCGGGCTATACTTCTATGCCTCCACCGAAGATATTCTTGGCAAAGCATTGAAAAAGATGTGCTTGCACCTGGAAAATCCCAGACGTGTTGAAACGAAATGCGGGGATGTTCTGAAAATTGGCAGGGATGGAGCGATTGACCGAAGTACCTTTGACACAGATTCCTTCTGCTGGGACTGGCCCTCATTGATGCGTACGCCATATGTCAAGCGACGCACATACCGCCCCCAGAGTATATTGGAGCAAGAATATCTGGCAGAACTAAAATCTGTAGCTGGCTCCTTTGGGTATACCCCAGAAGATATTGACGAGATTCTTCGTCGGGGCTTTACTTTGGACGATGTGGAAGAAATGCTTTACTGCGAACGGCTTTAAGGTATGCCAATAGGGTACACTCTAATGGCATAATGAAAAAATATCCCAATAGGGTTGGTTTCAGGCTTTTGGCATATGCCATTCCGAAAACCAACCCTATTGGGAAAATCTTTTTTGGAGGGATATTGTTGAAAATCGGATATATCCGGGTCAGCACCCAGGAGCAGAATACCATCCGGCAGGAGGTTCTTATGCGGGAGCTGGGTGTGGATGAAGTCTATATTGACCGCATGAGCGGCAAAAACGTCAACCGCCCGGAACTGCAACGGATGATGGAGTATGTGCGCCGTGGTGATACTGTGATCGTGGAGAGCATCAGCCGCTTTGCCAGGAATACCCGTGACCTTCTGGAGTTGGTGGAGCGGTTGACCGTGAAAGGCGCTGAGTTCGTCAGCAAGAAAGAGGCTATCGACACCACCACGCCAACTGGGAAATTCATGTTGACCATCTTTGGGGCTGTAGCAGAGTTGGAGCGGGAATATATCTTGCAACGCCAACGAGAGGGGATTGCTATTGCCAAGGAGCAAGGACGGTACACAGGCCGTAAATCTATTTCCCCGCCGAACTTTGAGGGTGTCGTACAACAGTGGCGCAAAGGAGAAATAACAGCAGTGGAGGCTATGCGACAGTTGAAATTGAAGCCCAGCACCTTCTATCGAAAAGTAAAGGGGATTCACTGATTAAAGCGAATCCCCCTTTTCCGTCATTGCCATGAGGAATGTTTTCAAAAGTTGTTCCGCATAGCTGCGTTCCGAAGTTGAACAGCCCCGCAATAAGAGCAAAAGCGCATCATCACTGGCTTGTTCCATGGTTCCAAAGAGAATGTAATCGGTTGTAAGACGTAGTATTTTGGAGATTTTACAGAGGGTAGGCACAGACATTCCCTTTACGCCAAGCTCAATATCTGAGCAGAATTTGGGGGTTATGTCCAGCAGTTCCGCAAAATGCTCTCGTGTGTAGCCCATGTATTCCCTCTGCTTTCGGATTCTGCCACCGACCTCCCGCCAATCCATATTGCACCCTCCCATAAATTGATATGGGTAGTCTATCCCTAAAAGTTATCTTGATAAAGGAACTTTAAGCGTTGACTTGAGAACGCTAATAGAGTACAATCATAGACAATACTTTTATGTTGAAAGAAGGTTGAAACTTATGAAGTGCTTGCATTGCGACGCTGAAAATCAAGAACAGGCAAAATTTTGTTCTGAATGTGGCGAAAAGTTGTCCACCCTTCCGGAATCACCTGTGCCAGCGAATCCCAGTGATGCCGCAGTGGATTCCAGGGCGACAGAGAAAAAGCATTCTTCCGGTTTGAAATCGTTGCACAAAGTGGCGGGAGGAATTGTCGCACTTATTTTCATTTACAATTTGGTGCTCTTTGTCATGAGCATTACAAGGGTTCCACGTGATTTGTGGCAGAGTGGCGTTGAAGATGATACAAAGCGAAAAGTTGTGAACGAATTATTATCCGCTGGCTTTCCGGACACAGTTTCTGTGCAGTCTACTACGAGTAGAAATGTTCATGATAGCTACATAGAATTGGATTTTGATTATAGACTGATTGCTCCCTGGAATTTTTCAAATGATTCTGATATATCCTCTATCTTGTTCCAGGATTTTGATAAATGGAAGGGAGCTTTTGTCTATGATATACATGAGACTTGGCAAGTCTCGGTAGATACTACCAGTTTGGGCACAGTCGAAACGACAACCACAATAGTTTGCCAACCAAAATGGAGCGGAGAACATCTTTATACGGGTTATGTCAATTTAGAACTATCAGATGGGTTATATGCTGCGGGCGAGGAATATGCACAGAATACAGCACAATCCATCCTGGAAGATAAGTTCCAGTTCCAACACTTTTATCTTTATGATATAAACGACTGGTATCTAGGGGATTATCAGCAGTTCGTTATTGAATATCAATGGACAAATACGGCCAATCATGCAAAATCGCCGTTTACAGATGTTTCAATCAGCGCCTATCAAAATGGCGTTGAACTGAAAACGGATTATGCCTACGAACAGCCGTATGACGCACTGACAAATATTGCAGCAGGTGAAACAATCACAAATTCTATTGCGTTCAAGCTCAACGATCCATACTCAGATATTGAAGTCAGGGCCGCAAATTATCTGGCAGAATTTTCTGGAGATTCGTCCGAAATTATAAAAACGGTATCATTGGATAACAATGCGGGTTCTACATACCCGCCAGAGACATCTGGAAATCAATCCAGCACAGGTCTATACACAGATTATAATCTTAGCTTTTACGATGGGTCATATGCCGATGGCGAAGATTCCATTAATATTACCCTCACTACACAGCCCAGTGGAACCGAATTTTATTGTGAGCTATTCTGGATCTATGGCAGATACACAGAAGAAGGGATTGTTTGCCCTGGTATCCCAACACCGTTAAGCGGGGGAACGGTTGTGACGATTGATCTGAACACAGACGGAAATATCTATGTTACTTTGGCGCAGGATGGGCCTGACAGTTTTAACTACTCACTTGATTTGATAAAATATGATTAACTGTGGTGCCCATGGTGCCAGAATGGTGCCCGGAGACTTTTGACGCACAATAAAAATAAAAAAGGCTTGGAGTGACCTTGTGTAAAAAGTATTGAAGTGGTCATAGCGAGCCTGACTCGAAATCATGTTATCTGCGCTGAAAACTGAATATTATCTACACGGAGGTGTATCGAAGTGGTCATAACGAGAACGACTCGAAATCGTTTGGCCGGTAAAACGGCCCGTGGGTTCGAATCCCACCGCCTCCGCCAAAGCCCCTAAAAGCACACGCTTTCAGGGGCTTTTCTTGCAAAAAAGTTTCGACGGTCGTGATGCCTGTTATGTTTGATGCCCCGCTTTTTTGATGCCCTCCAGATTTTCTTATACGTCCGCATGAATAATAATTACCACCGTGATGCCCTAAATGATGCCCGAATTTCCTAAAAGCCTATAAAAAGCGGTGCGGAGATATAAAAAGATTTTTGTTACCGCTCTATTTCCCGGCTCTTTTTCTTGGGCTTGCCGGGTGTCCGCTGCTTTTTCATAGGGTGCAGGGACTTACAGGAGTGATTTTCAGAGTTATTTTGGCACCCTGCGGGAGACCTCCACCCCCGCCATCCGGGAGCGTTTCACCTTTGAATCCTTCCTGCGGCTCTGCGCGGCAGGGCTAACAAACCTCTTCAGAAAAACAGAAATTAGGAGACCCGCTGTAGTGCGGACTTCCTGCCGTACAGATATTCAATTTACGGAAATCACAGCCACATTTTTTTGGCGTTTGCTATAGCTGCCTGCTGGAATATCATATCCCGTTCGTAGCATGTGAGAAAATGAAATTTATGATTTAAAGTAGCGGCGCTTCAGAATGCGTAGTCAACATAAATCAATTCCAGATTTTTTGCAGTAATTATTCCATAGCCATGCGGGACACTTCTATGATGAAAAAACCATAGGATTTTGAGTAGAAATTTAGAAAGGAAAATCGAAAAACAGAGAATGTCGATATATGGCCGTCAGAGAAAT
>OFGD01000849.1_pt1 | contig 18094 bp, 19 predicted proteins | sample 1521671 | NCBI WGS metagenome assembly OFGD01 (sample SAMEA3504114, study PRJEB24116) | mouse gut metagenome | biome: mouse gut; feature: mouse-associated habitat; material: faeces | place: Denmark | collected 2011 | reverse complement strand
TGCAGGGGGACTATGGACGGGCCAGGGAGGGCAACGAGCGGTTGTCCGACCGATTGCAGGAGGTAAAGTTGGAAAACAAGGCCCTGCGAGGGACTGTTGCCGACTTTGAGCGGGTCAAGCGGGCTTTCAGCCCGGAGGAGGTAGAGCGGGCCGTGGAGGACGCAAAACGCCGGGAGGCGCAAGAGCAGGAGCAGAAGAAAGCAAAGCGGAAGTTTAGCCGGGGGGCAAGGTAACAGACAGCAGGAGAGCGCTCTTTAAAGCGCCCTCCTGTTTTTACTTGCCAGCGGGTGCTTTTGCTGATATAATAAAAATGAGAGATTATCAATTTGTGGAGGTACCATATGAGGAAAAATGTCACAACTGTTTTGATAATATGTCTTGCTATTTCCACACTAATATTTGCATTTCTCTGGAATGCAGAAAAAAACAGCAAAGATGATGTAAAAGAGCTTGCCCAGGCAAGCGCAGTTGATGCATACACGCAGTTTGCGATATATCAATCCCATGGTGATATAATCAGGTATTGGGATGGGGTTGCTTCATTTCACTCTTTTCAACAAGCGTACCTTTCCATAGTTCAAGGAACAAATCAATCATACAATAGCCTGATTTGTAACGAAATTTATGGGTATATGATTGCTGAACCAGAAAAATGCCAAAATTTTATTGCGGACATTGTCTCAATAATGGAACTTCTTTCTAAAGATGTTGAAGATTTGACAGGACATGACCAATTGTTCAATCTTCGAAATGCTTTGCGATGAACGATTCGGAAAAAGGCGGGACGGGGAATGTGGTTGCATTCTCTCATCTTTTGTGATATAGTTACAGTCGCAAACCAGCAGAACAAAGAGTAAACCCTCTCTCCCGTTATCACCGCTGATAACAATTTGATAACAGCCCATCGTATAGGCTGGATAATATGGATATATCAAATAATCAAAAGAACAGGGCATCATATTTCTAAAGCAAAATCCGTTAGAATATGATACCCAGCAACGAGTCCCAACAGTCTCAGCCTGCAAGTTGCTTTCGAAGGTCATCCATCCTCTGCCGAACTTCCTGCATAGCAAATTGGTGGCTGTCTTGAGCCGTCTGTATGCCTCCTATAGCCGCCAAGGCATAGGGGTCGAACAGCGTCACCCTTGCGCCAGTTAACAACGCTCGTTCCTGGCGATAATACATATCCCGCTGCCCTTTTGGCAAATCATCCCGGAAAATTGCAGAGCCGGGACGTTTATATTTTTGTGCAATATGCTCTAACCCTTGAATGAAGGGATAGGAGCTGTTTTCCCTGTGAGCTTCTGAGTAATATTCCTTTATGGCTTTTCTCGCCTGTATAGCTGGTTGTGCATAGGCCCTCACATAGGTTTTCAGGGCGATTGATCCATCAGGATCAATATCTCGATTTTTGTTAATAATTAAACTCATATCATGTTGCCGGGTACGAAATTCAGCAATTACTTCCGGTGCCCCCACCCGTACAGCTGCGCTTACCCGATCCATTTGCTCCTGCGTATTAAGGGGAGAATCTGGATTCAATTTTAAAATTTCAGAGTGCATGGCTTCTTGGTGGGGATTATACGCACTGGAATAACGGCCCCAGGAGGGGCCTGCCTGTTTTTTGATTTCGGAAATAACACTATTGTCTATCTTTTGATGTAAATCTACCGCTTCTAAATGTCCATCTGTATAATTTACACCGAGTTTCTCTCCATCAGGTGTAGTCAGTTTAAGGTGCTGATATAAATTTTTCCCATTATCCCCCCGGTTCAGTGCGTGTTCTATTGCCTCTGTCAGTTCTTCGCTCTCCAGCCCAATCACATGAATGGAACAGTTCGATTCATCCACTGTCAGTCTAAATGATTCATCCTTCGGGATATCAATTCCGCACTCAGAAAAAGGTTGTGAATAGACTGGTCAAATTGGGTTCGGCACAACTGATTCGCCTCCATAGCTACAGAGGAAAGGGTAGGCGGACCACCAGCAGAAATAAACACAAATGGGTTACTAATTTGTAAATGCTTACCGCCACTTAGCATATCCAATTCCTGATCGTAGGCCCAGGCACGTTCATCCTCTGACAGATCAGCGCGGAAATCGGGGGAATCCGGGTTCTTATACTTATTCCAGATATGAGTACTGGGGTTATCGCAGGTTAAGTTTTCTTCATGCTCCTTAGCGTAGTGTTCCCAGATTGTACCAGTATAGCTTTCCGTGATTTTACTAAACTCAGTGGCAAAAGAGGTAAATGTTGTAGTGGTGTTGTCATCAGCCTGCTCTTTCGACACAGCATCAACAGCAGCCACGGTATCTACTCGTTTTCCTTCTTTCTCTAAAGTATCCCTCGCCATTTGAGAAATTGATACTTCATCCTGAGTATAGCAGGCGGAAGGAGTATTTCCCTTCGTATCCGTCTGGATTGTGTTGCGTTGCTCTCCATAATATATTGTTCGTTCACAGGGCCTATTAGTTACACTGATTCCCATATAATCCTCCGCTTCTTCCATAAGGTATTTATCGGCACGATCAAAGCTTATCCATCCACGTCTGGAATTGTTTCATTAAGCTGTCTGTAGCACTCGCCAGGCCCACATGAGAAGTTAATAACCCATATTGATTGCAGTGCTGCTGCACCAGCGCTCGTGCCTGAGAAAGAGTGTCCGTAAAGCTTTTGGCAAGATTGGCCATGCTGCTGCTGTCCATTTTGGAAAACAATTCGGAAATACTCAGTTCCGTTTTGACAGCATTTTGCGTACATGATGTATAACCACTATGATTGGCAGCCCTTCCCCAGTCATCTGCACGTTGAATCTGTGCTACACTCTTTTCATACATCCTGTCAATGGCCCTGGAAAAAAGTTTGCCGATTTCTCCCCTGCTGCTGCCATATTGAGTCCCAACAGCCTTTGCAATACCCATGTTTGCAAAGGACTGTATGTTTTGTGCATTCAGGGAGCCAGAGCTGATGTCCGAAAAAGCGTTGGACATTTCTTTGCCGACCTTCTGCATCTCCATCAGTTGAGATACAGTAACGTCAGCCCCGCCGATGGTGAGTTTACTCTGCAATCTGTTCAGATCAGGATCCTCACCATTTTTCAGCTGCCGGGCCAGTTCACGAACTACCCCGGTAATCTGTTCCTGAACGGCATTGACATCACTTTGGGAATAGTTCCCATCTGTGAAAAAATCCAGGGCGTCCCTCACAAAGTTCACATCGGCAATATTTCGATGATAGAATACTTCATCTTCACCCAATGCAGCATATTCTTTTGCCGCATCCAGAAGGAAATCCGTACTGCGATAAAAGAATCCGTGTGTGGGGCCACCCGCAGCTGCGCTTCGGTTGGCATCCTCAGCAGTGGTAATGGCGGGATTTATTGTTTCAACAATAAGTCCACCCGAGGGGCGATTGTATATTACCTTTTTGCCATCGGGTTCCGTGCCGCGGTGACGGGTAAAGCGATCAGATAAATCGATCACATCCGTCCGGCCTTTTGGAACAATTTTTTTTGGCGAATCATCCATCCCATGAACCCTGGTACCTCGTGCTACAGTTCCAGCACTCTGCTCAGCGGCATCGGTGCCTGTGTATTTGACAAAAGCCGCATTGTTTACCAGGTCAGGATGGAGAGCCCCCGAAGGCAAGAGAGTAGGGAATGTCATTTAAGTAACCTCCTTTTTCGCAAATCGCAATCACATAAAACATGGCTCTGGCCTTTCATAACGGTTGTTGTATCATCATGGAAAAGCCAAAAGCTTCTTACCCATTGCCCAGTGCCGCATATCATTCGAGACTTAATGTCTGACCGGTGAATTTCATACGCGCGGTATCTACGATCCTATGCGACTTTTCCATCTGGGAGGCAAAGAAATCAAAGCTGGTCCTGCCATCAAAGACAGAAGTGCTTCTGGCGGGTTCGGTAATCTGTTTGCCGCCAGTCATCTGTTTATAGGCATCTTCTACGTTCCGGTTCATTCCGTCCAGTATTTTGGACGCATTTTCTAATGCCTCCATAATTTCCCCGGGATCATCTGACAAATTGGAGAGGCCCAGAGATTCAGCTGAAATGGAATTGAGCAGATTTTCTGTTACCTTTGACGCCTGACCGCCTGATAGCCTGTCGTATTCGTCCACCGTGGACCGGTGAGGATTGATATGGCTATGAATAATGTCGGTATAGTCCGATTGAATACTCTGCCTGTAGTTATGCAGATACGTCTCCGCCAGGTCTCCTGTCATATTGGGGTCACTGTGTGTACCCGTGCCATTCAAATAGTTTTCAAGCTCCTCTATTTTTGACATTGTATACTGTAATTTGGATTTTGCGTAGTCAATCACATCGGAAACCGTCCTGATCCCGTCTCTTTGTTCCAAAATCGAGTTTTCGGCCCATTCTTCTCTGGTAAACATTCCGGGCGCGTACTTCTGAAAATCGGAAGCAGCTTCCGGCTTTCTGGTCCCTTCTTCCTTCCTGGCGTTGAGTGTATCTAACACTTCCAGCGCCTTTTTGCTCAGATCAACTGTATCGCAGTTTTTCCTGCTGCCATAATTGGCGTTTACCTGTTGGATCACCTTTTGCAGACCAGAACTCTGTACCTGGCCCGGCGGTCGCTGTAATGGATTCTGTATCTGCGTCCCAAACATATTTTGACCGTATACAAAATTCATCCTCATAAATGATTCACTCCTTTTTCAATGATGAACGATTACAACTAATGAATTGTAAACAACATGCCTCCCTTCCCCCAATACAGGAATGAGCAAAACAAAAGCTTCGGCAGAATTGCAATTGAACTTCTGCACATTCTACATGGGCATACTGTAACATGTGGTATAAGATGGATATTTCAACCTGAGAAAACTAGTTGACAGGAAGTAACTTGCTGTCCTGAATCAGGTATGTCGTATTGCACAGAGTATCAAGGTCAGCTGCGTTGTGACTTGTTATCAAAATGGTCTTTCCTGCATTGCGCAGTTCCCTCAGACAGTCCAGCATTTGAAGATGCGACTCCTGGTCCAGAGCATTGAAGGGCTCGTCCAAAAGCAGTATGCTTTGATCCTCCATGAAGGCCTGTGCAATACCAAGCTTCTGTTTCATCCCAAGAGAATAATTTTTTACCGGCGTCTTATCATTGGGATTTAAACCAACCTTATCCATCGTGGCGCATATCTTTTTTGAATCAATTTTCCCCCGGATATCAGCCAGGCACCTGAGGTTTTTGAATCCGGAGTATACGGGTATGAAACCCGGTGCGTTAATGAATATTCCCATGTCCGGAGGATAGTCAAAAGCATCACCAATTTTCTTTCCCCGCACATAGACGTCTCCGGAGTCTGGTCGATATAATCCGGAAATAATCTTGAAAAGTACCGACTTCCCGCAACCATTTGCGCCCTTAAAGCCAACAATTGTCCCTTCGGTTATGCGCAGGATCACATCATCAAACAGGATCTTGTGTGCAAACCTTTTAGAAATGTGATCCAGCTGAATTATATCCATCATTTTACCTCCCGACCTCATGTATACGCCATATATGTTTTTTCAGGATGCGGTGGCATATCGCTATTACAACAGCATATAGACCGCAAACCATGAATGCTGCAAATTCGATATTCTCTCCCAGCTGCACCAGTCTTAACAGCGAAGACATTCCTATTGGATAGAATCTTCCACACCAATCAAATAGAAGAGGAAGGTACAGCCCTGTTGTTAACAGGAATGCCACCACTGATTTCCTTGTCATAACAGCGATACATGTTTCGAGGGACAGCAGCATAAGAATTTCCAGAAAACGTGCGGTCAGCGAAAGGAGAAGGGATAATGCTGTGTTCCCTATGCTGCTGAAAGGGGCTTTTTGAGCGTAAATACTTCCTCTTTGTAATATGATACTCATGCTTCCGCTCAATACTGCACCTGCAGAAACATATAGAAGCATATAAAGAAGGACGCAGGCGACGGCGGTAATCTCTGCACTCCGGAGAAAATTAAAATTATTTTCCATGCGTATTGCCGCAAACGAATGTCCGGATTCCATATAATCACATAGCATAATTGAAAGGAAGTAAACGGGAATACCGTTAACGATCAGAAAAAACAAATATGGAACAATATCCAGGTATCCACATCCATAGCCATAGCACAATGACCGTATCGCATCTGTTACACGCTCCTGCGGTGCATATGTGAACCAGAGCAGCTCGGACAGGGCTATTGTTATAACAGCTGCACATATGCGCTGTCTTGTTAGCACCAGTGAAATGCACCATTTTGCACAGTGACAAATTCTCAGCATCTGTTTCTGCACCACCATCTTTTTTTCACCAGCAATAAAATAAGGCCCCAGACACAAAGGGCAATTATCTGTGACCATGGGAAGATCCCGAACATAAGGGCATACGGCAGAGAGATGTAATTTTTCAGGAACAACGCAGGATGCCGGGCGTCGATTCCGTATTGAACACTACACAGTGTTACAAAGAAATTCACCAGGACTATGACTAACGCAGGTTTTGTATCTGTAAGAAGGAACAGGGTAGAAAGTACGGTGTGATAAAGCGTATATCCGGAGGTGAGATATAAGACAGTTGCGGTAATTGCGGCAAATGAACTTGACGACAGTGAGCGATATACCCTCAGGACTTCTGATTTATCCTTTGGAAGTGCAGTTGATAATTCTGGTGTCTCTGCAAACTGTGCGTTTCCCAGCATCCTTACGAGTGAAGCGGCTATGACATGAGCTGCTATAAGGAAAAAAATAACCACAACCATTGCAATTGTTCTTTTCACAAAATAGCGGGGAAATGTCCCGACTCTGGAAAGTACCATTGAACTGGGCGTTGATGCAAGCTTTAAGAAATATACCGTAAGCAGTGCAGGGAAAATAAGCGTGAAATAGCGCGTATCACATATCGCAAGCAGTATATATTCTCCAAAAGAAAGACAACGATATTCTCCTGGGGGATAGAATGATATTATGTACAGGCTGTATATAATAAGCATGAATGCCGTCGATTTATTTAAAAAAACCGAAGTAATTTCTTTTATTGTATACCTGAGCATCTTGACGGCCCCTTCCGATGGCGCACATATTCCGACAGGAATATTGCAGCGATTATAACAAGCAGTGTGGCGGGGCCTGCAAGCATTCGTGCAGGCGTAATGCTGTCTGCCGATAATCTTCCCGGGAAAAAGGATGTTATCAGGCTCAAATATGGAGCGTTTATGGCAGAAAACGCAAAGTTTTCCACGATTGAATAAATGAAGGGTCCAGTTAAAACGATTAATATATTTTTTCCAAAGACAGCCAGAACATATCCCAGTGAGTAAATCAGGCAGGAAGGGACAGCCCTCCATGCTGAGAGCAGCAGGACGTACTGGATGGGTGAGTTTATAATCATTTCTCCCCACGCTTCATATTGCATGAAGGACTGCTCAGAGGGGTGTGCCGGTGAAATCAGATGGAGTGCAGCGACCGCACTGAAAAACGATACCACAAATATCAGCACGATGACTTGTCCCAGGGAGAAAAAATATCTCTGGAGTAAATATCCGGGAGGGCTTTTTCGATTGGCTACATATTGCAGATATCCAGATTTCCTCTGATAGAATGTTTCCCAGCAGAATGGGACTGAGCAGAGAAGAGGATACACCGCCGCCAGCCAGTCCTGAGCAAAATACCACTGCTCTATGGGATACTTGATGCTATGACCCTGTGAAATTATGAGCATAACAATTACAGAAAAAACAAGTCCTGTTGCTGCTCCAATAACGCATCCAATACTCGTTCCCTTATTATATTCTTTCAAGTATTTCACCTCTCCTTTATTTGAAGAGCTGGTGTACGAACTCTGTTAAAACCTCCATTCCATCTTGTGTGGACAAGAGATAACCAAACTCTTCATGGGAAAAAATTAAGGTGGACTCCCCATCCTTTTCTATCCCAACACATTCATGTCCCTCTATTTTCAGTTCAACGACTGTCCCTCCCCCGGTATCGACGGACAGCCCGGTGCCGCCAGCTGCTACCTGGATCAAAAGAAAACGGGAATCGCCGGGGGTCAGTATACGTGCCTCATAATAACCTGGTAAATCGCTGGATACTTCTGCAATGGTGTATCCTTCCGGGATAAGCAGATTCTGGGGTTCTCTTTTTTTATCGGGTGCATTTGAACTGTTTGGAACAAACAGGACCGTGCTGTATTCATCGTATTTCTCAAGAATGAAGTTAAATATTTCTCCCCTGATTGCCGGATTTCCTATAAATCCACACAAAAGGACAGACAGGCATGCTGCAACGAAACCTGTCCGTATCCAATTGATATGTCTGCCGGAATGGCGCATGGCAGGTTCTATTTTTTTTCGGAGTTTTTTCTGATGATATTTTACCTCATCTTCAGTAAGCGTACCGCCTGTCTCTTTTGTTTCAGCAATTTCATCATATTCTCGAGCATATGCTTCAATAAAAGCGGACCGCAACTTCTCGTCTGGATTCATAATACCGGACCCCTCTTCAATTTTTTTATCAGCTGCTTTTGGAGCGTTTTCTTTCCTCGATTTATCCGCTTTTTTACGGTGTCTTCCTGAAGCCCCAATTGCACTGATATTTCGTGAATGGAAAGTTCCATAACCCAGTCCATGTATAATACATCTGCATATATTTTGGGAAGTTCCCGTATTGTCGAAACAAGTTCCTCAAAGCCTGCTTTTGATATAACCTCCTGTTCAATATCGCAGGATTCCTGCACATTTTCAATTTCATCCAATGGGCATTCTCTATCAGTAATACCCTTCCTTGCCTTTAGCGCAGATAGCGATGCGTTCCTTGTTATTGTTAAGATATAACCGCGGGTTTCTGGAGAATAAATATCTGCTAATCTTTCCAGATTCTTTGATATTCTGAGGAAAGATTCCTGCACAGCGTCTTCGGCAAGCTGTTTATCTCTCGTAATTCCGCAGGCCACTTTCAGCATTGTCCCACTGTACATATCAAATATCAAATTGAATGTGTCTGGCATATTGGTCATGGCTGGCACAACAGACAAACCGAACCATACTCACCCCTTTGCTTATTTTTCTGCAAAGTCACTCTACTATATTATAACCACAGCACCTTCTTTCCGGTGGACACATATTTCAAAAAAACTTACTTACACAAGAGATTTCGTCCTATTGCACAGCCTTTTGCGGTTTATTTGTGAAATATGTACTATAATGTATTCCCAACAAGTGTGGTTTGAGTAATATATCATTACAACTATTTTATCATACCTTCTATGTTACTGCTTGATAAATTCCTATAGCATTTCCGAATATAACTATTCTGACATCCATATGATAGTATCCTCCGCAGCTTGAGTATTTTGTCCTGCATCCGGTCGAGGAGAGGATAAGCGATGCCAGCAGACTGCAAGCAAGCCATTTCATGTGTCACCCTCCATAGAGGAAATCACTCGTGAGATCGGGTCGATAATCATGATCTTTGTGCCCTGCTCTTTGGCGTACCGTACTGTCATTGCCGTCCCGCTTCGGTAGGTCCCATTGTAAACTGCCAGCAGAATGGAGGCCCGGTCTACCATGTAGCGGTTGCGCTCCAGCATACAGTCCGGATGATAGTCGCGGCTGACATATACCACCTCATCGGCCCGCTTCAAAATAGAGTGGTACTGCTCCTGCTCTGCCTTCGGCCACTTGACCTCCTGTCCCTCGCAGGGGAGGATACAGTGGAAACGCAGGGCGGGATTTTTTTCTTTAAGGCTGAGGACGATCTGAGCGCACCAGAGGTCCACTCCCAAAGCCATGCCAGACAGCCAGTCCGTCACACCACTGTCCGCCAGCAGCCTGATTTGTGCCGCTAGAGTCTCCTTCAACAGAACACAGTCGGGCGCAGTTTCGTTATACTTCCATGGAAAGCTTTTTGGCCGGTGGCCGGTAAACGCACACGCTGTTTCTTTCATCTTGCACTCCTCCTCATACAGATAGATACTTCGCATTATAACAAAAAATTTCACATATGTCTATTATCGTAGACTATTGTTTTCTCGTTTTCTCATACACTATGTGGTAAGAAAGCGGGGTGAGGCGGTGCAATTCGACAATAGTGCGGTTGGGAGGACGATACGCAATCTACGCAATAAAAAGGGTCTATCCCAAGACGTTTTGAGTGGTTTGGCAGGAATTGGCCGCACTCATCTGACGATGATTGAGAACGGGGACAAGCAGGCTAACTTTGAAACGCTTTGGAAAATTGCAAATGCGCTGGATATGCGCCCAAGTGAACTCGTTGCCCTGATTGAAGCTGAGATCGAGCAAAATAGTTGATTCCAGAAAACCAGGGTACAAAACTGGAATGCAATGCCTGTGTGGCCACACACGCCCGATTGTTTGTTGGCAGAGCGGCGTACTCTCTGCCTGAAGACTTTTGACAATGGGCAGCTTTTTCAGACCCAGACCGCAAAAATTTTTTCACCGCTTGATGCAGCAGTATATCACTCTCAAAAAATGGAACAGCGGCCTGAAGTACTCCAGGCCGCTGACAGAATTATAAATTTCTGTTTCTTTTTTGCGATCGATGATGTATACTATAAAAATGATAGGGGGTGCTGAAATGACGCACGATGTATCCGCGATCCAAACTATCCTCTCACCCGTTTTTGATAGATACGATATTTCACGCGCCGTCCTGTTTGGTTCCGTGGCAAAAGGTACGGCCACAGATAACAGTGACCTGGATCTAATGGTAGACAGCAAGCTGCGTGGACTGAAATTCGTGGGGTTTATGGAAGCGGTTCGTCAGGCGGTTGGCATGCCTGTAGATATTTTGAATATATCTCATATCGAAAAAGGTTCCAGAATTGAGCATGAGATCAATTCTACCGGGGTGACGATTTATGAGAAATGATATCATCCTCCAGAAGATGCTCCGCTACACCATGAAGCTGGTGGAATACTGTTCCGGCTATACCTATGACACGTTTATATCTGACATAAAGTTAGTGGAGGCTTGTGTATTCAATCTTAGTCAGTTGGGGGAGCTTTGCCGCATTGTGGATCCATCATTTGCCCAGGCGCATCCACAAATTCCCTGGCGGGAGATGTACGGTCTGCGCAACCGTATTGTCCACGATTATGAGGGTGTCAATCTTCAGCTTGTCTGGGAAATTATCAGCGAGGACATACCAGAATTGCAGGACGAACTGGAAAAATTAGTATAGCTCCAGATGACTGGGCGGCCTTGAAATACCCAGGGCCGTCCAGTTTCTCTTTAGCTTGCACTACATTGCTCTCATCTATGCAGCATCCGCTCCACACTCCGGTAGCAGGGCAAGACATAGTTTCCCTCCCCCCAACGTTTGCAGGCAAAGCAGGGATGGCCCTTGGAAACGGGAGGGGGCGGATCATGCTTGACCCGGCCAGCCGGGGGACGCATCATCTGGCGTTCCAAGGGATTGTCGGTGAAGTATTTCACGGTTCACCATCCGCCGTCTTGTCCTCATCGTACTCACCGTAGCCGTAATCGTCCAGATTGGCGGTCCCCTTGGTGTCGGGCGCCCTTTTCCCCTAGTTTGTCAAGTGAAGTGCAACAATCTCTGACGAGAAAAACAGTCATTAGGAGAGCGAGAGCCAAGGCGCTTATGTGGGCGAGCGTTGAGGGAGTCAACCAGCACTTGCAGCTGGCGAGACGAGATAGCAGAAAAGCATTGCCTGAGCAGACTGTTCGTGTTCTCATTAAGCCCCCGCTGGCCTGGACAGCCTGGGTCTGCAAAAAACTGTTTGGTTCCAAGCCTCTGCTCCACATCCTTGTAGTCAAAGAACTCATTCCCATTGTCTACCGTGAAGGAACGGATGAGTGAGGGCAGGAAAGCAGCGAAGGCCGCACACTGGGCTTGGGCAAGGACTTTAGCCATTCTGTTGGGCAAAAGGCAGGGCAACCAGGAATCCGGAGAGACGGTTTCTCTACAAACGTGCCACAGCACTCTTTCCCCACGCTCCCTGTAGCGTATCACCCTCCCAATGTCCGAACTGGGAGCGTGTATCGGGGTTTTGTGTCTATGCAGGCGCCCCGCGTCTCCTCATCGTGCGGGGCCGCCTTGCGACCCTTACGGCGCAGACACTTCTTTGAAATCTCCAGCTGTCCCGCATGTACGGCACGTTAGATGAGCTGACCCGCAGCTCGGGCCCCGATACCTTCAGCCACCCAGCAATCTGCTCAGACAACCAGTATTCCCGTAGCTTTTCTGTAACGAGCTTGTTTCGCTTGGGATCGTCCGGAAGCCTTTTGTGTAAACACCGTTGCCGGCACTGGCGATACTTTTCCTCTGCAGAAAAGCCACTATATCTCCCGTCCGCCTCTCCATCCCTGCGCAATTCTCGTGAGATACTGGACCGCGAACGCTTCAGACGCAGGATCATACTTTGTTTGAGCCCTGCCACTTGATGTCGCACTAGACTTTCTCGTTCTTCTGTGGTAAAGTTGGTGTATATTGTTGCACTTGCTGTGTATATCCGGGCATTTCCAGTCTTGCACATTGAGCCTCTAATGCGCAGCCGGGCGGCACACCTGCTGGCATCAAGTTGCTCTGCACAGATCGACCGGCAGAACTTTCGGATTGACTTTTCTCCGCCTTTTGCTTTCCATCTTGCAGCAAAATCCTCAAAATTGAGGGAGAAACCAATGATTATTTTCCGCGTATTCCTTGGTATAATACAGTAGTCACCGCTACTGCAAGTTCTTTCGGTGTGCAGTATATCGGCAATCACTTGTCGTCAGAGACAATCCGTACCAGGTATTTTGCGGTATAGAATGTATAGATTAAAGTGGTATATCTAGTAGAATGGGATACTTTTAAGAACGAATTGCTTCTTCATGAAAAAGACGCCTCCTTGAAGGTAATTTTGTGGGGAGTGTCGCGTTGCTACCCCATTCGCGCATCAGCATCCGAGGTCTGCTGCTGGGAAACTCTATGCGGTCCCAGCCCCGCATGGTTGTGTGGAGGACAAATTGTCTCTGGTTAAATTGTCAAGGTGCAGAGTTGTAGGGGCAAAAAAACAGACAAATCATGATACATAGACTGCAGGATATACTATCTCTAAAGATAGTAATCCCTGCAATCCATAGCATCCTGATCTGTCTTGAAATTAACTCTATACGACTCTGCAAAGGTAGACAACTCAACGGTTCCTTTATATTATTTATAGTATAACAGAAACTGCGGCCTTTTGCAATAGTAAATTCAAAATTTTTTAAAAATTGGGAGATCAACATAGAAAGTCAGATGTTTGTCCTGCTGTAACCTCAAGCAGTTGATTGCTGGCAGAAGAAATGGTATAATACCCTAAAAGATCCAAAATTTCGAGCTTTAGTAGTCAGGAGATGCGTGTATGCCGTCACTCACCCATGTCTGTATGTTCTATAAGCACAGCTGGAAACGAGTCACACCGGAAGAAGCGGCGGAGATTTTTCCGGAAACGGTTTCGGCCCACGGTGGCCTATTTGTGTGTGAGCTGTGCGGGCAGTACGTCAGCTTGACCAAAGAAGGAAAGAAGATTCGTCATTTTAGGCACCGTTCCCGCGAGGCGGACAAGTCATGTCCGGAGCGCACATTCGGTTCAGAACAGAGTATTGACTTTCTCGAAAGGACTCACAGCTTTCCCATCCGAATTGACCTATCCAATCTGTCGCTGGAGATTGGGCTATTGAGTCTGCCACGCTCCACACTGGAGTTATTAAAGGATCAAAAGATCAGAATTTGCCCAGTTCAGGAGTTCGGACGTAGCTTTACCTATATTCTGCGGGAGCGATTGCGGGAAAATGAGATTGTATACGTATCAATAGGGAATGAGCCTTATCCGGAATACGAGATTGAGCTTGATGACCGAAGCATTCCTGCATTTTCTTATTGGCCGGACCGCGTTCAGGGAATTGACCCAAAGGGTACGCTCTTCGACGCATCCACTCGCAAAAAGCTCCCATATGACGCAGATGTCCGGTTGGGAAAGACCTACTACCTGCTCCGGGCAGGCAGCGCATTTTCTCCGAGTGCTTCCATCCGCCTGAAACAGGTTTTATCGAAATACATTTCAGGCCGGTATTGGCACCTGTATGAAGTTACGGCCAACGATTTTGACGAGAGCGCTGCGAAGTTTTTTCTGGACTTCCACTGCCGGCTGACTGACCAGCCAATTTCCCTTCAGCCGGTTTGGCCCATCTATACAAAGAGTCCCTATGTGATTCGCCATAACCGTTCGGAGATGTTCTTCTATGTGTCCGGAAATGTCAACCACACTAAGTGCTTTCCCAGTCCAATGCACACTGTTGGGTATCCGGCAGAGGACGGGACCGTTGAGCGCATTGCCTGCAATAACCGTCAGCAGTTGGTGTCTGTGGGCCGGACCAAAATGCTGCGATACAGCTATGTCTGGAGAGAACCGCTGGATCAGATTACAAGCACACCCACTGTTTTGGTTACCGACATTGAGGGCAGGACTATTGAGCCAGAGATTTATGGCAATCTGCCTTTAAAGGGCGTTCTGCGCATACAGGCCCCATACGATGGGAGCATTGCTGTCAAAAAGTCTGGCCGTATTGTCGAAAAACGTCGGATAAGAGCGGAGACGTTAAGTGAGATCGGTCCCATTCAATTCGGCTGTGAGGTTCAAGTCTTTCAGGGCCTGGACTGCGTTTGGTCCATACAGTTTCAGAAGCAGCTGCCGTTACCCGATCAGGAAGAATCCCTTCTCCTGCAAAAACTGCAAAGCAGTGCCGGACCACAGATAGCGGTTCCCCACGTATGGGGAGCGATTGCTGAACGGTTGGGAGCATACCCACGGGTCAAACAATGGCTATATGCAAGAATCAGAGAGGGAAGAATGCCGGAAAGAGCTTACAAAGAACTCCGATGCTTTATAGAGCGGGAAGCGGCAAAATAATTGCTGGGAGGGATATTCTTGGATCATATTTCTAAGCTGACTGACGAGGAAGTAAAAGCCGTTTGTGGGATGATCCCTATTAAATATTTCCGAGATGCTTTCAAAAGCAACACGCAGAAATTCCACAAGCTCTGCCCCGGCCATAGGCCCGAAAAGGTTCTTCCTGACACCGTAGGAAAGCTTGTGGCCAGCCACCGTGACGATCCGTTCCTGTCAGACGTTCTGAACAATGGTATTCGGTTACTCCTTGACATCGTGCAAAAGGAGCTTTCCAAATTCACAGATGCCGGAGATGATGACCAGACCGCATTGCTCCGGGCTCTGCCGGAGAGTGATTTTCACGATCATATCGCGCTTTATCTAAAGCTCTCAATGGAGAATTGTCCTGCTGAGTATGCCAGACTGCTGGAGAGCGCCATAAAAGAGATTTCAGCAAGACGCAAGTCCGTAGAGACATACGAGGAAATGAAGCAAACGCCGGGCGCAGATACAACTGCGGCACTGATGGAAAAGCTGACTGCGCTGGAGCAAAATACTGAGTTAGAGCGGGAAATGCACTCGCGGGAGATAGAATCACTGACGGCGCAATGCGCTGGGCTCCAGGAAAAACTACACGCTGTCCAGGCAGCATATGAAAAGAAGGAGCAGGAGTTATCAGTTCTTCAAGAGCTGATTGATCTTGCAGACCTTCCGACAGAGAGTACCATGGACAACACCTATCCGTATATATCCCTCTGTAGGGCAGGGGGACAGAGCGGAAACAGCTTTGAGCTTTTCAGGCTGGCGGATATAGTGGATGGTACGATTTGTCTTCAGCGGCAAGCGGATGCGCCCAACCGCGAAAAGCTGTTTACAAAGTCCTACAAACCGACAAATTTCATCGGTATATGGCGCTGGAGGACTGAGCCTAATTTCAACCCGGAGAAACTGGATTACATCGTGTCCGAATTTCAAGCCGGGCAAGTCCCCACCGAAATTATTATAGTCCCAGACTGCGATTCCACAGATGACTTGAAAGAGCGTCTGATGCAGGGAATCGAAAACGGGCCACAGGGAGAACGGGCACTTTTCGCTTTTCCGGTGGATGGGAAATATACCGGATTTCTTTGCCGCACTCAGGACTTTTCCTTTCAAAACGGAAGGACCATACTCAAACCCACGGTAGCAAAACTTCCTCTGTACGAGTTTTCGGACCAGGAAATTGTCAAGTTCGGTCGCTCGTGGTTTTACTACCGCATTAGCCTTGGCGTACCGCGTGCAGTGTTTCCAATTATTGATCCATTTCAAGCAGTAAAAGATGCGGTTCTGCGGCGCGTGCCGTGGTCCAGAATGAAGACATGGTTTTCACGAAAGGATACGCAAAAATTCCAAGACCTGCTGCGGGAAATGCCGGCAGAGGGCATTTATCAGGAAATTGCAGACACCTGCGCTTGCTCTGCTGATGAGGCAAGGAGCTATGTGGACAGCTTCATCCAGCAGGCCGAAACCTACTTACGGCAAGAAGATATAGAGAGTGATGTCCTCCTGCTGGCCCTGGAGCGCAGCCCTGCTTTTCTGGAAAGATGCCAGGGGCTGATTGAGGAGGAATGGCGAAGGAGTCATTCCCAGCAAATCAAGGAAGCTGAAGCAGAGTTTTTCCGTGTCTCTAGGGACACACAAGCCCAGCGGGAGCAATACGAACAATTAGCTGGACAGCAAAAACAACTTCAAACCCGCTTAGAGCGTATAACAGCCGAACTCGCCGAAAAGGAGCAGTTGGCGTCAGATGTTGAGGAGAAAGTAGCACAGCGCATTGACGCAGCCAAAAAGAGCGCGGCGGATTTCATCTGCGAAATGGCGTTCAGCCAGCCAAGCATCACAGCGCACTCCACGTATTCGCCTGAGGAGCATTACCTGTTTCAGCCCGGGATTCCACTCAATAGCAAAACACTTGTGGAAAACGAAACCTGGGAGGATCTGCTGGATACCATTATGATAGAACTTGAAGAGGCCGGTGTTTCCTCAGAGTATTCCCTCGCGTTTGCCGCCTATCTGTACGCCGCTTACCATGCCCGTATCCCGCTGCTGTTGGCAGGACCGAATAGTCGTGATATTGCGGATGCCCTTTCAGCGGCAGTGTCCGGCGAGACAGCCTCTGTATTGTACTGTGGCGGCGTGTTTTCCCAGAGCGCGGTTGATGAGTGTATCGGCAGCAGCGGTCTGATCACTGTTGCCATGGATGCCCTCAGTGCCGGTTGGGTCAGCCATATCGCGGAGCTTTCTGCTATGCAGGGCAAATTATTGATTGTGGCGCATCCTTTCGCGGAGGATCTGCTGATTGAGCCGCGCAGCTTATACAATTACGTGCTTCCCGTGTTGACTGAGTTGGTTGTGGACAAGCCCGCTGCCAGAGGATTCAAAGGCGGGTATATGCGTGAAGGATTCCAGCACTATGCCAGCGAGGAACCAGAAAGGAAGCTGCCGTTTAGCAATCAACTCATGCTTAGCCCTCTCATCAGCCATCGCCTAAGGCAAGTCAGGACGGATATGAGGACGCTCTTACACGGTAACAACTCGAAACCAGACCTGCTGTTTGATTTGTTTCCCTATGCCTACGTCACGGGAAGGGCAGCGAACCTATGGGAGGAAATGCAGGGCGCGCTTTCGAGAGAGGCCAGAGAACTCGTCCGTGCGTTTTTAGGTGAGTCCGAATGAAGAAATATAATGGTCTGCTGGCGGAGATTGCCCGGGAATTTCATATTGAGCAGGGCAAAACTGAATCCGGAGAGCGTTGGAAAGCAAGAATTATCTACAGCCTTTTGGGCCGAATGGCCTACGCCAGTCTAAATGACCATTTGGAGGAGAACGAGGAGCTGCCGGAGGACCAGTCCATCTCTGTTACCCACTTCAAGCGGAGAATCAGTACTTTGCTGGATACATATTTGCATCTCTACCCGGAAATTCGCTCCACATTTCCGCCTGAAAGTGCTGAATTATACGGGGAGATTTACGATGTTTACCTGAAAACAGGGTATATGTACCACACCCCCTATCAAATCTCCCCTGCCGCCCCTAGCGCCGCCCATCAGGGTGACGTACAGTTCGAGCGGGGAATGGCTCTTGACCGAGTGCAATTTATGAGCGGGCTGGGATGCTATCTGCCGGAAAACCGTCATACAAACGGA
>OFGD01000844.1_pt1 | contig 18190 bp, 17 predicted proteins | sample 1521671 | NCBI WGS metagenome assembly OFGD01 (sample SAMEA3504114, study PRJEB24116) | mouse gut metagenome | biome: mouse gut; feature: mouse-associated habitat; material: faeces | place: Denmark | collected 2011 | reverse complement strand
GACATACGCGCTGAGATTCATGCCGCCCTCCTTCCCCTCCGGCGGGAGAGAAGCCAGGCCGTCAGAAGCCCCGCCGCCAGGGCAAGAAGCAGGGGGCCCCGGTCCAGCCCGCCAAGGAACCCGTCCTGCCCCCCTCCCTGGCGGGGAAGAAGCGCCGCCGCCGGGACGACAGGCCCCGGCCCATTGAAGCGCCCCTGCGGTCCGACCGGCAGAAGGACTCCACCCAGCACAAAAGCCTGATGCGGCCCTATTACCTCCATGACGATGACTGAGCGGGAGGGCGCCCCCCACCGCCGGCCCCGCAAAAAGCGCCGCCACCCCCTGCGGTGGCTCATCGCGCTGCTGGCGCTGGCGGCGGGCGGCTGGTTTTGGTTTCAGTGGCAGTGCTGGGGCCTCCAGACCACCCATACGCAGGTGGCGCTGAGCGGTCTGCCCCAGGGCTTTGACGGATATAAAATCGTCCACCTCTCCGACCTCCATGGCCATGAATACGGGGAGGGGAGCTGGGAGCTGCTGGACCGGGTCCGGGAAGAGCGGCCCGATCTCATTGTGATTACGGGCGATCTCATCGATCAAAAAAGCCAGATGACCATGATTTCCCCGCTGGCCCAGGGGCTGGCGGCCATCGCGCCTACCTATTACGTCACCGGAAACCACGAGTGGGCGCTGGGGACGGGGGCGGTGAAGGAACTGAAGGCTCTGCTGATCCAGTGCGGGGTGACGCCGTTGTCCAACCAGTACGAGGTGCTGGAGCGGGGCGGGGACCGGCTTGTGCTGGCCGGGGTGGACGACCCCAACGGCTATGCCGACCAGACCACCCCAGAGGAGCTGTTTACCCGGATTCAAGACGGGGAGCCGGGGCTGTTTGCCCTCCTGCTGGCCCACCGCAACGACCACTTCGGGCAGTATGCCAACGCCGGGTATGACTTCGTCATGTCCGGCCACGGGCACGGGGGCATTGTCCGCCTGCCGTTTGTGGGCGGAATCATTGGCACCGACCGGCGCTTTTTCCCGCCCTGGACCTCGGGGGCGTATGCCGTGGGAGGCAGCACCTTATTTGTCTCCCGCGGCCTGGGGAATAACACGGTTCCGTTCAAGGGGCTTCGGCTGTTCAACCGGCCGGAGGTGGCAGTGGTGACTATCGTGCAAAGCGGCCCGGCTATGCGCCCAATCGGGGCATGAATACAGAGGATACAGCGATATGACAAACTATCACGCCGGACAATTTGATATCGCCGTCATCGGCGCGGGCCACGCGGGCATCGAGGCCGCCCTGGCCGCCGCCCGGCTGGGGATGAAAACCCTGTGCTTCACCATCAACCTGGACGCGGTGGGCAATATGCCCTGCAATCCCGCCATCGGCGGCACCGGCAAGGGGCACCTGGTGCGGGAGATCGACGCCCTGGGGGGCGAGATGGCAAAGGCCGCCGACAGGGCCTGCATCCAGTACCGGATGCTCAACCGGGGCAAGGGTCCCGCCGTGTGGTCCCTCCGGGCCCAGGCGGACCGCCGCCGCTACCAGGAGGTGATGAAGCACACCCTGGAGCTCCAGGAAAACCTGTGGGTGCGCCAGGCGGAGGTGACGGAAATCCTCACCGAAGACGGGGCGGTGTCCGGCGTGGTCACTGCCACGGGCGCGGTGTACGCCGTGAAAGCGGCGGTCGTCGCCACGGGTACCTACCTGGGGGGCCGCACCATCGTTGGGGAGGTGACGCGGGACTCCGGCCCCGACGGCATGGCCGCCGCCCTGCCCCTGACGGAGTGCTTGGTGAAGCTGGGGCTGACCGTTCGCCGGTTCAAGACGGGCACGCCCCCCCGGGTGAACCGCCGCAGCGTGGACTTCTCCCAGATGGAGGTCCAGCCGGGGGATGACGTGCCCGTCCCCTTTTCGTTTATGACGGAAGCGCCCCCGGACAACCGTGCGGTGTGCTATCTCACCTATACCAATGAAAAAACCCATCAGGTGATCCGGGACAACCTCCACCGCTCCCCCCTGTTCTCCGGGGCGATCGAGGGGGTGGGGCCCCGTTACTGCCCCTCCATCGAGGACAAGGTGGTGCGCTTTGCCGACAAGCCCCGGCACCAGCTGTTCATCGAGCCCATGGGGCTGAACACCGAGGAGCTGTATATTCAGGGCTTCTCCTCCTCTCTCCCTGAGGAGGTGCAGGTGGAGATGCTCCACACCATCCCCGGCCTGGAGCGGGTGGAGATGACCCGGTGCGCCTACGCCATCGAGTACGACTGCGCGGACCCCACCCAGCTGCTGCCCACCCTGGAGTGCAAAAAAATCCCCGGCCTGTACGGCGCGGGGCAGTTCAACGGCTCCTCCGGCTATGAGGAGGCCGCCGCCCAGGGGCTGGTGGCGGGGGTGAACGCGGCCTTAAAAATCAAGGGCGAGCCACCCCTGATTTTGAGCCGGGGAGACGGCTACATCGGCGTGCTCATCGACGACCTGGTGACGAAGGGCACCAACGAGCCCTACCGCATGATGACCTCCCGGACGGAGTACCGGCTCATCCACCGGCAGGACAACGCCGACAAGCGTCTGGCCGCTTACGGCCACCGGGTAGGGCTGGTGAGCGATGGGCGGCTGGCCCAGGTGGAGGAGAAGTACGCCGCCGTGAACCGGGAGATCCGCCGCCTGGAGCACGTGGGGGCGGCGCCCTCCCCTGCCCTGAACCAGCTGCTGGAGGACAGGGGCGAACCCCCCTGTCCCCACGGGGCCCGGCTGCTGGACCTGCTGCGCCGGCCCCGGCTGAGCTATGCAGACCTGGCGCCTTTTGACCCGGACCGTCCCGCCCTTTCCCGGGAAATTACGGAGCAGGTGGAGATTTCCGTGAAGTACCAGGGCTACATCGACCGGCAGAACCGGCAGGTGGAGGAGCTGCGCAAGCTGGAGGACCGGCCCCTGCCTCCTGACGTGGACTATCTGTCCATTCAAGGTCTGCGGCTGGAGGCCCGGCAGAAGCTGGACAGCATCCGGCCGCTGAATCTGGGGCAGGCGTCCCGGGTGTCCGGGGTGTCCCCGGCGGATGTGACGGCATTGATGATTTATTTGGAGAAAATGGCATGACGGTGATTAGAGCAAACGAGCAGACCCTGCCCCAAGCCGCCGTCCTGGCTTGCGAGCTGTGGCCGGACAATACGCCGGACGAACTGCTGGCGGAATGGGGGGCGCTTTCCCCGGAGGGGGCCGCGTTTTTTCTGGCGGAGGAGGAGGGCGCGTTTGCGGGCTTTGCCCAGTGCCAGCTCCGCCGCGACTATGTGGAGGGGACGGAGACCAGCCCCGTGGGCTATCTGGAGGGGGTCTACGTCCGGGAACCGTTCCGGGGCCGGGGGCTGGCCCGCGCTCTGCTGCAAGCCTGCGAGGGCTGGGCCAGGAGGCGGGGCTGCGTGGAGTTTGCCAGCGACTGCGAACTGGATAACAGGGCGAGCATCGCTTTCCACCTGGGCGCGGGCTTTACCGAGGTCAACCGGGTGGTCTGCTTTGTAAAACCTTTGTGAGGGGGCGGCGCGATGGAGCTTGTGACTTGTGAATTGCCTTCTTTTTCTGTCATTGGGATAGAGGGGAGGGCGGAGCCGGGACATAACCCCGCCCCTGCCCTGTGGGAGGCGGCCAATGTCCGGTTCGGCGAGGTGGAGGCACTGGCCCTGCGGGATGGGACTGGTATGCCCGTGGGGATCTGGGGCGCGATGAGCGATCTGTCCTGTCAGTTTCTGCCCTGGACGGACGGATTCAGCCGGGGGCTGTATCTGGCGGGAGCGCAGGTTCCAGCCGATCTGGAGCCGCCGGAGGGCTGGACAAAATGGACGCTGCCCGCCTTTGCCTGCCTTCGGGTAAAGGTGGAGGGGGATTACGCCGCCGCTTTTCAGGCGGGACTGGACGAATTGGACCGGCGGGGATTGTGTTTGGCCGGGGCCGTGCAGGACTGCCGCCGCCCGGCGGAGGGCGGACAGCTCTACCTGTTCTTCCCATTCAAACGACTGTGAGAGGAAGCATAAAGAGATGAGACAGATAACGCAGAGCTGGGAAAAGGACGGCTTCATCCTCCGCTCCATCCGGGCAGAGGATGCCGAAGCATATTGGGAGCAGGGGTTCGGTGTGGATTCGGAGGTAGACCGGCTGACAGGCAGCAGGTCCGATTTCACCCGGGAAGAGGTGTTGGCCTACTTCCGAAACTGCCTGGAGGCGGAGGACCGGGCCGATTTTCTTATCATCGGGCCGGACGGGCGCATCCTGGGGGAGAGCGTGGTCAATGAAATCGACTGGAAAACCCGGTGCGGCAATTTCCGCATCGCCATATTCCGCTCGGACAACTGCGGGAAGGGGATCGGCTCCTGGGCGGTGCGGATGACGCGGGATTACGCGTTTGAGACTCTGGGGCTTCACCGGCTGGAGCTGGACGTATTTTCCCTTCAACCCCCGGGCCATTCGGGCCTACGAGAAGGCGGGCTTCCGGCGCGAGGGCGTCCGCCGGGAGGCGGTGCTGGACGGGGCGGCCTATGGGGACGACGTGCTCATGGCCATCTTAGAGGACGAGTGGCGGGAGATCAAACAGGCAGAGCAGACAAAGGAGGGGCGTTTCAAGTATGAAATTAGTGTTGGCCGTAATCATGTGTAAGGTCCTGCGCTTCATCGGCGGGCTCGTCGGCAAGGGCAGCTCCCTGCCGGGGCAGTTCGCCCTGAAGGTGTGCCCCGACGTGCTGGGCCGGGTGAAGCTGCCCGCCCATATCATCGCCGTCACCGGCTCCAATGGCAAGACCTCCACCGTGGAGATGATCGCCGCCATTTTAGAGAAGGACGGGCGGAAGGTGGTCTATAACAAGGAGGGCTCCAATCAGATCGAGGGGGTTGCCACCCTCATCCTGTCCCACTGCACTCTGGGGGGAAAAATGCGGGGGGACGTGCTGCTGTTAGAGAGCGATGAGCGCTACGCCCGGCACACCTTCAAATGGTTCCACCCCACCTACTTTGTCATCACCAACCTGTACCGGGACCAGCTCAGCCGCAACGGCCACCCGGAATGGGTGTACGACGCCGTCAAGGCCGCCGTATTCCCAGAGACCACCCTGGTGCTCAACGCAGACGACCCCCTGGCGTCCTGCTTCGCCCGGGAGCACGACCCGGCCAAGGTGAAGTGGTTCGGGTTGGACAAGTGCTCCATCAGCACCACGGAGCATCATGGTGTGTATCACGACGGGGCCCGCTGCCCGGTGTGCAAGGGCCGGATGGAGTATTCCTGCTACCACTACGCCCACATCGGGCACTACGCCTGCCTCGCCTGCGGCCACCGGCGCCACGATACGGATTTCACCGTCACCGACCTGGATTTAAAGGCGGGAAGACTGACCATCAACGGAGAGACTCCAATTTCCCTGGCCTTCAAAAGCATTTACAACGTGTATAACATCTTGGCGGCGTGGTCGGTGTGCGCCCTGGCGGGGGTATCCTCCGCCGTGATGGCCGGAGAGATCAACAACTACACGCTGAAAAATGGGCGGATGGTCACCTTTACGCTGGGAGAGCACAAGGGTACCCTGCTCACCTCCAAGCACGAGAATTCGGTGGCCTACGATACCAACCTGGCCTATATCGCCGCCACGGAAAAGCCCTGCACGGTGCTGATCATTGTGGACGCCATCAGCCGGAAGTACTTCACCGGAGAGACCAGCTGGCTGTGGGACATCGACTTCGACCGGCTGAACGTCCCCCATGTGGGAAAAATCATGCTATACGGGAAGTACTGCAACGACCTGGCGGTGCGGTTTAAGTACAGCCATATCCCGGCGGATAAAGTGGAGGTGGGCGAGAGCATCGCCACCGCGGCGGAGGAGCTGAAGGCGAACGGGGACGAGGATGTGTACGTCGTCACCTGTTTCTCCGACCGGGACAAGCTGCTGGAGCACGTAGTGCGATAGGCACGCAGTAAAAGCGACCCGACCGCGTGTCCAATCGGAGCGTGGTCATGCTGGGTTCCGCCTTTGCTCGGTGACGAAAGAAAGGACGAAAATTGCCATGGAATTGACCATTCTGCACCTCTATCCCGATTGTATGTCTCTGTACGGCGAGTACGCCAATGTGGCGGTGCTCCGGCGGCACCTGGAGGCCGCGGGGGTGTCCGTCACGGTGGAAATGGCGCTGTTCGAGGATGCGCCGCCCTTCGAGCGGGCCGACTTTATCTACATGGGCGCGGGCACCGAGCGCACCCAGAAGGCGGCCCTGGCCGCCCTGCTCCCCCACAAGGAGGCGCTGAAGGCCGCCATCGACCGAGGGGCCGTCCTGCTGTTCACCGGCAACGCCATGGAGCTGCTGGGCGGCTCCATGCCCGGCGCGGACGGAAGGCAGCCCGCCCTGGGTCTTGCGGGCTTTCTGACGGAAGGAGAGGACCGGCGTGACCCCGGAGACGTGATCGCCCACACCGCCCTCTGGGACAGCCCGGTGGTGGGGTTCATGAACAAGTGCTCCCGCACCATTATGGCCGACGATGGGGACGACAGCCCCCTGTTTGAACGGCTCTCCCTGGGTATGGGCAACCAACGGGAAAAGGGGCCGGAGGGCTACGTGTCCGGCAATGTGTTCGCCACCCATCTCACCGGCCCCATCCTGGTGAAGAACCCGGACTTCACCGACTTCCTGATTCGCCGTATTTTCGAGGTCAAAGGCTGGGACCAGCCCGAAAAGCTGCCCGTCCTGCCCTACGAGCAGGAGGCCTATGCGGTGACGCTGAAGGAGCTGGCGGGGGGCGGCTGACCGCCCCGGAGGAACGGTGTGCCTACCCAGGCGCGGGAGGATAGACAGCTGAACGCCCAATAATCACACACCAGCGGCAGCACAAATAGGAGCATCTGCGTCGAAAGCCCCGTGCGCCGGAAGGGTATGCGCCCGATTCCCGTATAGGGCTCCCCCGTAAAATGGGGGTTCTCAGGGGGAAGCCCGACTGTGGGTGCTCCGGGCCCACTGGGAGGGATGCCCCCTGAGCATTCTCTTTGGGTGCTTTCTCTCATGGGAGAGAAAGTACCCCGCCGGAGGCCCCGGGAGGGCCGGGGAAACTCAAACGTTACATTTGGAAACGGAAAAATGCTGGTCAAACCCCTGGGTTTTGGTATGCTGAGAGCATCAAGGGGAGGAGAACTCCCGGTTTTATGAGGTGAATTTGATGAGCTTAGGAAACAAACTGGCGGAGGCCCGCCGGGCCAAAAATCTGACCCAGGAGCAGCTGGCGGAGCGGCTGGACGTGACCCGGCAGGCGGTAAGCCGCTGGGAGTCGGACGCCGCCTACCCGGAGACGGACAAGATCGTGCGCATGGCCCAGATTTTAGAGGTGAGCTGCGACTATCTCCTTCAGGACGGAGTGGACGAGAAGGGGACCCCGGTGAAGTCCCCTGTGACCCGGTTGCTGGCACAGGCCCAGGGGAAGCGGGTGAAGCTGACCTTCTATGAGAGCGACGGAATGCCCGTCGTCCATGACTGGTGCGTCATCCAGGACTTCGACGGCGGCTGGGCCAATGTGGAGGTTGTGGTGAACCAGAAGAAGCCGGAGAAAAACGAGGTGCGGCTCATCCCCCTGTCTGCCATCAGCACCATCACCTTCCTCAAGGATGGAGAAACGGTCCGTCGCTCCCCCCTGGAGCTGAATTGAGGAGGGCGTGGAAATGGAATACTTTGGAATATTCGCTTTTGTTTTTGTTCTTGGGCTGTACGGAAAGATCCGCCGGCTGGAGCGCATCCTGCGGGACAACGGCATCCGTCCCGGCGGCACGGCGGGGCTGGGGGACCAGGTGCGCAAGCAGGTGGGCAAAACCGTGGAGCTTACCCTGGAGACCAGCGATGGGGATATCATGGGCAAGCAGTGCAGGGTGCTGGATGCCGACGAGACCTGGGCCCTGGTACTGGCCAACGAGGGCAAAAAGAACGAGTGCGAAAAGCTGATTCGCCTGGATAGCGTGAAGCAGATCAAAGTGCGCTGAGCCGTTGTGAGCAGCGCGGATGGAGCGAAGCGAGGGCAAAAGCCCCGCCGTGAAGCGGAGGCGGGTTTTGTCCGAGTCGGAGCGAAGCCGCGCGTCGCGAACAGGCGAAGCGCAGGTACATGGGGGCAATCATATGGACGATAGATGGCTGGAAGTGACCCTCCCCGTCCCGGCGGAAAGGCTGGACCGGGTGTGCGATATTCTCACCGCCAACGGCATGGCCGGCTTGGTGGTGGAGGAGGAAGGGGATTTTCTCCGCTTTTTAGAGCAGAACCGACAGTATTGGGATTATGTGGACGAGGGGCTGGCCCAGCGCATGAAGGGGGCCAGCCGGGTGAAGTTCTATGTCCCGGACAGCCAGGAGGGGCAGAAGCAGCTCCGGCGGTATCTGGCGGGACTGGAGGAGTACGAGCCCCAGACCGTCTCTCTCCGGGAGGAGGACTGGGCCACCTCCTGGCAGAAGTATTACCAGCCCATCCCGGTGGGAAAGCGGATGTACATCGTCCCCGACTGGATGCGGGGGCAGCCTGTGCCGGAGGGCCGGGTGCCGCTGTACCTCAACCCTGGTCTCACCTTCGGCACCGGGGCCCACCCCACCACCCAGTTGTGCCTGGAGCTGCTGGAGGAGGTGCTCCGTCCCGGCGGCCAGGTGCTGGATTTAGGCTGCGGGTCTGGGATTCTGGCCATTGCGGCGCTGGCACTGGGGGCCTCCCGGGCGGTGGGCGTGGATATTGACCCCAAGGCCGCCGATGTGGCTTTTGAGAACGCCGCCCTGAACGGCGTGGGGCCGGACCGGCTGGCGGTGTACGCGGGAGACGTGCTGACGGACAAGCGGCTGGCGAACAAGCTGGAGCCGGGACAAAACCGGGTGGTGCTGGCCAATATCGTGGCCGACGTCATCATCCCGCTGTCGGCAAAGGCAGGAGAGTTCCTGGCTCCGGACGGAGTATTTCTCACCTCCGGCATCATCGACGGGCGGCAGGACGAGGTGCAGGCCGCGCTGGAGCGAAACGGCTTTACCGTGACAAAGCACCTGGAGCGGGGCGGCTGGCACGCCTTCTCGGCGGAGCCTGTAGGCGCGGGCGAGCGGAGATGGATACTGGAAACGGAGCGCCTCTATCTGCGGGAGCTGAATCAGGGGGATTTCCAAGGGCTGTGTGAAATCCTCCAGGATGAGGAGACCATGTATGCCTATGAGGGCGCTTTTTGCGATGATGAGGTGCAGGAATGGCTTGACCGGCAGCTTGCCCGCTATCGGAAGTGGGGGTTCGGCCCATGGGCCGTGATTTTGAAGGAAAACGGCAGGATGATCGGCCAGTGCGGGCTCAGTATGCAGCCGTGGAAGGAGACCGAGGTGCTGGAAATCGGCTACCTGTTTAACCGGGCGTTCTGGCACAACGGGTATGCGGCGGAGGCGGCGCAGGTCTGCAGGCGGTATGCCTTTGAGACGCTGGGGGCGGACCAGGTCTGCTCCATCATCCGGGAAGGCAACACCCCGTCCCAAAACGTGGCGCGGAGAAACGGCATGAGGCCAGAGGACAGCTGGGTCAAACGGTATCGGGGCGTTGATATGCCCCACGATCGGTATGTCATACGTGCGCCCAGGTGCCCGGCGGGGCGGGAAAAAAAGAATTAATCCTTGTATGCAGGGGAAAAAGGTGATATGATATCCTCAGAAGAATTTGGGCAGCCGCCCTATTTTGGACTGAGGAGTGGATCATCATGGCCGTGCAGAATTTTGAGCAGATTGTAGAGAAGGCGAAGCAGACAGGCAAACGCAGCCGGGTGGTGATTGCCGGGGCAGATGCGGAAAACATCCTCCTGGGCGCGTTCCACGCCGCGGCGGAGGGTTTTGCCCACCCCGTCCTGGTGGGGGAGGAGAGCAGAATCCGGTCCCTGCTGGAGCGGCTGGGCCTGGCCGGGCGGGACTACGAGCTGGTGGGGATCAAGCCGGGGGACAACCCCACCCAGCGGGCCATCGACCTGATCAACCAGGGAAAGGGAGACCTGCTGATGCGGGGCAGCACCCAGACGCGGGAGTTTCTTTTGCCCCTGCTGGACAAGAAAAACGGCCTGCGCACCGACCGGCTCATCACCCACATCGATCTGGTGAGTATGCCTGAGTACCCCAAGCTCATCGCCATCGGAGACGTGACCGTCACCGTGCGCCCCACGCTGGCCCAGAAGAAGGACATCATCCGCAATATGACGGACACCCTGCGCTATGTGGAGGACGAGCAGCCCCATATCGCCCTGCTGGCTCTGGTGGAGCAGCCCAGCTTCCACATGAATGACACCATCGAGGCCCGGGACTTGGTGAAGGAGCACCAGCGCCGGCCCATTGCCGGCTGCACCCTGTCCGGTCCCATTGCCTACGACCTGATTCTCTCCAAGGAGGCCGCCCGGCTGAAGGGGTACGACAACCCCCTGTGCGGCGATTTCGACGGCATCGTGGCCCCCTCCCTGCTGGCGGGCAACCTGATTGTGAAGTGCTGGCAGATGCACGCCCACGCCCGCACCTGCGGCACGATTGTGGGGGCGAAGATTCCTGTGGCCATCACCTCCCGCAGCGACAGCGCGGACGTGGCCTATCTGTCTTTGGCCTTCAGCAGCGTGCTGCACTGAGGAAGAAAACCGGCGCCTTCCCCCCGCGGGGGGAAGGCGTTGACGGTCCGGCGCGGTTTTTGTGGATTTTTTATTGATAAAAATTGAATATACATTGGAAAGGTACAACATTTTAGTAAAGGTAATGGAGGAGAAAAACTAATGGAATCTCCTATTCCAGAAAAATATTTGCCAATTGGATCGGTAGTGAGATTGGTTAACGGCACAAAGAAAATTATGATTTTTGGACGATTGCAAATACAAGCATCCTCTGGGCAGAAATGGGATTATGTTGCCTGTTTATATCCAGAAGGGAATTTGAACGAAAAATATAATGTATTTTTTAATCATTATGAAATAGAAGAGGTATATTTTGTGGGATATGAAGATGATGAAGAAGTTTTCACAAGAAATTTGCTATTAGGAATTGAATAACAAATATAGTCGAGGACTTACATACATCAACACATTATTGTCATCTGGCTGGAAAATTCTTAAAACATCCCGGTGTAGGAGCATCGGGATGTTTTATATTTACAAACGCCCCAAAATATCGTATGATAGACAGCAAGACACAGACAACAAGACACAGTTTTGAGGTGATTTCATGGAGATCAACGTCCTCCCCTTGGGTCAGCTGGGCACCAACTGCTATATCTTCCACGAGACGGGCAGCGCCGCCTGCGGCGTCATCGACCCCGGCGGCCAGGGGGAGCAGCTGGCCCAATGGCTCAAGGACAAGGGTCTGGAGCCGAAGGCCATCCTTCTCACCCACGGCCACTTTGACCACATTCTGGGCATTCCGGGGCTGCGCTCCGCCTGGCCGGAGCTACCCATCTACTGCCACCCCGCCGATGTGGGCGAGGGGGAGACCACCGGCCTGTTCGGCCAGCGGTTCCCCACCGTCTCCTCCTTCGGAAACATCACCCCCTACCGGGAGGGGGACCATATCACCGTGGCGGGGGTGGAGCTGGACGTGCTGGAGACCCCCGGCCACACCCCCGGCTCGGTGACGCTGCGCGCGGGGGACGTGCTGTTCACCGGGGACACCCTATTTGCCGGTTCCATGGGCCGCACCGACTTCGAGGGCGGGAACGGGGAGGCCATGAAGACCTCTCTCCGGCGGCTGGGGGAGCTTCCCGGAGACTATCAGGTTCTCCCCGGCCATGAGAGCCAGACCACCTTGGAGCAGGAGCGGCGGACCAACTACTGCCTGCGCATGGCCCTGGATGCCTGAGATGAAAATTTGGTTTTCCCAAACCGGCTGGCCCTGCCCTCCGGAGCGGTTCCGCTTTGCCGCCGAGCAGATGCTGCTCACCCTCTTTCCCGGAGAGAGACCGGAATATCCCGCCGAACGCCCAGAAAATCTGCCGGGGGAGCGGAGCGTCGTCATCACCCTCCGCCGGGGGACAAAGCTGGCTGGCATGAGCGTGCTGGTGGCCCTGGAGGGCCGCTGTGAAAAGGGCGCCGTCCGCTTCCCCGCGGACAAACTGGATGAGCCGGACGAGCAGGTGTATCACACGGTCTCCCACGCTTTAAAGCAGGCCTTTTACAAGGCGGGGACGGCCCTGCTGGGCCATGAGCTGCCCTGGGGCTCGCTGACGGGGGTGCGCCCGGTGAAGCTGCCCACCAAAGCCCTGCTGGCGGGCAAAACTCCCGCACAGGCAGAGCGGGAGCTGCGGCAGGTATACCGCGTCTCCCCGCCCCGCGCGGCGCTGGCGGTAGAGTGCGCCAAGGAGGCGCTGAATGTGCGGCAAGGGCTCACTCCAAACAGTATGGCCCTGTATATCGGCGTCCCCTTCTGCCCCACCCGCTGCGCCTATTGCTCCTTCATCTCCGCAGACATAAAGGGCTCTCTGGCTTTGGTGGAGCCCTATGTGGACGCGCTATACCGGGAAATCCAGCTGGCGGGGGAGCTACTGCGGGAGCGTGGGCTGCACATCAGCTGCGCCTACATGGGGGGCGGCACCCCCACCACTCTGAGCGCAGAGCAGCTCCACAAAATCCTGTCCGCTGTGGAAAAATTCCTGCCTATGGAGAGCTGTGCCGAATACACCGTGGAAGCCGGCCGGCCGGACACCATCACCCCCGAAAAGCTGGAAACGCTGTGCGCCCACGGCGTTCACCGCATCTCTATCAATCCCCAAACCATGGAGGACCAGGTGCTTCAGGCCATGGGCCGCGCCCACACCTCTGCGGAAATTGTGGAGGCCATGGCGCTGGCCCGGCGGCACTTCGGCGGTCTGGTGAACATGGACCTGATCGCCGGGCTGCCCACGGATACCTTGGAGGGCTTCCAGCGTACCCTGGACCGGGTGCTGGCCATGGACCCGGCCAATATCACCATCCACACCCTGGCGCTGAAGAAGGGCTCCCGTCTCACCCTGGCGGGGGAGGCGCTGTGCACGCCGGAGACGGTGGAGGCCATGCTTTCCTTGGCGTCGAAGCGGTTGCGGGAGGCGGGCTACGCCCCCTATTACCTCTACCGGCAGAAATATATGTCCGGCTCCTTTGAAAATGTGGGCTGGGCTAAGCCTGGAGCGGTGTGCGCTTATAACATCGTGATGATGGAGGAGCTGCAAACCGTGCTCTCTGTGGGGGCGGGGGGCATCACCAAGCTGGTGGTTCCGGAGCGCCGCGAAATTATCCGATTGAACAACCCCAAGTACGCCCGGGAGTACCTGGACAGCTTTGAGAAAATCGCCCAGGATAAGCGGGCCGCCGCCGATTTTCAGGCCGGACTGGGGACATCGGACAAAATTTGATCGAAACGGTCCCGGCAGAGTCGCCGGGGCCGCTCTTTTTTCCCGGCCAATTCTTACATTATACAAAGAAATTGGTTAAAACTCTTGTTCCTGGCCATGTTTTCTGCTATAATATATGAGTTATGAACTTTCGTATTTTGGGAGGCCACGGCCTATGAAATCCGCCGCCGACGTATGGGAAAAAGTAAAAAATCTGATGCAGGGCAGTATGACCGCCGTCGCCATCGAAACCTGGTTTGGCGACGTGGAGGCCGTCGCCCTAGAGGACACCCGGCTGGTGCTGTGTGTCCCCACCGACTTTAAACGGGGCATTATCCAAAACCGGTTTCAAGCCACGGTGGAGCAGGCCCTTCGGGAGCTGTTTTCCTTTGAGGTGGACGTAACCCTGCTTCTGCCGGAGGAGCGGGAGGCCTATGCCGCCCAGCGCTCCTCTCCCAGCGCCGCCGGGGCGGACGAGGAGCGCTACACCTTCGAGCGCTTTGTGGTGGGCTCTACCAACCGCTTCGCCTATACCGCCGCCCAAAAGGTGGCCCAGGAGCCGGGCGGCGCTTACAACCCCCTGTTTATCTACGGTCAATCCGGCCTGGGCAAAACCCATCTGCTCCACGCCATTGCCAACCGAGTGCGGCAGGACCACCCCGGCTCCCGCATCATGTACGTGCAGAGCGAGGATTTTGTGAACGAGCTGATCGGCAATCTCCGCCGAGGCATTGATATGCAGGGCTTTCGGGACAAATACCGCAATGTGGACCTGTTTTTGATGGACGACGTGCAATTTATCGCCGGCAAGGACTCCAGCGAGGAGGAGCTGTTCCACACCTTCAATACCCTGTACGAGCAGAAAAAGCAGATTGTCTTCACCTCCGACCGGCCGCCCCACGAGATGCTCCGGCTGGAGCAGCGTCTGCGCACCCGTTTTGAGCAGGGCCTGCCCGCCGACATTCAGCCCCCGGACTACGAGACCCGCGTAGCCCTTTTAAAAAACAAGGCGGTGGAGCGGGGCATCTCCCTGCCCGACCCGGTGCTGTCCTACGTGGCGGAGAACATCACCTCCAACGTGCGGCAGATCGAGGGCGTGGTCAACAAGATCATGGCCTTCCAGGAGCTGATGGGCGCGCAGGTGGACGTGGAAACCACCGTCCGGGCGGTGCGGGACATTCTCCGGGCCAAGGAGAACTTCCTGCCCTCGGCGGACACCATCATCCAGGAGGTGGCCCGGTTCTACGAGCTGGACGCCGCGGCCGTGCAGGCCACCGTGGACCGCTACAACGAGCTTTGCGCCAAGGGCTCCGACGACGACTTCGGCAAGAACCCCACCTTCATGCGCGCCATCGACACGCCGCCGTTCATGGTAGTGCCCCATGAGTTCGGCATGGGTCTGTCGGCCATCATTGGCGGCCTGCTCGTGAACGCCGACAACCAGGTGCTGAAGGCCGACGAGCACACGCCCATCGAGGGGCTCTTCGCCGTGGGCAACGTGTCCGGCTGCTTCTACGGCGGCGTCGACTACCCCATGGACGTGCTCGGCCTCTCCATCGGCCGCGCCATCACCGGCGGCTATCTGGCCGGCAAGCACGTCGCCGGGCTGTAAGGCGCCCGGGACGCCGGGATGTTCGTCCCCGGGGCGCTGGATAGCACGCGCCCGGGATACCGAATCCCGGCACCCCGGCCACGGCTCGAGTCCTGTCTTCCATACCCTCCCTCACGAGAACCCGCCCCTCCCGCGGGTTCTCGTTGCTGGCGGCTTGTTTTCGGGGAAGCGGGTTGTAAAAAGTCGTGCAAATGTACGTCCCATTCGACGAAATGTGCACAAGACAGGAAGGTTTGTACGTTTGGGATGTAAAAAGGCGGTCAAATGCGTGGATCGCTTGCGGCGGTATCGGGAAGTGAGACAACCAACCCGGCCGGTAGGGCGTTCCATTCGAGCACCCCATTTTCTTACGGGAATGAAAGGGAGATTGCGCCCACGGCCAGTGCGGAAGGGGCTATACTGGGTGGCAGATATTTCGAACCAGGAGGTTTTGCCATGACCGATTCGCAGAACAACCCCTTCGGCACGATGCCCGAACCGCCAGCCGCCCCCGATCCGGCTCAGGCTGAGCAGCAGGCCCAGGCTGCTGCCGGTCAGACCTATGAAGCGGCCCAAAGCGCTTACGATCCCTACCAAGGCTCGGCCACGGGTGCCACTCAACAGCCTTACGGCTATGGTGCCCAGCAGCCCTGCGGTCAGCAGCCCTACCAGGCCACCTACGAGCAGCCGCAGCCGGCCTACCAGCAGGTGTACGCCCAGCCCGTGGCCGCCGCCGCGCCGACGGCGCTGTACCCCATGACCGACACCGACCGCAACCTGCGCCTCGTGGCGTTCATCTTCTGCGTGCTGTCGCTCGTGGGCTCCTGCTGGCTCATCGTTCCGCTCGCGTGGATGATCCCCATGACCGTCATCTGCTGGGGCATCTACAAGGGCACCAAGGCCAACACCGTCGCCTTCGGCGTATGCACCCTCATCTTCTGCTCCCTGGTAGCCGGCATCCTGCTTCTGTGCTCCAACAAGGATCGCTAACCGACGCCTCCGCCAAGGCCGCTTTCGCCCCGCAAAGTCGTCCCTCAGTTCGCAAAGCCGCCCGCGCCCCATCGCGCAGGCGGTCTTTTATTGGATCGATCCCTTCTTGTCAGTTAACGAAGCAAATAAGATTTTCATGAAAGACAAGGCGTTGAACTGCGAATTCTATTTTCTGCCTTTCAAAAAGGCCGATTTTCGTTCCAACGAAGCAAATAAGAAGCAAATAAAATTCAGGCCCAGTGGGGCTGGTAGCGCATGAACTTTTGCGATGCCTCGGCGTCCACGGGTTTAATGATTCCAGCGGCTACTGCCTCCTTGATGAGGCGCGATATTTGGGCCGTCTTCGAGGATTCCAGTCCGAATCGCTCGCGCAGGGTGGCGTTGCTCACATATTCGCGATTGGCAAGCTGAATGCACGCGTGCCAGTAGCAGGCATCGAGCCGCTCTTGCAAAGCCAGGCTCTTGAACTCGCGCGGCTGGAAGAGGACAACGCGCATGCTGTCGCTTCCCTCGGTCTGCACTTCAATTTTGGGGGCTGGAGCATGGCAAAGCTCGCATCCCTCAATGACTTTATCCCAGCCGGTGCCCGATTCCTCGCAGTAGCTGAATCGACGCATGAGGGCGGAAAGCACTTCGTTGCGCGAGCGTGGCGGGTCGTTGACGAGCCGTTCGACTTGGATGAGCGGTGCGCCGGGATTGGTTATCTCTATCCGGTTGTCGAAGATCTCAATGAGCGGCCCTGCCCCGCGGATGGCAAGATTCTGATGGATAAGCGCATTGACGATGAGTTCTCTCAATGCAATTTCAGAGTAAGCCGTGCGCCTTTCCCGCCGCACTCCGTTAATCATGTCGGGCAGTTCCAGCATGCCTTCCAAATAGTTGTACACGGCGTCCAGCTCCAGCGCATACCCCGCCTTGAACTCCCGCTCGCTGCGCGGCGCCGACCTTCCTTTGCCTTCGTATTTCGAGACGCGGATCTTCTTCCGTTTGACAGATGCGAAATCGTCAAGATTTTTGGCAAAGAGCAGCGCTCCTGCATTGGCAATGGTCACGGTGCCGTCGTCTTCCAGAGCCAGCAGCTTCTCAGCGGCCAGATAATGGAGAACTTCATCGGGAGACGAGGGCCGGGGAATTCCCGTCAAATCAAAGTATCGGTTGGCGTCAAGGAGTTCGAGTGCCTGCTCGGGCGAGAGCCCCTCGGCGGCCGTCTGGCCTTCGAAATCTTGCTTTTGGATATGGCTCCAGAGTTCGTTTTCGTCCAGCGAACCCGATTTGACCTTGTGGGTATGGGAGCCTTTCCGGAGATAGGCTTGGTGCTGGAATTCGACGGGGTGGTGGAGTGCCGGCCATATTCTCAATACCACGATGTCTTTGTCCCGATGACTGCCTTCCTCGAATTCAAAGCCGGCGTTGTCACTGAGGTTCTGCTTGAGCCACATGACGAGCGGAGCATTGCCGACCTTTTCCTTGTGGGGGCGAAATGCCGTGCCGACGATTTTGTGGGTGCCGTCATGTACGCCCCAGACTTTGTAAGCGAAACGCGCGTCATGATAGGCGGCGGAATTGGCGAGTGCCGATATGTCGCGCCCCTCTCTTTCGGGCTCTGCGAAGTTCTCCTTGAATTCGACGTACTCGTTTTCGGCGGGAAGCTTCGCGAGGTTCTCTATGAGGGTTTCCAGATTGCTCGGCATGGAGTTCCTTTCTTCGACTGCAACGATTTTACCTCAACGAAGCAAATAAGAAGCAAATAAGATTTTCGTTCATGACAAAGCGTTGAACTGGGGATTCTGATTTTCACCTTTCAAAAAGACCGATTTTCGCTCCAACGAAGCAAATAAGAAGCAAATAAGATTCAGGCCTCGCGGGACTGGTGGTGTGAGGTGATTGGGCCCTGTCTGGGAAACCGCTCTCCCATCGGCATGCCGGCATCCTAAATGGTTTAGGCCTGCTTCGGGGGCTTGATGAAGAACGACACAACGAGGGCGGCCAGGGCGACGGCGAAGAAGACCCAGAAGGCGCCGAGGTAGCTGCCCGAGCCCATCTGGGACAGGGCCAGGATCTGCGGGCCGATGATGGCGGCGGGGATCATCTGGCAGGTGGCGATGGCGTAGTTGATGCCGTAGTATTTCGGGCCGAAGAAGGTGCCCACCATGGTGGACATGGAGCACATGTTGGCACCGTACATGAACCCGAGCAGCATGAACCCGGCCACGAGCAGCGGGAAGTTGCCGCCCATCATGGCGAAGGCGCACAGCAGCATGCCCACGGCGAAGGCCACGGCGATGAAGGTGAG